>JGI24158J21664_10010155_pt1 | contig 12570 bp, 5 predicted proteins | sample Ectturendosymbi3_FD_21664 | JGI IMG/M metagenome (IMG submission 21664) | reverse complement strand
AATGTTTTCAACCACAAAACATGTAGCATACCAATAACAAGAAACAATGAGTAGTATGACGTACAAAGACAAAAAACGCAAAGCTGGCCAACTCGTTATAAAAATGGTGACAGCGTGTCACAGAAAATACGTGGAAGTGTAAAATGAGAAAACGTTGGAAAATGATGAAGCGCAATAACACAACAAAACAGGGCAAAGCCTATATTGGAATGTATAAGAAACCGGTTAAATGGCGTAAAGGTGCATGGTAAAATAAAGGACAAGTGTAGAAATGCGAACCAATGATGTGTAAAACTGTGTGGTGAGAGCTGGCAAATCTGTAGGTACAAAGCCGGTCAATAAGAAGACAAACTCAAAGTCCGGTAACGGATAAGCTTCACTCAGGAAAATTTTTTTTCACGGTGTTAAAAAATACATTGAGAGATGAAGTATAACAAATAAAACAGGTCAATACCTTCATAGGGATTATACGAAGCAACATGAGTAGCAAAAAGAATAATACTTGACGACGAATGAGTAGCAAAAAGAACAATACTTGCTACGAAACAACATGAGTAGCAAAAAGAACAATACTTGACCTTGTCATGTGTGTGCGCTACTTTCAAAGCTAGCAAACTTCCAAGAGTTTTGGAAAAGTTGGCAGCAGTTTTCCATGTGCGCAATTAGATCAGTCGTTGCTGGAAGATGAATACTTGTCTCGGAAATTGCTAGGTTATAGCTCAACAGGTAGCTAGCTTTAGTTGTTGAGTGACGGGCGTGAGACCGCACATGAATAATATATATTTTGTCTTAGGTCTGTGCATTAAAACTCACATTAACGCTAGAACTCTTGAACGAAATGGACACTGTTTTGTATCGAGCGTTGCCGCTGATGTCGAAAAGTCTGAGGGCAGCACTGAAAGAGAAAGTTCTTCTTATAACTGTGAACAAGACAATATCATTACAGAGTTGCTCGATGCTTTGTATAGGAGCCATGTTGTTCAAAATACTTGTCAAATCTTCAAAAAGCTTCAGTCCCAGCACGCGACACACTCCATGTCCCCGACAAAGCGTCGCCAGCATCACCTCTTAATAATGGCCCGTTGTGTTTATGCAGCACTCTGCCACAATATTTTGTCCGTCTTGTCCGTATACTTTCCATTGGAAACGTCTGTGTCTTAAATGCTCGCGAGGCTTTCACGTGCTAGCGTATTGTTTTTCTGTTCTCTGCTGTCTCGTAACAAGAGGCTTTCCGCATCGTGGATGATTTTTATTCCCTCGTACGTCACCAGAAAGACCATTGTGGTGAAGAGAGCAGTCACCACTAAGTTTGACAGTAAAACTCGTTTTTGCGAGCAAGCAAGGAGTCAAGGTAACTATTACGCAGTAGCGTCGCATAGGTTCTTCCGCTCTTCCAAAATGTAGAGATTAAAATTTCCTCACTGTACTAGCAGCCGTGATATGAACTCGCATACCCTGTAATGTGTATATAATGTACAGGAATTGATGATCAAACATGGTGTGCATCCAAATTAAACTCCAGTATGGTAAAGCATTGGCTCCTATTTCAGTGTGGTTACTGTTTGCAAGCTACGAAACCCTTGACCACGCGACGAGGTAGTTGTTTCAACTCGGGCCGAATTTGTCCATGTATTGTCCCTTATTTGTACATGTACACTTCGTTGTCAAATGGAAAAACTGACCATTACCACTGAACAACACAAAGAAAAAACAATTGAAATGGAACGCAACTTGTAACTTGAGGAAATGGACACGTGATTTTCCGGCTGGCATTGCATAAATATTGTTAGCCGGTTTTCTGGCATTTTGCCAATTGTGTTTGCCGTTCCAACTCCCGGAGTCTGAGTAACGTAGCACACTTTTCAAAACCGCACCTACAATTGTTGTTTACGATCTCTCTAACTCAATTGGGTCTTTACCAAAAGCAAACATTAACTTCGGTCTCAGACAAAACAAGCGCACGAAAGTCTCTTTAGGCCTTTGCGGTAAGTGTTTACTGAAGGTTGGCATTGCGTGCAACGTTATTCCCTGGTATATGAAAATGCTTGGCAAACAAATTTTTAAAGTTCGTGATCATTACAGAACTTCTTTTAAATGATATACGTTAAGGACAGCATTGCTGATGCTGTCAAACGCGGAAAAACTCTGCGAGCTAATACTTCGTGTGAAAAGGCGGCCGTATCGAAGCATGTCAAGTGTATATTCGCCAGGAATGATTACTTTTGACGAGTAGCGAATAGGTTTAAGTTACTGCCTGTGCTCACCAACTGCTGAATTGTCTTCCAAAGTTTTGAAAGTGCAGCAATAGGTCCCTGCCCGTACCAGTGGGAAAATTTCAAAAGCGCTCAAGTATTCTCAGTGAAGAAGTGGAAACCGACATTTTTGCAGTTGTTTTGCAGTAAGAATGTTTGATAGTATGCTATAGACACTTCTACTTCAGTGCAGACGCAAGAACCAATTTTCAGATCTACCAATGAGGGCTTTGCGACTGATGGCGTCAATCACGTGTACAGTCACAGTCTCTCCTCTTTATATGTGCAGTGCAGGAAAGCAACTATTTAAGAAGACCAACGAACGCAAGCTTGAGTTACGCAATAGCACCCCAGGATTTTTTACACTTCGATGTGTACTTATTTTGACGTGTTTCATTGATTGATTGATGGGTGGATGGCTATTTGACAATTAGGAGAACAGATCCCTTTACGGAGTAACGATTATTGCTGCTTGAATTCAACTGGAGATTCGGATCAAACGCATGGACTACTTGCTCGGCATACCCAGTGTAAGAAGTATACATCGGACATTTGTGTCAGCAAAGCCAGTACCGGCTCAACGGTGGGTTGATTGACCGGTATGAAAAAATTGCTTTCTGCAGCTCCGCAGCTCTGCAGCGCAATCTCGACGAAGTTAGGAAGTCAAGCCACAACTCCGAAGCCATCAGTCATGTTCGCTGGGTCAAGCGCTTCACATAATATGTTAAACGATACGGAGTATCCTTTTTGCTTGTGATGGCCTGAATTCCGCATTTTTAAAAATTAGACTCTTTTCGGCGTACTTCGAATCGTAGCCAGGTTTTAAGATTTGGGGGCAAACTACATTTTAGTGGAAAATATGTTTTTTATTAAATGTTAATTATAGGCTTTCTGGGCACAAAATTTGGGGTCACAAAAAATTTTGGGGCACTACCCTCGAGTGCCTGCCATGGCAACGGGCTTTACTGCGAAACACGCAGCTCGTAAGGACTAAATAACTTAAAGGGGAATTCGGCACTTACTAACAGCTTATCAGCTGGCCTGAATGTATAGCTCCATTTTCAGTTTTTCGTATAAGTATCATATTGATAAATAAGCCTTTGATGGAAAATCACACCTTTTAGGTGTTTGAAAACTTGGTGTTCTGACTAAAACCGTTACTCTTTTCACCCATTTCCAACTCAGTAACTTTTAGCAAAACTTTGACAGGTTTAAAGACATTTCGCGGCTGATATCATCCGGGCTGGTATATTACACTGCCTCATATGAAAAACGTAAGGACGCAGTGTAGACCCGGATTTGGCAAAACGTTTAGAAGCTGTTCAATATCGCTGAAGTCAACAAGTATTCTATTTCCAAGTATTTAGCGTCGGTGAGGACGCCAAGAAATTATATACGTTAACATGTTAACAGTTTTTTGCAGTTCCATGTTTTATAATATCGCGCTTGAAAAAAGATTGGGGGTTCTATTAAAACATTTCACGAAATTCTTGCAGTTTCCATGACAAACACTAGCACTGTTTGAAAATGCTGTGACACTACTAATTTTAGATTATTTCTAGCAGGAAACACGTCAATGTAATCCAAACTACTTTGCAAAGCCGAGAAAAGCTTCAAAGCGTCAGTTCAAAAGCTTCGTAAACGTATGTTGTCTTCTCAGCCTTCCACTAAGCTCCTTTAAGCGATCGATGCTAGATCAAAGTAGGGGTGGGCATTCCGGAATAGTTACGTATTCTAGAATTGTAAAAGATGAATTCAGTATTTCGAATCTATTCAAGAATAAGCTTCCAAGATTTTTGAAACATGAGGCCCCAACGTGCGTTTTTCTATTTAATGGAAAATGTCACTGGTCGAATTATGGGCAATGAAATGACAAGTTCATACCTTGGTCTTATTGCAATTCAGATTGTTAAGTCTTAGGCAATTTTTTCTCGTCAAATGTGATCTTAAAGCAATAAAGAAAAAGAACTCGACGTTTTGCGCATACTGTATATTTACTTAATGCTTCTATGGAGAGCACATTGTTAACGTCATAAAAGATGCGTCCGACTATGTTTTATTTCCATCTCCGTTTGTTAATAATTATTATGATTTCGTTTCCAACTATTCGAAACAAATCGACCGATTGGATTCGAATCTTTCAGGATTCGGATTCGACAGTTTCGATATTCTGAAATTCCATCCCTAGACAAAAGTACCGTGAAATGAAACTGGACTATACTAGCGCCTAGCAAAAACTCTGCAAAATGGCAATACAAAAATGAGCCACGTTGGCTTTTCAAGTTTCGTGTGCGTTCATGTGTTGTTTCGTTTCACTTAAAACATCATGCCTTCTGTGACGTCATAGTCCTGGAATCTCTTATGTATCGTAGATCTTTGTCTAGTGACAAGTAGTCGCTAGCAGTGTAAGCTGTATTGTAGTCCAGTGTAAGCTAAAAATTATTACGGTATATGCCTCCGAAGAAACGCAGCTACAAAGAAGCTTTTCTGAAGTTTGGTGTTACAAGTATTAATAGGTTTGACTGCTTGACAGCAAAAAAACTGCATCAGCTTTCCTATTGATATATATTTGATGGACAATTGAATGCAGGTTAACGTCATTTTCGTGTTGTTTATTGTCAATTGATCGAAAGCTGTAATTTGTTATTTCTTTAAATGAGGGTAATTGAAATCCATCCTGTTGTTTTTAGGGGTAACGATAATTAATAAAATGATTAAGAACCACTGCTTTGAAGTGAAAACCCTAAGTAGTGGTTGAGGAATTCAAATTTGCAATGGGCACTAATAATCTGCACATGTATTGGTTATGTCAGGTTCCAGCTGGAAGTTTAGATTTTTTTGCAAGGATTTTGAACGTTGAATTTCTGATCGTACTTATGATGCGCTGTTGATAGCGTAGTGACAATAGAAAGTTCTACAGAAACTATATCTGCAAACATGATCAAAGCATCAGTTATATTTTGCGGGATAGTTTTCTTGTTAAATCGTTATATTATCTCAGCTGACAGTTCAGTTCCAACCCTTCCATTTTCGGCTTTTCGCAATACATACATATAAAAATGTGTCAAATAACTCGGAAAGATCTGTTACTGTTGCGCTTTCGAAACACATTCAACTAGCTTCGCTGACACCTCGAATCCAGGTTTTTCTTACGCCTTGCCGGTCATACTATCTACACACTTCGGCGGTGATGTCATGTGACTGACGGTATCTGTAACAACGCTGCTAGAGAATGGTCAAAGAATCGAAAGATGAAAAGCGGTATAGTTAAACTTTTGCAGAAATTTTACGTATTTTAAAGGGTGCATTTTATTCGTAACGCATGTTTCCAAAACGTTGTAAAATAAAAAGATTTCATTATATGTTTGGCAGGACTATCAGGGCAACATACATGGTTTGGTAATGTAGGTTTAACCTCGACAAGCAAAAGCGCATTAAGCTTTAAAAGCTTGTGATTATGTAAAATTGGAGAAAATCTGGAGTACATGGATCTTTGACACGACTGTGGAATGGAGGATAATGACTTTGATCAGAGGTACGTTGATTCTACCGAGTTGTGTTGAGATAACCTTTTCTCCATTTGCTGTATTTTTTCATTATGCAAAGTTTCGAGACCTATTTTACTTTCCCTTTTCGCTCTCTTTCTATCAGCTCTTTTAGCCAGTGCTTTACCAACCATTCTAAAACTACTTTGTTAATTTAACCTGAAAAAAAAATTCTTTTTTTGGCGGTAGTCAAAGGGAAATTAAGCAAAAAGATAATAAAAATAAGATAGGACGGCAAAGATTCGCAAATGTAAGTCAAAGGCAGGCAAACCATATTTTTGCGATTGAAAACCAGGACGTTTCAGAACAACGAGACTTATCAGATAAATGTGGTTTATTGGTTTATATCTAACTTGGAGTATGTAGCTATTTTGGATTCCTTCAGTTAAGACTCCAAGAAAAACTAAAATAATACATTTTATCAAGAAACAAAACAATTTTAAAGCATTTGAAAATTTACCCATTCACCCAATCATACTTTTCTGTAAACAATACGTTTTTCAAGAAGTCTTTGCTCGATTGTATTTCTCGTAAAAGTCACACCAAGAAAAGTCAGTATTAATTTTACAGATGATAGGGCTTTGACATTCTGCCCCAGCATTCTGTTATCAGACCAAATGTGATTCATTATGGCTAACTGAATGCCTAACCGTGACTTCTTGGTTGACCGACCGGGACGCCGAGACAAAGCCCTAAAACCAGGACTGTCCCGGCTAAAACGGGACGTATGGTATGCCTAGTCAAAGGCTTCCAAAAATCAGGGGCAAACATTGAACCTGGTGTGGTACACTTTAAGCAAGTCAACGTCCCCGCATTGTGATTGCAGCGAGGTTGTTAGTCTGTTGTTTTCATTAGAGAAAGTGTGAGCTCGATAGTCCGATGTTGTCGCAGGCTTGGGTGCGCACGAACTAAGTGCGGTTTGTGTTTGGTGCTTTATGCAAGCTCACAATAAGCAGCATCACGTGTGCAAGACGCAAACAAAAGTTANAAAAAATTTTAAAGGCTTCTCCAGACCAATGCCCACCTAACGTCAGAACAGCACTCTCGTTTTACGTAGTCTGCCTTGTAACAGGGACAAGAACCAAAAAAATCCATTTTCGAAAAACGTATAAGCATCGTACTGTTTATTACTGTTTATTAATGAAAATAATCCCCTCTGTCAACTGAAACACGCCTGTTTGGCAAAGTTCATGGTCCGGCGAAATACTCAATGATGTTGTTTTCACAACCTTGGCGGATGTTTTTGTTTGCTCGCATCTGATAACAGCGGCGATGCCACTGGTCAAACACAGAATGTTTTGATTTTATGTTCACTTTGAAAGATCTGTTTGCGCAACTGCCCTTGATCGGACCTGTCTTTTACTCAGCTTTACTTGAGCATGTGTCTTAGTAGAAGCGATCTTTGTTTTNGTAAGTCGAACACGACCCTCATGAAATCCATGCAGCAGATTAGCGATTGACTATTATNAAGTTAACATAGAAGCACAGTGTGGAAATGCTGATGCCGATATTTGAAACCTGTTTCCCCGTTTCCAAAAGTTTTTCAACAGTGTTTTTAGGTTTTCATGCTCATCGAACGTTTAAAGCGCCTCATAGCGAAAAACGCCTCAAGGTGTGGAGAGCGACGCCTCAGTGGAGAGCGATCAATTAAAATTTGTTCCTCACGACTGGCATGCCAGCGACAACGAGAAGTGACGAAGTGACTTGGCCGATATAAGGGTCCAAATGCTTTCATCATTAAAATTAAGCGATTAAGTTTTATTTTTAACCTAACGTCAGACAAAATGTCAGAATGAGATGATTGGTTAATTGACCAACTTATTTTCGGAAAACTACAAAATAATCAAAGCAACAATCGACATATTTGTTTATCAGGTGTTTCGTAGATGGCAAACAAAATCCTTTTATATAAAGCTACATTAATACTGTCATCGGATATAAGTTAATTAATACTTTCCTTGGAAACACTTTTGATGTGCCAGTTTATAAATCCACTAAAACATCGTAATCCAGGTTAAATTAAATTGTGTCGGTTTGACATGCTAAAAAAGCTGGTGACATGTTCCTTTAAAAGTTGCAGAATGCGATACCGGAAAAGAAGTGAGAGTTTTGCTGTGTCTTTCCATTTTTTGCTTTTATGTAACTGGCGTTTTTTGCACCACTTGAACAGAAAGTAGCATTATTGCCTTGTGCGTCAAATCATGACTTTCTATATTTACTTAAAAGTGACACCATAAGTATAAAGCTGAAGTGTTTTCAGCATCAACAAAACGTGCCAACTTACGGGGGGTTGATGATGATCAGCGGAAATGATCACAAACCGTGTCGATTCTAGAATGAAAAAAACTGAGGAGCACTGCGGGGCTAAGGAAAAAAGTAGTGGGACCAACATAAATGTCTCTCCTGCATGGTGATTTTCCGTTGTAATGAAGATTGATTTGCTCTGATCAATCATATCAAACCTAACATAGGCTTGTGAATATCGTCAGAAACGTTACCGGAAAGTCTTCAAATCGTTTAAAATTTTGCTGGCTGAACGTTACCTGCTGTGTATGTCAATCAAACGAACTTTAACGTGAATTTAAGCTCAAAACTTGGGGGCCAAGCAGGGGGGCAGCCAAAAATCTGGAGGGACCATGGTCCACCCAGGCCCACCTTAGAACCGCAGAACCGCCACTGATCACAAACTTCTCTGAATGTACAACGTCTTTTCAAAAAGGAACTGAGGGCCTAAAGGCCAGGTAATAACACGGCGACTCTTGATGAAATGACTAACGCTGCACTCAACAAGGATATTTGATAGATTGCCGGAAACATTTTTCACTGGAAAAAGGTCAAGTTGTCGCTTACGCATGTGCGCAACAACTTTGCGTAAAAAAATTAGCGAGACTTAAAACTAAAATTGCTGGATAACTAACTTCCTTTTTACGGAAAGTTCTGAGATCATTGTTGCTATCAATAGAACTAACTTCCCCCTTGCATTTTGGCTTTCTGCGGTGCGCCTTGCATATTGAATATCTCCACCTGAGCATCACTTTCAAGACGTAACGGCCATCTTACAGTTTTAAATTTTTTCTTTTTTTTTAATATACGCAGCAGCGTCTACAATACTCATGCCACTTAATGAAAACGAAAACACAGGCAGTTTTGAATTTATTGAAATGGTGGGTTGAACAGCAGTGAGATCGCGACGAGGTGCGCAATTCAAAAAATGCTGGAATTGTTCAACGGGTAAAGGTTTATGGAACCTCAACACCGCCACGTCTTTGTCCTCAAATTGAAACAATTAACAACAGCGCTTGGCCAGAGGCAAGCAGTACCCAGAGGGTCAATTCGTCGACTTGGCGTTTCTACAACGTGACCCCCAGTCAGATCGGCGACAAACATGTCGTTGAATGGAGATCTCGGTAATGTGTCACGCTGCAAATGTCACGTTGCGAGGTTGCTACGTCGCAAAATATTTACGTGGCCAATGCCGGTGATTTATCGGTTGGAAGCAAACCGTCACAGAATAAGCAAGAGATAAAATAACAAGCCTGTAGATTACTACCTGTTGTGTCACTGCACGTGGAAACCAGCAGTGCTCAATTCTCCTGTCACGACTAGTGGCGTTATTTAGTTCAATGTGACAAGCCAGGACACGTTATTATTAGTGTTAATTTGGAAAAACACAACGCTGCTACACCTGCATATATGCGAGGCCGCCCGAAGGCACTTAACATCACGGAGCATTACTGAGGCAATACCTTTATATTTTTTTCAAACTAAAAATTCCCGGGACAGTAAAACCTTACCTTCTGTTGGTATTTCCTATCATTTCTTTTGCTAATTCTTGCAGGTTTTAAGAATGCAATCTACAATTTGCATACTCATGAAAATATTTCCTGTTGCGGAAAATACCAGTAACTGAAGCTCCGGGGAAACTCTGCGTGACTGATTATCAGCAAAGATCAAATTAAGGGTTTTAGGTTCCCTAACCTAACTTCTCCATACACGAAAATGGTAATCTCCTCACTGACCTTTTCTAACGTCTTGCACTCTTTCCGGATGGTGATAAGGTTAAATCAAGTCGAACAAATTCTAAGACCGCAAATAAAGACTAAACATAACCTCACCCTACCTTGACTAATAGGACTTTTGTTTTTTCCAAATAAATTCTCTGTGCTTTTTGTCCTCTGTTTGCTTTTCTTAGACATCGACAAAACAGATCTTGACTAAGATGTAGCGATGCAAGCTGATACGCTCCGCAACAACATCGAAATTTACAGTCACTCAAAGTAATCAATCTCAGTCATTATTGTTGTACTTCGGTGTTCGGTTGAACCGGACTCGGCGGTTAAAGCGTTGTAGTTGTTCTGTTGAAAATATACTGATGGGAAGTGCAGCTAAACTTCCCTCAAGGCTTATCGCAAACCGAAATAGGGCTTACCAGGATCAGCGGAAATTTGTCTGGCGCCCTTAACATCGCCGAAAAAACGCCGCCCAACATGGCCCGTAAGCACATCACTTGAAAATCGAGTAGAGGAGAAGATGTAAATGTTTACGTGAGGTCAAATCAGCAAAACGCCAGTTGATCTGAAATTTAGTTTTTATGAAAGCGAAGAGTCCACAGACCTCAAGTTAGCTCTATAGCTTTTTTCCAATAGGAAATCAAGGGTAAACGGTTGAGGTACTGTCTTTACTTAATAATTGGTGGATTTGTTACAAAAGGTTTTCAATAAGGAAAGGTAAATTTTAAGAAAACCAGCGAAGATCTCATTTAGCCGGCATTGTTCTTCGCCCCGCCCGCAACCAGGGACGGCAGACCGGGCAACTGCCCTTACGAAATTTCCAAAACATTTTGAAAGCCACGAATAACATTTTTAGTTGTGTGGCACAAATCCTTTGCCCCCTCAGAAAAATTCAACTGGTTCCCGCGCTGTGCACCGCGCGTAAGCGTAGCCAGGGGGTCATGACCCCTCCAAGCATTCTAGCATATCTTGTAGTTTTGTGCTTTCAGGGGCGATTTCCCGAACAAAATACTGTTGCTCGTTTTGAGTCAAAAAGCTTTGCTCTCCCCCGAATAGTTTTGGACTGGCTACGCCACTGGTACCACGGTGTAGAAGGTGCTAAGCGAAGAGTTGCAAAACCTGCAAACGAGAGGCTTTTTAACCTCTTTTATCATTTTTACGTGGAAAATTTAGCTGCATGTTTATCGCTTGTTTGATCCAGCCTTATTACCATACGGCCAACTGTCGTAGGTGCTGGAGGTGCCGTTGACTTGGTGGGAACAACTGGACTCACCTACTCTCTGAAACTAACCGTGCCTGCTGTGTGCCACCGTTTTTAAAGGCTGCGCCCAAATATACGTTTATCCGGAAAACATGAGGAAGTCCCCGGGTAAACATGCAGGCAACATCACACTTCAAGCACCTACACATGCAAAAAAACAAAAATCATTTCTGCGTATAACGACGTAGCTGCCTGTGGCACTTCTTTCGATCACCAGCAGAGGCTGCACTTGAGAGCGGTGCAAAGCAGAAGTTGAAAAACGTTTAATCAAGCAGTACAACAAGCGATTGGATAGGTATAAAAATGTTGGTACGTTCTGCAAAGCACGTTGCCGTTTCGCAGTTTATTAGCGATGTTCAAGGCGCTGATGGGGATGGGGACCATTTGAAAAGCAGACGAGGCATCATGGCACACGGCCAAGTTGTTTGAAAAACGTCATTGTGGGGAGACACGAAAGAATCTGGCGAGCTCGGCAGAGCAGAGCCATCAATCTTTCAAGCCTCAGTGAAACCTACAAAAAGGTTTCATTGGTTTTCCAAGTCAAAGCAACCCCTAACAAAGGCTTTGGTTTTTGAAGCTTTGTTCGGTGTTTTGTTTTGTTATTATGACAGCTGTTTACGTTTGCGCCTACACAAAGAGTTTTACAGCGTTTCATGTTGTGTTTGCCACAGAAATGTAAATTGGATGTGATTTTTCGTAAGTAGATGTACATGAAGCAAACAACTAGAATTTTGTATTGTTTGGGCTTAACTTCCCTGTTGTGCTTTGGTTTCAAATATGCTTTTAAATGTCTAGTTTTTTAGCCAATACGTTTCACAAAGAACCATGTTGAAGTACAGTAACACTGGATGTGACATAACTCATGTAAACGCAATGGCACAGCACAGGCACACTTTGAAGTGTGTGACAACATCGCGAATTAAGCAAACGATGTTTGCTGTGCAGATTCTATTTGAATGCAGTTGTAGCACTGAAGGTGCGTATTGTTACGTGAACTCGATTTCCTATTGAAAGTTTGCTGAGGGATTCAAACCCATCACATGTGTGGAGACAAGTTGACGTCGAAAAGCAATAAGATTTAGCGTAGTGCGAAATTTGTAGGTCAACTCAACATCAGCAATAGTATTGTTGTTGCTATTATGACATCATAAAACATGGTTACGTCGCACCGATTGAATGAGCCTTTTTTTGATGGACAACAAATGGTAATGGTAATGGTTTATTGTTTCATATGACTCAGCCAATAAGCAGAAGCACCGTAAAAGCCAAAATATTCAAAAATCGATAAAAATAACAAAATATTCAAAATCGATATAAATCGGAAACGCAAGCCCAGTTACGATTAAAGGGCCAGCTGACTGATAACAAACGCATGCCGAAACGTATCGCCACAGCGTAAACTTACTGGCAGTTCGGACCTGAATAGACATACTTTATGTCAGGCACTGGTGTCAAAAATAGCAGCGCAACAATTTGAAACAGTTTGAAAAATCTCAATAAAA
>JGI24158J21664_10010152_pt1 | contig 12572 bp, 7 predicted proteins | sample Ectturendosymbi3_FD_21664 | JGI IMG/M metagenome (IMG submission 21664) | reverse complement strand
ACGGGGTTGGTTGACTAGATGACCGCCACGGTCTTTCGCCAATCCTATATGACACAGCGCCCCTCGTTGTTTACACTGATCAGCTATTGTGCCATTGCGTTTTCATTTGCTCTAATATTCGCTAATGGTTGGTTTACTGCATGCGATGGCTTTTATGGTGCTTCTGGTTGTTGGCTGAGTCACATGAAACAATAAACCAACGCATCGTTGCGAACATCTGTCCAGAGAATGTCATCTTCTGTTCCGTCAAGGCTATAGCTGATAGAAAACTTTGTCCCTCTGGGAATGTTGCGCGTATAAGCCGCAGACAAAATACAGGCCATATCCCAGGTAAAAAAGTGCGGCTAATAATCGAGTATAGACGGTAATCAGCCTGTAACCAGTTTAAAACCACGAATGTCATCCAACACCACAGGCACCAGTGAAAAGTTACAAATTTGCACCAGAAGATTGCTTTTACTGTGCAAAGTTACGTGAAGTAAGGGGAATGACCTGACCAATACACTAAGCGTTTAGCTGTCGGTCAGTTGCAGATTTCGCCACCATGCCAAATTTTTCTTTTCGTGGCCGGCGTGATTTGTCTACGGGTTTAGAACTGCAGCAAAATGATCAAAAACCACATATTACCAGGCGCATAGCCACTTAGAGGCATTCGAGAACACTGTCCTCCAAATTTTGTTGTGCCCAGAAAAATTTGTTTCAACACGCAATAAAAACAAAAATCCTCCACTTAAAAATGTATTTTGACCCCCCAAACCATAAAACATGGCTACACACCTGAGCGAAGGGCGCCGTTGCCTCCCAAATGTTGAACCACTCAACAAACATTGTCATGACCGCGTAAAGCCAGTTATTCATTCCACCAAGGTGTATTTACTCGGGTGTTAGCCGCCCTTGAATGTACGCCGCACGAAATGGTGTTAAAAATTAATGTAAGCCGCCCTTGATTGTAAGGTGCACTTTAACATAGGGTACCTAAGCCTCGAGATACTTTCGCGTACTAGCACGTTTCGTGTTTAATACTGGCAACCCTGGCAATGATGCTTCACCACTACAACTGTCTTCTGTTCATCATAATCCCTCCTGTGACAGATGTGCGCGTGATGCTGAAGAGAATAGAATGTGAAAAAAGTTTGGTCGAAATAAACGCAGCCAAGCAAAGCCTGAGCGTCATCTGTGCTTTCGATAAAGTAAAGAAATAGAAAATATAAGCCGCCCTTGTTATAAGCCGCAGGAAATGATGAAAAAACTTTATAAGCCGCGCCTTACAGTCGAATAAATACGGTAGGTATTTTGCCGAAGTTTCTGTGTTAGAGCCACGGGCGTCAGAAGGGCTTTTTTCAGTGGGGGGCTGCTCAGAACCGTCGCCAGAAAGTTTTCAATGGGGGGCTTTGCAGTTTTGCTGTGGGGCTTGACATTGTAAAATTAACCAAAAATGCACCTGTTTATCGTTCTTCACGTTTCAATTTGAGGGGGCTTGCAGCTTTGTTTGGGGGGCTAAGTTCACCAAAGCCCCCCGTGGCGACGGGACTGGGGCTGCTAGGGGATTTTTCCAAAATTTTTCTAGAGAAGAGCAAAAGTGGTGAAATTTGTTTTTTCCCACTCGAAAACAACCTTTTGTTGCAGCCACAATGCTGTGTCGCCTTGAGCCACCTGACTGGCAAGTCGAACCCAAGACCCGCGGCGTAACAGTGACAGAGTTCCCCACTCGACTGCGTAGAATCTACAGTTGCTACCACGAATTCAACGTTATATCTGGCGGATCACCACGCCACACTTTTTGCTGAACTTTTCAAAATCCAGGGGCGTCAATGCCCCTCCTGGTGCTCCTGTCCGACGCCCATGGTTAAAGGGAGCTAACTGCGACAGTACCATTGGTTGTTGTGCCGTGTAGTGCTACCACTTAGTAATTCAATACTACACTGCATTGTTCCCATTTGAGGTAATGAGGTGTTGTACATTGGATTGTTAGATCCTGATTCCTTGAGCTACTGGAGCACGCTCAATGCATTTTCACCAGATAGCTGCAAGTTGTTTGCTAACGTACATATGTTGCTTTGGCTTTTCACACGATGCATTATGGATGGTTCAATCAGCGGCATCAGTTCCGCAAGAAACTCATCCCTTCACCTTCATGTTGCAAAACTATGATGCAAATCTGCTGCTGACTCAAGGACCGCACTGGTAGTGGACCTGAAACTGGTTTTTCGCTTAGCAGGCTTCTAAAATTTTGCGTCAATCATAAGTTTTCCATGTTTATTGCATTCTTATGTTCACCACAACTTTTCTTTTCAAGGCTACCATCAGACACAAAATTAACTTGTAATAAAAACAAACCAATTTTGGACAGGCCAGCGGCAGGTCCAGAACTGTACTAGCTAAAGCAGGGGTTCCCAACCTTTTTTGCTGCTCGTACCCCTTTGTCAGGTCAGAGCATTCTTAGTACCCCCAAAAAATGTTGAGATATATCTTGCTCTATAAGAGATATATAAGCTGCTCTGTGACCCAAGGATCTTCGTACCCCTTGATGTTCAATCTTCGTACCCCTTGGGGGTACGAGTACCCCCGGTTGGGAACCCCTGAGCTAAAGCGATCGCGTTTGTGATTGCCTGGTCTGAGTAAGGCTGGGAAGTTCTTACGCGGAAGAGAAACGGCATAGTAGTATTATTACTAAAGAATAACATTGTTGATCCCAGTCGACAAGAGGGTAGGTCAAAGTCCGGCACGTAAATCCTGACGTTCAGCGAAGTGTAAAACATTGCTTAGAGCAGGGGTCTCCAAACGTTTTTGTTCGAGGGCCACATAAGCTAATACAAAACATGTAAAGGGCCGGACATCTTGCGTAATGTGATTGTTTCGGGATATGTTATATTCTTCCAAGTCAACAAATCTTCGTGATTATATTTTTTCGTCGTTGACAAAACGGCTTTGCGGGCCGAATGAAATGTCTTCGCGGGCCGCATTTGACCCGAGGGCCGTAGTTTGGAGACTCCTGGTTTAGAGTATTTTTTGTCTATGTTTCTACTTCTATAGACACGAAAAAGGCGCGGATTTATATCAGAGGGGCGCAGTGGCGGTTCTAAGGGTGGGCCTGAGTGGACCATGCCCCCCCGAGATTTCAGGCTGGCTCCCTGTTTGGCCCCCCCGTTTTGTGTTTAATTTCACGTTCAAGTCCGTTTGGTTGACATATACAGCAAATGACTTTCAGCCAGCAAAATTTTAAACGATAATTTAGAAGCACTCTTGCCTGCATTCAATGTTTCCCAAATGCATGATAAGCTGGATTGTTGGTTTTGACGGCCGGGTAATGGGAGTTGTTTATGACGACACACATCAGTGGTTGCTGGGATCCTGCGTGAGATTTAGTCAGACCGCGGCTTTAGTGGTGAAAGGTTCAGTTTGAAGCTAATTAACAGTCATTATAAGTGGGACGATCGATCTGTCATGCATTTCAGTGTGAGGTAGAACTGGATTATATTACTGTCAGCAGATTGATGCTTGTCCCAATAGGAAAATGTTTGCGACAGCATTAAGAATTAGTTTCAGTTAATTTATCCGAATTTATCCTAACTGTAGGCGTGTGTGCTGCTGCCTTGTGTCTCGTATGACTTCGAAGCATCTTACGCAACTGGTTGTGACTTCAGTTTTAAGTCTACCACTCATGTCCTGCAATCTCATAGAACTTTGTAATGATATTTTGTAATGGTTCAGGAGCAATTCTTTCCGGCATTGCAGCTCTTTGACCCGGAGGTCAAACATTTCTATCAGAAGAACATTTTTTTAAATTCGCAAATGCATATTCAATTAGTGAAAATGATTTAAGCATGAAACACTTCTGGTAAAGTATTTGCTTCGGAAAGAACCGCAGATGCCTACATCGCTCGGACAATTTATTTCATTTATAGCTCCTTACAAAGGTGCATTTGATTGTTTATACAAGTTGTTATTCAATAGCTGTAACTCTTCCGGTCACCAGCGCTTCATGCAAGAGCATTTTTTCAAAAATGAAATTAGTGAAAACACTTCTCAGAAATTCCATGACCAGTGAAAGATTGGGTAGCGATGCTCTACTTTCAATTGAAAGGGTACGAGCTGAAAAATAGATTTAGATGGCCTCGTTGATGAATTTGACAGTCGACATGATGGGATTAACTTACACTGAATTGATGTTGATATGAAATGCTGACGTAGACGGTGCAGGGATTTGTGTGAGAATGGTATTGTTCATTGTCTATTTGTCTAATTGTTTCTTCTGGTTTATTTGAGGTGGTGCGTGTTGGGTTTATGTCAAGATAGGCATAAATCAGTGGCTCTCAATCTTTTTTGGCCCATGAACCATCTTATGGGATAGGTGGACCGTCTGGACCCTGTTGGGAATTACCGGCATAGATTAACGCAGGGTTTAAAAGTCAGTTTTTGAGGATCAGTCAGATAAAAATTTAGTGTGAATATTAAAATGAACGACTTTGTTAGGAATATCTGCTGAGCAAGTTTTATGCCTGCTGTTACATCTTGCTTATCAGGTACACGCCCAAAACGCCAATACACACACACCTATCTGCGGCGCGGCTTTGCTCGTTTAGGTGCTACTGATCCATAGGCGTAGCCAGGGGGGCCAAAGGGACCATGCTCCCGCCAATTTTTAGAAAATATAGTCATTTTTGCTTTGAGAGGCGTTTTTCTAAGCAAAATAGTGTTATTCGCCTGAAATCAAACATTTTGACCCCCAAAATTTATTGCCACCCCCAAAATTTGTGGGCTGGCTACGCCACTGCACTGGTCGACTGGTGCCGAAACCTCGCTGTTGTTAACTGCATAATAGTGCATTGAAATGTCCTTACCCTACCCACGCTACACATCGTATTACACTTGTGATAGTAGTTGCATAACATTGTTATTGTTACATCACAAAGTGTTCGTAAGCGATCACAAAAACGAATCAGTCTTCAGTCATAGCCACTAATCTGCTGGCAGATGGTTTATTTAAAAAAAACTTGCTTAGTAGTAAGAATAGTTTGACGAAAATAGTTGGCTATCAACAGCCTAGTTTTCTGTGTGTCAGGATAGCATTCGTCGTTGGAACCACTTCGCTTTCATGTGAATTGTTTTCGTTCATGTGAGGCCGGTACCGGCAAAATTGTGTAGGCTAGGAAACTGTGTTTCGTTTTACTTGTGCAGAGTCAGAGTGTAGTGCTGTGGAAGTTACATGTTTAGCACAGGATGTTCGACTCAGCAATGCAAGAGTGCGATTGCATCTAGTGGAGCTTAGGTGTCTCTAATAATAACGCTAGGTCATATTTAACGATATCCAGTTCCGCCGTAGCGGTGGGTCTTTGGTGGGCTTATTTAGCCCCCCAAAACAAAGCTCCAAGACCCCTAAATTGAAATATGAAACACTGTAAATCCGTGGAGTTTTTGTCAATTTTTAGAATGTCAAGCAACCCTGCACAAACGTAAAGCCCCCTATTGAAGACTTTCTGGCGACGGTTCTGACGATATTCACAAGCCTATGTTGGGTTTGATAAGGTTAACCATAGCAAATTAATCTTCATTACAACGGAAAGTCACCATGCAGGAGAGACATTTATGTTTTCCCCCCACTTTTTCCCTTAGCCCAGCAGTGGCCTCCACTTTTTTCATTCTGGAATCGCCACTGGAGGGGCGCCATTTTAACGGGGCGCCACAGACGTTTGGTGGGGCAGTTGCCCCAAACTGCTCCCCCTGGATCCGCCACTGATCTCGACACTTCAAGTTGGCTTGCCTGAAAATCAGGGGCGAAGGGGTGTAAGAACGTATGGGAACGGCGTTCCCACACCTGTTTTATGTGGGAAGGCGTTCCCACAACTTTTCGCAGTAACAACGTTGCCTGAAGATCTAGACTAGATTTTTCATTTCATTTTCTACGAGTAGTGCCTGGAGCAGCATAAATGAATAAGTGACAAGTTATCTCGTGTTTAGCACCGTAGCACTACAGTAAAATAGGAAGATTCAGTGTGGAAATTCTTGTAGGCGAATGCTTACTTTATTCGAAGTATTTGGTGCAATATTCCTTTTGATTTGTTGTGGGAACGGCGTTCCCACACCTTTTTTTCTGGCACTACACCCCTGGTGAAAATCAATAGCAAAGTATAGAATTCCCACAATCAGAGTAAAAATAGCTTAGTAATTACTATTTAAATATACCACAGAAATGTTCTCTCCTGGATTTTATCTGTAAAAAATGTATTTCGCTTTAACATAAAATTAAAATGAATTAAGAAATGATGCGATGCTACGGAAGCTATTGTATCGGTCAGAGTATTAACATCGGGGTTTAGATCGACATCAATTCCAGTGATAACCTTCATTCAAGTCAATCAGAAAGTTGCAATTTTAGGCGGTCTTTGTACTTTTGAGTTGAGATCCATTTCAAAGTTTTGAAATCTAACTACGGCATACTTCACTTACGTGAACTAACAAATTTTCCTAACTTTTATTAAATTTTCTTAACAGTAGGCTTACTAGTTTCAATATTCCGCACGCTGGTTTTATTACTTTGACAAAAGTTAAAAGTTGCTCTTGGCATTTCAATTCCACCATAAATAGAACACTGTTTGAGAATCACTAAATCGCAGCCCATAAGTTTGAAACGTGCATTTTCGTAACCATACACAGTTATTGAAGCTTGGGAAACAACTACCGACAGAGCAAAGTTTCTTCTAAGAAATATTTTCCGCTTTCGAGCAACTTTTAGACAGCTTTTTATCAACGTAACAATGTGGATAGACCACGTTTCGCAGCCATTGCAAACCTGACTTTCATTTTTGTGTTGTTTTTTTCCCAAACCCAGGGTTTTTTAAAGTTTTACTACCAAGAACAGAAAGATCTATTCGTTTCTCGCCACAACACAATCTTTTTGAACGCGTAGGTTTGTTATCTTATACACAAAACTCTTGTACAAATACAGTTGAAAACTGCAACACACCTTTTACAACTTGATCAACACCACTTGCAAATCACAGAATTAACATGTTTATAAAGCATTTACCTTTTTTACTAAATAAATCAAGGCTGTATCACTTAAATTGCAAACAAATTCTAAAACTAGAGTTTTATTTTGTTGCAGTGACAAAAGGCACTTTCTGTAAATTAAATCAATAGTTTCTGTCCAGTCCAAATCATTTATGAATTGTTTTTTCGAGACGGCCTGTTAAAAGTTACAAAGGGCGTGTCGAATGACAATTACGTGCGTCGTTTTTTTCCAAACTGCAGCATGCGCACCAAAAGTGGAAGAAGTTTGTAGGAATTGCCTTAACTAATTGTGGAATGACATCCATAGTTGCAGTTGCAAACACTGTTAAATTATCATCCTTTGAAACGTCAAATGCTACCAATGCAGTAATTTTACTGGGTCAAATTACCATGTGCAAATGTTGTAATATCGGTTTCATTAAAAGACAGAAAAGATGCAAAACGCATTTTCCTAGAAACTGCATGAAGTTGTGACGCTTCTTCAACAAAATATGAGACGCTGGTTATCAGGGTATCTTAATGACTACTAAATAGATGAATTAAGCTTTTATTCAATATGTGGTGCTCCCTTTAACTGCTCCTACAGTCTTCATTAAAACCAGTACCAACATACTATTGACAATGAATTATACATACAGTATAGCGTCAAATATGATATTTTAGAAACTTCCCAGTTTTCCACATGTTTTAAATTTTTTAAGAAAAACACCGTGGTCGTCATTCTTCCATTTTCACCGAAGGTTCCCAATATTTATTACGTTGATACGGATACTCTTTAGCACCGAAGAAGAAACCTTTTAGATTTTTATTGGTATACAAGCAAACAAGATATCCTATTTTTCTTCAGCGTAATTAGAATCGATTGTTGCCCTCTAACAGCTTTTGCGCAGCGGCAAGCGCTACACGGGGAAAGCCTTCTACGATAGAGCAGCGATAGAGATCACATGCCATGATCACTCTATGCTGCTTAGGTCTGCCCAGTATTATATACTTTTCATCTAACTTCGATATTTATTTGTGGTTACTATCGCATCATTTCGCCGTGTGATGGTACTTGTACCATTACACAGCCCTTGTTCTCGCCGTTGATTAATCAGACCTTACTGATCAACATTTTCACGTCTAAAGATGGAAAAACCAAGTTTGTGCAAAATGAATTCCAGAGGTGTGAGCTTGTAATTGAAACGTAAAGAAATTGTCTACGTCTAACCATTATGCTGCAAAACTTTCTTTCGACTGACATTGCACTTACATTTCTAGTAGCAGTAAAATAATAAACGTATGGCGCACGTTTTGCGTTTGCACCTGAGTCCGAACCCATGTCATCATAGTCAAAAATATCACCGCAAAGATCATGTCTTAAGTTCTTATATGCAAAAATCTCTGCCAAGTTAACTGTCAACATGCAGTAAACGAGCGAAACCTTTGCAGATAGGTCCAGTATAGAGACGTTGCGTTGAAAGGTAAGTTTCGGTGGCGTTCTTGACATGTGTGAAATCACCCTTGTTTTACGGATAATTCAGTTCTACGAGATGTGCAAAATTTAAACACTGCCTTTTTCAAGAAAAATTTTGCTGTTGATTTATTAAAAAGTCAGTCAGGGCGATGCAACTTAATCAAAGCGCTTGCTCCACTGCCTTTCTGAAACCTCAATTTGGGCGATGAATGTCAACCATCAGTTGAGTAGGAAACGTCCAGAGCAAGCAGCATTTGGAGCAAAGCGTTTTCTTTTTTGGTTATTTTATTGCCGAGGTCTCCAAAACTACGGTCCGCAAAGCCATGTCATCCGGCCACAAAGACATTTTGTCAATGATGAAAAAATAATATGTTTTGCTTGTTTTACCTAAATTTCAGTTGTTGTAATAGAATCGAATACAAGCCCGGATCTTTATATACATTGAATTATATATCTAAAAGCACTTTCATGCGCTTATATAACATCTACACCATAGATACGCTCACGAATGAAGTTGTACAAACCCGTTGCATTTTCTAGTCTCGATGACGACAACGCCTCTGCTGATCCAAAAGAAACGTAATCTCTGTCAAGCGCAACCGTGAGTCAATTGCTCATTCTTGTTTTCGCAGGTACATTCACAGCGACAAGAAGCCGTATGAGTGCAGCATATGCGGTAAAGGCTTTTGTCAAGCACGTTCGTTGACAGTCCACAAAGCTTTACACAGAAGCGTAAGCAAATGTCACTTGCATGCACTATGCTAAAAAACTGTATGCTTTTTTGAACGCACGATGCAATTCGACTTCATTATCATTGTGAAACGCCACTGTTATTGCACAGTAAATGTGATGAGAGCATTACCCATGCTGTGCACCCACGCAGTATGTGGTCGTTTGAGCCAGGATCATTTTGGCTAAGCTTTAGCAATACGTGGCCTAAAATTTAGGTAAAAAATAAAGATGTAGCGCATCAAAACACTCATTCGTGGTTGTCGCATCTTCGGCAACAGATCCGCAGCCAGGTCTTAAGATTTAAGGGGGCAAAATAAATTTTTAGGAGAGAAAGATTTATTTTGTTTTATGTTTAAAACAAATTTTTCTGGGCACAAAAAATTTGGGGGCACAAAAAAATTGAAGGGCATAGCCCCCGAATGCCCATTTATGGCTACGGGCCTTTTCGGCAATCAACAGCAATTTACTGTCCAGCGTGTTTGCGAATGCATGTTAAACCATATCTCACAGACCGTATCTCTAAACCATAGACTATAAAACCATAAACTATATGTTAAACTATATCACTAAACCATAGCTCAGTGCATGTCTAAACTATTTCTGTTTGAATAAGAGTTGGTGATGGCTACTGCGTAGGCGAAATATATACTCTGTAAGATCTGTAGTGTCTGACTTTTTCCTGGGAAAAGATTTCTTTCGATGGACATCTCACAGACAGTTTGTCGTTTCTCGCTCCCTTATGAACCTTACACGCCCTCAACGGGTGCATGCCCCAAGTTTAAGAAAGCCTGTACCAAAGCGTTGTGGCCCGTGTGTCATGCACAGTATAGAGTAGGATACAGAAGTACGTCGGCCATTTAATAATTGCTAAATGAACAGATGCTTGTAAAATTTTTGAGATGTTTTGGTGATGTATGTAAAAATGTGCATGCATTGATGCTAAGAAAATCCTACTCTGGGTGTGACACCGTCAAAACTGATTTATTGCCAAACAAAATTTTCCATGATATTGCCAACGGTTTCGACCGCTCTAAACAATCGTTTAAATTATATTTGAACGCATGTACTTTCAACCTTTCGACCATTAAAGAAAAAGGTCTGTTCTCTTTCTTGTATTTAAATAACGTCAGAGAAAGGATCCATTGTCCCAAACGCTCGATCTGTTTGTCCTTGCCGGTGTTTGTTCATAATAGACAAGTTCTATAGCAGTGGTTCCAACTCGTTTTATGGTATGTGTAAGTAAAGTATGACGTGGACGTGGCGCGCGATCACAGTCGCTTGAATATAAAAACATTTCTGATGATAGAAATCTGCACAAAAGCTTTACAATCAGCTAAGCTGAAAAGTCTTTTGCAGATTCGAAACTGAACACAAGTCTCAGTTCCGTTTATTTCTGCATCCCGACCAAGTACGTAGTCAGGAATGCAGGGACAGAAAGCAACGGCCGTAGCTGTCCTTAAGTCACTACCCCCAAACAAAATTCACGCAAAACAACAAAATACAAATGAAACAACATAGTGAAAAATAAAAAATGCAAATATCACTAGAGACGTTTCAATAAGTCAACACATAACACCACATATTGAACAAGTCAAAAAATACACTCTGAATTCGATTTAATTAAATCCAGTTTACAACTGCAGAAATACGCATCCATCAGTCTACATATCAGCCATTCCCACAGTAGGGCCACCGCTCAAAAATGCGTGGTAGTTCTCAGAAAAGTCAATATCGCGGCTCAAGGCCACCTACTTTATGCAAAACGACAACAGTAGCTCACAGTTAACCTCGTTACCACACAACAAATATTTGACTTAGTAGAGATAGTTATTTGTCCGCGAACCGGTTTCACATAGATATATTTTGGAAACACTTTCACCACTAAAAGTCTGTTCCAAACCGCGTGTAGAAACACTGTTACCACACATGCAAGGCCTTGACAACATAACACAGCACTTACGCATAGGCTACCCATTTCAGTAGCCCATAGTAAACAAAAAAATAAGTGAAAACATACAAGTCCAACAAGTTTCAGTGTACGTAAACCTAGACTAAACATCATCGTTCATATATATATATAAACAAAATGTAAATGTTAAAGCAACAAGATCAGACAATCATTGTCAACTTCACAATCTATCCAGCACACACACAAATAATTTTTTTCAACCAGTTTTTTAATGTCAGTGCATCTGTGGAAACAAAACAAACTATAATTTTCTCATAGGTAATCATGGTAAACTTTTGAATTTGGACAATTTTTTGTTTTCAATAGTCATTGGTATGGGGTTCTAAAATTTGGCCCTAAGTAAATGAAGCTGTTTTGATCTTGTTTTCGGTGTCTCAAAGGAATTAAGCAATTGTCTTTTGCTGATTGCCTCGTGTTATGACTACCACGAACATGTACCTTTCGGTAAGCAGTGCAGCGCAAATCTGTAAAATGGCGTAATTCGTTGCAGCCATCAGCGCTTTCGCTCGCGATGACTTCACTTCTTACATTTTCCAGAACAAAAGAAGCCACCAACAGCCGGAGCAAGCTGCCGATTGCAAACGACCTAAAGTCAAGCAGGAACCGCTCTAAATTGGTTCTAAATTGGTGGGTCGTAGCTTTTAAACCCAAGTTTGAAAAACTCAAAGGTGCCACAAATCTTAGCTGAGGCGCAGAACACATCTGTGATGCGCAATGAGCGACTGTGCAGGCGTCTTATCTTGAACAGAGTTAATTGCCAAAATCTTTTCAAAAACCAAAAGAAGAATATTGAAAACATTTACACTAGATGAAATTATGCGTATGCTGTAACTATTTGCTGAGCAAAGGAAGCATAGTGGGCAAGCCTAACTACAAAAGTTTTCTGTGTTTTGTGTGTTGCCCGTCTCATATTCAAGCGGTTTTGACGATTGTCTTCATTCACTGCAAATTTCTCAAAACATCGTTTTAATAGCATTGCTGAATTACTCCTAAAATCTAAAAAAACTTTGACTTTTCAATATTACGTAGTGCTAGCGGTGTTTTGTTGTACAAAGTTATTCACCCAGGACAGATACAAGGCCAAAATGCATTGAGAACAAACTGCTTTCAAGAACTTGAAAGTAAAATTGTACGGAAGGCCATGCCGCAACCAGTCGTTTGGTTGAAGTCTGTACATTCTAAAGTTGCAGGAATGTAAAGCTCGAGTTTTACTTGATGTAGGCTTCGTAGCCAATGTTGGCGTGCTTGTTATAAACATTTCAAAGTTATGCTTCACGAAAATGTTTATAACTGTGGTGTCTGTACAAATCCAAAACACCTTTCAACAAATTGATAAATCAAGAAAATCTAAAAGTTTAACTACAAACGTTTGAATTCAACAGTTTAAAGAAGATTTGGACGTCA
>JGI24158J21664_10010151_pt1 | contig 12572 bp, 12 predicted proteins | sample Ectturendosymbi3_FD_21664 | JGI IMG/M metagenome (IMG submission 21664) | reverse complement strand
GTAATGATGCACAATTGTAAAGCTATATTTTGAAGGGTGTCCGTTCAAAACAGACCCGTTCAAAACAGACCATTCATAACAGACCACTCAAAACAGACCACTCAAAACAGACCACGTTCATAACAGACCCATTCATAACAGACCCTTTCATAACAGACTACGTTCATAACAGACCACGTTCATAACAGGCCCGTTCATAACAGACCCGTAACAGAAAAGAAAAATAATTTCTGTTAGGCGAAGTATAGAAAGCATTTCAGACAAAAGATTGAGAATTGAGGTTCAACCAGCACAGACTAATGGATTAGAAAGCGTAAAGCGTTTTGTGAACGTCCATTTGCACTGCATCGTCAGCAGGCTCGTAACCATGGGGGCCGAAGGCCCCCTTGCAAAATTTTTCTCCCCCTCTGGAAAAATGTGTTGGACGTAGTTTAAAACTATTGCACATAGTTTAAAAATTTGGACCCCTCTCAGAAAACTCTTCGCCCCACCTGATGTCGCAAGCTGGTTACGGCATGATCGTCAGCAACCTGAAAAGGAATGTGCAAAATTTCGACGTTGCTCCTCCCTGGAAAAATTTCTGCGGACGCCCACGATTGCACTGATTTCGATCTAAACCTTGGGTCATAAAGTGTGGTACTGTTTGGTTCAATTCTTTCAAGTCACTCAAAAACGATAAATGCCAAAGTTGTCAGGTTCCTTACCTATCTAAACGCACTAGGCCTAATCAAAAAGCTCCACAATTTTGACACGTGGTGAACAGCCTAAAAACATGAAAATCCAGTAAAGGAATGTTTTGATTTTGATATTCAAGCGCGAGGCTCCGGGCATTTGCCCGGTTTGCCCAATGATTAATCCAGCCCTGGGGTCTGTGACCAGGATATGAAGGCCATGCCAGGTGCAACCTTTATTGAAAAGAAGGTGCGATCGGCATGATTCGTTGTGAAAAGTAGGGGATGTAGTAGTTGCAGTGTTGCAACCTGGTTACCTCGTGAGTCGTGAGCATGGCGTGTGAAATGCAAGTCTCTACTGACACTAGTTAAATGACAAACGTTTGAATGTATGGTGACTGGTGGAAGCGAAGAGTGATCATGATGTGTCATGTTCTCTATTGTTGCTTCGTGCCGCAGCGTAAAGCTTTTCACGCTTGCTGCTTGGGCCAGCGGGAGGGCCAGTGGTGCCCGGCTCCCCCATTTGAAATCGGTGCTCCCCCATTTCACGTATGACCCACCGGTTGCTGCATACATCCAACACAGTATTTTAAAAATGTGCCCCCCCCCTCAAGTTTTTGGCCCCTCCTGGTTTTCGCCTTCCCTGCTGCTAAATTCTGGTGACGGGCCTGGCTCGGGCTTTCTGATCGCAGCAGTGGTGATTCTTAACAGCAATGAATCTCCATCATCCATGTTCAGTTTGCCATAAACGTAATGGTAGCACCCCAGATTCTTTTAAACCCTAACGTCTATACATATGATCTACAAAAGCTTTAATTTTTGCCATTTCGGTTGGCTGGAACTTTGTGTGCCCAAAATATGTGGGTAAATATAACCTGTAAACATAAAACAGAGAGCCCAGCTGGCTGATTCTTCAAAAGCTTGCAGCAAACCCAGAACTTTTAATTGCTGTGAACCAGAGTTGGGTGAATTACATCTAATCAGTTCAAGTATAATTACAGTTACTCCTTATAATTTTTCAATTACATTGCAATTGTATATATTTATTCTGTGCTAAAAATCTCAAATTATAATTATTCTTAAACTTGTAATTAATTGTAAACCGAAATTACAAATACTTTTTAATAGAAGAAGAAAATGAAAGCAATGCAATATGCAGATATGGTGGATGATTCCTAAAGTGGTATCAGCAAAAGTTTTTGCTTTGACATTGAAAAGGAACCAATCAAAGAATACATGCAAAAATTACAATGAAATAGGCTAGAAAAAATGATAGTCTTTGGCTAAATCAACAATGTGGGAAATTATTCTGATATTTTGTTCCAATGCAATGCTAATAGTGGGTCTTTATCAAAGTGTATGATTACTTACTCCAAGGATCTTTCCATTTTTCATACTGAATTGGTGAAGCTTTTCTTTTTTGAACCTGTTGCCATAGAAAGCCAGATAGCTTAGGCTTTTTGCTGGGTTTTCTTTTTCATCATCTGAGTTAATGGCACCACTGTCTTTATACTGATCAAGCCTGGTTGCCACATGAGTTATCAGCACTTGCATTGCTTCCTCTTTTTAAACATAATCTTTAATCCACTTGTGTTTAAACCTTTGGGTCAATAAGGAATGCAAGTCTGTTATCTAGAGATTTAAGAAATGGCAACAACCTTAGAAATAGAATCTTGAAGATTTACTGCCAATTTATTGCAATAACTGAGATTTGAATTCCTTATTGTTCCAATGTTTACAATAAACCAATTACTATGGGACAAATGCTAGAGGATGTTACAATATTTTCTCCCTCAACTTATTGCACTGCCTCCTTGCAAGATAGTAGCATGCTGATGCTCACTCAACACATCTTGATTTGCTATTTCATCCTGTGACTGGATCATAGTGAGAGGTGCACTGACTCCTTGTGATCTTTGAAGACACATTGCTTGCAACACAATGAGATTCAAATTCTATCCTGTCACAGTCTTTCCTCTTAATATTACTTTTTTGCTTTGCAAGTATGACATAAGTAGCATTTACAGATTTTCTTATAGAATTTACAGTGTTGCCTATTTTTGCAAGCTGCTTTCCAATGTAAGATTGGAAAACTTTCGATCCTGCATGTAATCTTTAATGCAAATTTGTTCTGTGTAAGCGAAGCTGCTTACTCTTAGTGGTAAGTAGGCAAGGAGAGTATTTAAATCTGTGCCATCTTCTAAGTCTTCTTCAGAAACAGATTCATGGAGGATCTGTTCTTTGTCCCAAGTATCTTCATCAGCAGTTTTATGCAGAATAAACTGAGGAAGGGAATTGAAATACTTTTACCACAGAGGAAGCATTATCTGACACCTTTGTTCTTTTCATGTTAATTTGAACTTTTCTATAGCCTTGTCATAAGACTTCACAATTTTGCAAGCTGCATGCTTGTCTAATAATGAGTTTGTTGTCAGGACAAAGATGTGAAACTCTCATTTTATATCAATGAAGTGAACAGTGATGCCCAAGAAACTTGCCATATTTCAGTGTGTCCATAGATCTGTTGTAAGATAAACATATGGCAAAGATGCAAGTTAACGTCGCATAAATTATTTTATTTGTTGAATAACTGTTGGTATTAAGCGAATTGTAGATTGCCGTGGAATGGCAAATCTTGGTTCAGTAGTCAACACAAAGTTTCTGAATGTTTAACTGTCAACAATACTTTGTCTTAGTGGCAACTTGTCACATGCAAATGATTTGAGTAGAGTTTGAAAAAAGTGAAAAAACATCTGTGCATTGCCTGCAGCATATTAAGGATGCAATGCATCTCTGCCTTGTCTTGACCTTGCATACAGCACTGTAGATGCTTGTACACTGCTGCGGTTTTGAATCTTTGGATGTTGCAGCCAATTGCTTGCTTAATGTTTTCCCTCAACTGTTTAAAATGTCAAATTTTTTCACATTTCGGTGACATCTGTTTCCTCAATCATGCTGACTCAGCAAAAACGTTTTTCATGATAAATGTTACATTTATCGAAATTAGAAACACTAGTACATGTAATGATGTATTTTGCAAGTCATTAATACGACCTGCAAAGAAATTATTTGAGCTGAACATTTTTGTTCCATTTTTAGAACAACCAGACTGGCATCAGAATCAAAATCCTTACAAGAAAACTTTGCAATGTAAATACTTCACTAAATTGGTAGGCAGCAAGCACAAAAGTGACTATAGCCAATGAGAACAAGCACACAGCACTGAATGAACATAAAACTAAGTGTTACTCTGTGATAAAGCTAAAAACGATATTTCATGCAGACTACTATTACAGTTGTGGAATTTTGTAAAGGGTTTTCGTCACATGCATTATGTCAATTTTGCTTTTCTGCTTACACAAGGTGATGTAATCCAGGTCTTGTGTTGATAATTCTTTTCCCACTGGGCCCAGAGAAAGACACTGTGGACGTTTTTAGCAGTTCAACTACAATTGTCCAAACGTGTAACCCATGTAGATCCTATTTTGGGCTGCATTCAGCTGTCATGCAATCCCCAATCCAAGCAGCAATTTTTATCAAAGTTCAAAAACAGGGGCCCCAACAATGTTTTAATTGTTGGTCTATATTGACTAGCAAATCTGCTGAGTAAATCCACACCTCCCATTCCCTGGTTATACTAATAAAAACAAAAAGGTTGAATGGAACCAATTTTTTTCATTTTTTGACTATAACGTTTTACCATTATATTTGGTTGCTTGTTGACATGATTGGAACTGATGTAAACGACCTTTTTGTCTTTCCACTAGACACAGGGGGGCATTCAGAGGCAGTTCCATGCCAAATTTTTTGTGCCCAGAAAAATTTTATTAAATTTGTGCAGATATGCATGTGATTCAAACTTGACAAAACTAACAAACTTTGCAAATGCTCACTTTCAATCTGTTTACTCATTACGCCAACTCGCAACACCACTGAATATTGCATAAAAACCTAACATCATTATTACAAAATAAATTGTACTGAGGAACTTCCACACTGGTAACATGTCACAGTTTGTTTAAAACGTATAATATAAACAAAAATAGTGACCCCTTGAAAATGTATATCCCCCCAAAAATCCTAAAACCTGGCTAGGGGCCTGTTGGTATATACCCATCAGAGCTACAATAAAAAGTTTGGTACTGCTACATCTAAACAGTTGTCTAAGTGGAGCAACAGAAGAAATTGAATAATGAGCGTTATTACACAGCTGTGAACACATTGGACCATTGCTCCATTATTGCAACATGTCGTTGCTAAGCAACTGCAAAGAATTTAACAGATTTTTTGTTTTAATTTTATGTCCAGATGTATATAAAACGGATACTAAAAATTCACAAGAATATGATTTGTATTTTTGGTAGTGGTCATTAATGGGTTAACTGTAATTTGTTTATCCACTTCTATTACATGTTTTGTAGTGTATAATATCAGAGAAATGTTTCCTGTGCGACCTTCGCCTGGTGACAAAGACGAGGACATCATATCATTTCAAGAAAGGTTTTTAGCCAGCGGTGAAAGACCTTCAGCGAAAGTTGTCAGATGTCCGAAATTGATTAACAATGCAAATTCATCTTCAACTGGTAGGACACACTCACAACAAAGAGATGTTGTTGCTTTGGACAAACAGGTGCAAGAACCTTCGCCAGTTGCGCCAAGTTCTGCCAAGACTAAAGAAACTCATAAGCATGGTAATGATGGTAATAAAAATAATGGCCAAAGCAAACAAAAGTTTTCATTTTTGTTTTGTGGAAGTTGACAATGCTGTATTGAGCGAAATTAACATTCTGGTTTCAGTAAGCTGTGGTGATAATTGCTCCATATCGATAACTGCTCACTAAGCCTCACAGGACCTTTCCCCAAAAGTTAGGCCACAGCTTATTAAAACTGGAATATTAATTTCGTTCAAAAGAGCATCATCAACTTGCACAATATAAAAATGTAAAATCTTTTTTTATTGAAGTGTTAAACCTACACATGTATTTCTTGTATTTATCAATAAGTTTTTGCAGCATTAAATGCCTTTACTTAAAAAAAAATTCTTAACTACAAACATATTGTTCCAAACTAAGGTTGTACAGAAGATGAAATGGAAAAGTATGATGACCACATCACAAATGTATTAGCCAACATTGTTCATGAGAGAAATACTACAACTGTACCTGTACAGTTTCCAAAGCCAAGAACTCAGGCGTTTCCTTCAGCTTTTCGAAGGTCTTCTGGAAAAATTATCAAAGATGGAAAACGGTGAGCCAATGAAAATTTTTGATGTATGCTTTTAATATTTTTAAGGATTCCATTTGAGGAAGAGATGGTGATGATGATGATGATGATGCCTACTCGATAGTCGAAATATATACTTGGTAGACATCATAGTGTCTAATTCATTCATTGCTGTGGAATGATTTCTTTCGGTAGATACTGAATATTTTTGATTCATTCTTGTGACAGTGTGACGATATGATTGTGTGAAAAAAGTTTTAATCCCGCCCTCATGTTTTTTTTTTCAGAGTATCTAAAAGCATTTTCGCTCAACAGTTCAAGAAACAAATTCCCGAAAATTCTTCTGCATGTAAACCACCAGTGCAACTGCTGCAATCAAAGGAGCAGCATTTGCCCAAAACTGCTTTGAAGACAATATATCCAAATTCAAGGTTGTTAAGGTTAATGTAGGCGTGACCAAAAAGTCTCATCCTCATTTCATTTTAATGCTTTGCTGTTTGTGTTCTGAGTTATAGCTCTGCAAGTAAGAAATTCGGCAACAGTTACGGTTGAATAATATCGACACGAAGGTAGCTTTGAATCTAGACTCATGTACCAATTGCAAAAATCAAACCGTTGCCGATTTTCTGTTACAGTGAATCACCTTAACCAAATGTTGTACTGCAACAGTCCTCGATTAAGATGTTTTCTTCGGCAACGTGAAGTTTATCCGCATATGCATTAACGGCGCACAAAAAAAGAAATAAGAAAACGATGTGCTTCATCGTTGTTTCCTTCTTTGGTGTGAACCACCATCCTTGTTTCTTTAAGTAATTGACGTTGGTCCAGCCTGGGCTTCACGCAAAGTAGTGACAGATTGAAAAACTGACGGTGAACCTATGTCTGAAGTGTCGTGTGTAGGAATGTTAAACTTAGCAGCCGGAAACCAAACAGTGCAATCTTCGTTGGACTTGTTTCAAATTGTCAAGTGCAGCGAAGGGTCTATTGTAATGGGAGGAGCTGAATCACTAAGTCATGTGCTCTGAATGATAGAAATGAGGCTAACTAAGTCTCCAGATAATCAGTATTGAAGGTTGAAAGAAGAAGCAAGTTGCTTTTTTCGTGAAAAGCATGGCTTCAGAAAAACTGTTCATTTTGTAAAGATTCTGACTTGAGGAAACAATACAGGGGGTTTGGCTTGAATTGGGTCCTGAGAGAATAGCCGTAGATATGTGCTAAAATCATCTAGCAGCTAGATGCTGTATTGCAGGCCGGTCATCAGAATTATGCATATGAAATAGGGTTTGTTTATTTATATTTGCAGTGTTGTTAGAAACTAAAGTGCATTTGAAAGCTTTTGAATCGATTCAACGTCTTGCGTTGGACAGTGTTTCATAACTTTTTATTTCTAGGATGGTGAGTGGAGACCTGAGCAAAGAAATACACGAAGAAAACATTGAAAAACTCAGCAAGATGACCGAAACTGATATCCTGGAAAAACAAAATGAAATTAAAAGCATGCTCAATCCTAAGCTGATCGAGTTCATAAAGAATCGCAAATCTACCGGTAATACACTTCTCCCTGTAACAACATTCCTTGTCACTTTCTTCTGATGAAAGCCTCGGCTGTTCCATTTATTTATGAACTGTGGACCCTAATGCACATCACGCGCGTTCGAGATTGGCGAACTTGAAGGCATACAAGTTTTTTTTCTAAAATATTAGTCCACAATGTATAAGTTAACAAAATTGAATCGATTCGTTTCGTTTCGAAGCCTGCAAAGAAAATCTACCATTGTAGTGTTGAAACTGCGAGAAGCTTTCTGTCTGACGTGCGTTCAAATGATGTCGGAGAAATTTTAATTATTCTTTGCTGAAACAATATCACTTACTTCTTGCGCTCGGTGGACACAAGTTTCTACCTCAACCATGGGCGTCGCAAGGACTTTTTCCAGGAGGTAGCACTAGGGGATCTTTCCAAATATTTTTCTACTGGAGGGCCAAAAGTGGTGAAATTTGTTTTTTACCACTCGAAACTAAGAAAACAACCATTTTTGCTAAAATTAAAAAAATCCAGTAGGGGCCCCCTGCCCCCCCTTCCGAGGCTCATGGCCTCAACCATCCCCGACAAGTAGTAAGTTGAAGCTTCGGTTTTCCGCCGATTGTCATCACTCACCCAAATAAAAAACTAGATTCACTGGTTTCTGAACGCGTTCTTTTACCTTCAGTTGCCGTCTATCTTCTGTCGTTATTATAGTAACGAGGTGCTTGCGGACAAAATTAAATGTATAGCGTGAAAAAATGCGCGTTAAAAAGCGCGTTGCAATCTATTTTACCCGGAACTTTGAATCGATCGTTCCAGCTGCTCATGCTCTTTTTATTTTATCAGCAACTGGAACCAAAACAAAAGAGGAAAAGTTCATGAACGAGCTGAGCAAGCAGATAAACGTGGAATCAGAAGAGACAGGAACCAGCATGGAAGTTGATGAGGATGGCAGCGGTTAGTAAGTGCAAATACTGAGAAATGCCAGTGAGATTTTTTGCATTTCTCATTTTGTTTGGCAGAGCATTTAATAAAAGTGGAAAAATCATGGATCCATATGGACGATGTCGAGCAGGATAAAACCAAGTGGATGAGAGACATAAAGCAGAGCGCTGACAGAAAGACAATTGATTTACCTCACAGGTGTTGCTATTTTGTCACTTTTTTACAACAGCGTGTCCATCCTTTGCAAGTTTCCTTTCAAATCTTACTAGTTGCTCACAGCGGTAGCTCCGCTGCTTGGCAGCTCCTTTCCCTGCCTGAGTCGCTTGTCAGAAAGCTGAATGTTTGCTGTTTAGCGATTTCTTGACTGTCTGCACAAGATTTCATTGCCAGTCGTTAGCGTTCATGATGCCGTTCCACACCTATATCAGGGGTCCGCAACCTGCGACCCGTGTCCGACCCGCAGCTCCTTTAGCAAATTGTGGTAACTGTATGACCCGTCTAATATTTTATGAATCTGCCTTCCTTGCAACTTCTCGTATTGAATACTTGTGAGGGACTATTGAGAAACCGCATTGTGCAATAAATGTGCTGTATTTTGGGCTTTCGTTATGAACTGTCAAAATCAAGAGTTTATCTGATTAAAATTCTATCAATTCCCAAGATTTAACAACAGCAAAGGGAACGGAATTGTTGGTGGAAAATTAGTACGGCCCGCCATACCTTGCAGAGTTTGTTTATGGCCCACAACTCGGGAAAGGTTGCCGACCCCTGCCCTATATTATTTCAGTGGTATCTTGCTCCTTGCTAGGTTTTCGGCCGTACGTTCGGTATCGTTCATTTTCAAGTCCTAAGCTTTGAACATTAGTGTCGAGGAGAGTTTTTTTTCCCAGCAATTGCGTTGCAGTTTACACTTCTCACTGTCTGATGATCAAGAAAGGATTTTTCATGTCAGGTTTGACTTCGAAGGCGAGCTGTTGAGCCCAAGCGCCAGTGACCAGCTCCCAACCCACCTGGGCCTCCACCATCACGGCAGCGAGCCAGGCATGGGAGGCTATACTTTGCAAGAACTGCTGGACCTGACCAGAAGCGAGTTCGCCCAGCAACGTGTTCTCGCTTTGCGGACATTGTCGAGAATAGTTTTCAAGGTGACTTATGCATGATGCGATTTCAATAGAAAACCGTTTCTTTACGCTGTTTCGGACCCATTACCCCCACGGCCCGTAGAAAATACCAACGATTGTAATTTTAGCGTCAACCGTTGCCATCCGGCTGTATCTTTGGGAACTACACCGCGAGTGTTACTTCGTGCCGTTACTTGAAAGCAGATTGCGGTGTGGATATTGGTGGTCTTTGCTTAACGAACGCGCAACTTTAGCTTGCAGTGTTTTTTCAAATGTGTCTAGTACATCTAAAAAAGAAAACTTTGAGCTGGTTTTCGATTGTTTCGAGTTGCTGACATGGATTGCAGTCGCTTCTTGTATTTATGCAAAGATAAGAAGACCAGATTAGGGCTCTTTTCGGAATGTTAGCACCAGTAAGGTTGCGACGTGCGATTGCATGGGATTGGATGATCTCAGCCACTGAGGTCACAGGTGTCCACGTTTGCGTCAAAGGCTCAGCGCAGTGGGCAAGCGCTTGTTTCAAAGAGGCAAACAAGCAGCTTCACATTTACACAGCGGATTTCAGACGTGGACTATTACTACTTGCAAACAAAAAAACGTGTCGTTAAGGGTGCTCGGGAGCTGTTGCGAATTTGAACCGGCGCCATGTTTTTTGCCAGGACAAACGCGGACGCTACGGCGACAAGCTCGAAAGCGTCACGCCGGTGCTGGTCGAAGCCGGGATCGCGCTCATCGTGCGCTGGGCGCTCGACGAGCGTTCGGAAAGCTGCATGCGTGTTGCCATCGAAGCTCTCTTTTCGCTGCTGACCCCGAGCGAAGCTGAAGTAAGTTTTGGGCGAAAACGATTGCGCTGCTGACTTGAGCGTCATCTGCTTGTACCGAGTCTTTGGGTGGTGGTGGTTGGGGGTTGGAAGAAATTTTGTTCATCAGCCAGAGACGACGTCTTCGTCGATGCGTATATGAACAGGGGTTACACTTTTAAACCTTTCTCCATCTCGAAGAATGTCTGCTTGCGTACTCTTGGCGTTTGGTAAAGATTTCTTTTCGCTATTGTGACAATCACTTTATTTTCTAGAACTGTGGAGGACTGGTAAAAAGCAACTAGCCTCACTGAACTTTGGTTGCGTTTTATGGAAATAAACTGCGAAGGAATTAAGACATTTGTTTCTCCCCAATTTTCTGGACAAAGTTAAACAAAAAAAACGAATAATTCGCTTTCTTTCCGATCAGACCTGAGCCCTATTTAAAAAAAACCCTGATATTTTAGACTCTGACGTTTCATTTTATCTCCAATCCACGTAAGCTGCTGATTGCAAAAGGTTTTTCACATCCAAGTCATTTTCAGCCATTTTACGAACTTGCCCTCCCCCCCCTTAATGTTATTTTCTCATTCGCGGCAGCTCTAGAATACGGACTTGCAGCCTTCCAGTGTAGTATAAAGCCGGAAAGATTAGGTGTCGTGGGTACTGTGCTTCCGTGGGTTCTATAGCGGAGGAGTGACGTTCGGATGACGCAGTGGAGTGACTTCGGATGACGCAGGTGTTTACGAGAGAGAGAGAGCGACTTTTCGTGGCTGGTGTTATTTCATGAAACACTGGTGGTAACTTAATCGTTCGAACACAGGACACGTTCGGCGATGTGTGTTTCTTCAGCACACACGGCGTCGAGCACCCGTGCTTCCAACCGAGGTGCGTTAAATCGCAAGAAAAGGAAGTATTCGAGATCTCAAAGGACGACTTGATTCTGGCGTTTGCGAAAGCCGATGTCCTGCTTCGGATCAGGTGATGCCTGATCAGTGTTTCCTTCAAGAAAATTTTGCACTGAGCAAATGTTTGTTTTAGCGCGCATGCAATTGCGTAACCATGTAGACCAGGGGTTCCCAAACTGGGGTACATGTACCCCCAGTGGTACATTTGCCTATCTGAAGGGGTGCATTTCAGGTTAGCAACCGAAGGAAAAAATATGTATGTACATTATTCATTTCAAATTATTTACATAATGAATTTGTTTGAACCGTTTCATGGTTCTAATGGGGTTAGACCAGGAGGAGTATTGCGTCCATACTTTTTTGCTGTATATTTAGATGATTTATCTCTTGAACTAAGCAACATTGAAGCTGGGTGTTATATTGGTGAAATCTTATTGAACCACTTAACGTTTGTTGATGACATTTGTGTGTTTTGTCCAAGCGTACGTGGGTTGCAAAGTATACTAGAAGTGTGTCAGGCTTATGCAGAATCGCATGAAATAATTTTCAACTGCAGCAAAACTGTTTGTATGATGTTTAAGGCTAAGAGTGCAAAAAGCACAGTCATCCAGTTGCCGACACTGGGTGTACTGAAAGTAAAATCTGTTTCCCGCTACAAAAATTTGGCGATTGCATCATGTATTGAGCTCTAAGATGACAAAGACATTCAGAGACAAATGCAATATCAATATGAATCAGTAAATAAGCTGGGAGCTTCTTTTTCCCGATGTTCGAACGCAGTGAAAAATGTACTCATTCATTCCTTCAGTAGGTCCATGTATGCATCATAATTATTGGTGTGATTTCAGGAATTCATACATCCCCTGATTGCGTGTGGCCTATATCTTTGGTTGCAGGGCTCTGTGCAACCCGCCGTGGCGAGCGAGTGTTAGTAGTTATCAAGTTCAATGTGACATTCCTACCTTTGAGGCCTTATTTTAAAAAAATGTGTACCTGTTTCTTGAACGATGCAAAAAGTCCAACAGTGTATAGCTGCGCGCTTTGATGAAGTCAGATTGTTTATACCAGTATTAGTCCTTATTCTTTGAACATTACAACCGCATTTTACTTTGTGACTGAGTGCCCGGACGTTATAGCTTGAGGATGTGTGCAGGCCACAAACCATTCGTACTTCACCAGGCCTTAGTCAGGTTGGACACTATTTCTTAACATGCGATTTTCGCGTCCAACTCTGGATGTAGTGTTGTACCAAGTGTTACGACTTCGCCAACAACTATGTTGAGAAAGTGTCTGTAATGTGGTGTTGTACGAAGTGTTACAAATTAGCCAACAAGTATCGGTATTCCTGTGGTCCTACCACCAACGCCGATACAAAATGTTCT
>JGI24158J21664_10010150_pt1 | contig 12572 bp, 8 predicted proteins | sample Ectturendosymbi3_FD_21664 | JGI IMG/M metagenome (IMG submission 21664) | reverse complement strand
TTTTGCCCATTGCGAGCAACGCCACCTAGTGATACACTCAAAAGCAAATAACTCAGCTGCCCCTTGATGGATTTCAATTATGTTTTTTTTTCAGGCCATTTCACATGTAAGTGCACCTTATATAAAAAAATGAGGCATTTTTGTGACATTGGGTTACACCCCTTGTTGGATTATAATGATTTGACCCATCAGTCAAGCATTGTATTTCGAAAATAGCATTTTTATTTTGAAAATAGCACCATATTTGTAGGAACACACATCGATTGTGATGTAATAAATGCGCTGTGACCAAAAGCGATGATAATTTGGAAATCTTTCCTTGTGTGATTTGACACAGAGATTAATACCATTATCTATTCTAAATTGTTGGTTGCACTAGGCTATTAACCCTACTAATCAAGTTTGAGCTCTCAATCTATGAGACTTTTTTGTGCCGATGTTTTCATTGCCGATAACTGATGCCGATATTTTGCAACACTCAAACCACAGTTGAAAGACGATACTTCAGTATGATGAAGAAGCGTATAACATGGAATTCTGTGCAAACCTGGGTCCTTGAGATAGTCAAAAACCATGGCCTTGTTCGCAGGCAGCCATCTGCTTACCGTGCAAAACCTGGGAACGAATATTACATCATAGACCAGGTTATTGGGATGATTGTGCAGTGATCTGAATATTGCGCACTGATAAATGCAGTTGGAAAGCTGCATGTCGTAAGGAACAATATAGAGAATTTGTGTTAATTAATCATAGATGAAGTAGCAACTTGAGTTTCTGAACACTCCGTGCAGAAAACTAGCATAGTGGCTGTATGAGCAAATATTGCCGATATACTGTATATCGACGGAATTTTGCTGATATGATACTTCGGCAACGTTGCAAAATCCATTGGTTGATTTCTAGTTTAAGAGTAAGTGTGGTTTTATGCTGAAAGTGATATGAAAAGCTGCCCTTCCATGACAGATCCCTTTTTTCCAGGCCAGATGTGCCACAGTGTGATATGTGTATTATTTTTGTGAATCGGACCATAAAAGTGACAGTGTTTTTGTTTGTAAGTGGCTATAGTAGGTCTGCCAGCAGTGACATGGTTCAAATTAAACTCTGAGTTTGTCACATTAGCAGCACCATCATGGCAGACAATCAGGCGCATGTCGTGAACGGATGTTTTTCGCATCGACTATCGCCATGATTAGGGTGCCTTTCATTTTGGTAGTGTTGCGATCAAAAAGCCCGGGTGGCAAGTGCACAAAGCTTCACACTATGGCAGCAAGCAACAATAGAAATCCTGCACCACAATCACTCTATTATAGCTTGTTCGTGCCACATATATATGGGTGTTCTTCGCACACATCCTGCTTATGTTGAATCGCACATTAAGCGCTATGCCAACAAAGAGGTTGCAACAATACTCCCTCCTTTTTGCAATGAACCACATGATTGCACATTCTTTTTGTGAAGTTTGCACCTGGCACAACCTTCACATCCTGGTCACAGCACCATTTTGTTGCGATTGGAAAGCCCAAGCGGCAAGTGCACAAAGCTTCACACTGTGGCTGGAAGCAACAATAGATATTAGAGATCCACTGATATGTTTTTTTTTGGGGGCCGATGTCGATACTGATATATCGGCCATCCATGTACCAATAGCCGATACCAATAACCAATATTTCTAAAATTTTCAAATGTTGTATTCTGCTTCATTATCAAAAATATAATGTATTCTATGCCTTTCCTTTTTTTCAAAAACTTCGAAAATCAGGATTTATAAACTAAATATTTTCAAATTGCAGCATTTTGAAGATTTTGCTATGATTTTTGATTGATCTGATTAAAGGTAATGCTTTTGTATTAGCTGCGACAGCTGACGTGTGCTTCATGGTTCATCTTGCCTGCTTGTTTATAAAAACACACCTACTAGCATTGCTACAAGATAACTCTCTTGACTTGGTTCGTTGTGCTTTCTTGTGCATGTTGTCTGCATACGTGAGGAATATAGCAGTATTTTGTCTAGGGCTGCGGAGCCATCATAAAAATGACACAGGTCTAGCTCTGTAGCTCTTCTTTTCATGAACAAGGCTCCAGCTCGGGAGTTCTTGGTTTTCATGAATGTGGCTCTGGCTCCGGAGCTCTCTTTTTTTCATGGCTCCTACTCCAGTTCCAGTTTTTGTTCTTTTTCACACATTAATATTTTAATTGTCTTGGTGTGCCTCAAGTTGAATGGAAAATGAATTAAATCAAGTCCACAAGTCTAAGAGAATATACTAAACCTTTTTGAGTAATTAGGGTCGAATGCACCAATGCTGCTCAGCTGAGCACCAGTTCAGATCATATTGCAGTTCACTTGATCGGGCGACAACTGATCTTATCTGCCGATCACATTTGGGATGCGCCAACGATTTTCCTTCATGAATCAGTTTATCCAATGCTGAACCCTAGCAACAAAAATTTTGGTGAGCAATGGCCAACACATTTGGACAATCTTTGGGTGAAAATTGAGCCGTCACATTGTTTGGAGTTCCAGATTTTGCATGATCATCGTCGCCAATGCTGAAATTAGTCTTGAGATGAATAAGAAGTTGGTAGTGCGCATAGAATGGTGATGTGCTTCACTGAAGAGCATTTCTACTCGGATATTAGGTCAAGGCCTCCATCAGACTGATCAGCACGAGAAGTTGTTTGTGAATGCAATGCTGAAAAGTGGTAATGAGACAATTTAAACAAAATTTAAATGGTGGCTCTTGCATAACAAAAAAGTTTAGGTTTTGATTGCTCATCAAACGCCAAGCTCAGCTGTACAAGAGTTTACAAGGATTTGTACACCACAAATCAGACCTCAAATTCATATAGTCTGTTTTATGGTTTTCCTGCAATTCTCGGCATATTATTTGATTTTACTTGACGTGCAGCTGAATAATTTCCCATGAGCATGTACGATTTTCCGGGAAGCTCCTTCCCAATTTCCACACTTTTTGTAGTCCTGGCCATAGCTCTAGCTCTGGTCTTTAATTTTAAACTGAGTTTTGGCTCCAGTTCCTGATTATTTTTAATTTGAGTTCCGGCTCCAGGCAAAATGCCCAGCAACGATAAATATTTTTGCACTGTCTGGCTCCACAGCCCTGGTTTTGTTAATGCCTACTGAGGCCGATACAGATACATCGGTGAAACACAAATGTTGACATTTATATTGGTCTATCTCTGATTCCAAAATTTGTTGCTAAAATGTGTATTTAAGTGACATTTCATGAAAAGAAAATACATTTGAAACACAATTACGCATGAGGCTTAAAATAAAACAATCAAATCTGATTTTCATGTGATGTTTTATACAATGTTTAGTTTTAATATTAAATAGAAATGCATCTAACTACTCTCTGTGACACAAGTAAGAAATGTTCAAGTATGTATTTTCCATGATGGGTGTAAGCAAGGAATCGATCAGCAAATTTTTTAAAATTACACATCCTCAGTCCTTATTCAAATAGATTCTTCCTCAGTCCTTATTCTTTAGATTCATCCTCAAATCTACTCAAATAGATTTGAATCTATTCAAATAGATTCATCCTCAGTCCTTATTCAAATAGGTTGCGTAATTTTATGTGAAATCGATTTCCTATTAAAAATTTGCTGATTGATTCCTTGCTTACACCCATCGTGGAAAGTACATACTTGAATAAAGATATGTGCAAGTTTGAATCATCGCAAAAAGACGAAAGCAGATGGCAGCCGACTGATTCCTCGAAAGCATACAGAAACACCAGTGCTTTTAAGTAAGAAATATATCGCAAATTTCGATTTCATGTAGCACTATGCATCAGAAATCGATTTCATGTAACACTATGCATTGTCAGTCCTTCAATCTTATTCAAATTGAAAGGTGCATCTAATTGGATAGTACTACTTGCATTGATTGTCCCTTACAAAAAAATTAACAAAATGAAGGGTTTAGTAGTCACTTTTCTTATGTCAGTTGTTTTGCTTTGCAGATCAATGATAAATATTTTTGCACTGAACATTCAATGAGTTATTGATGCTACTGGTATAAACTTGAATGCCACTGATTAAAGTTCAAAGATTACATCAGTCATGAATGAATGTTGTAAGTAATTTTATGCAATGTTTAGCATTAGTCTTAATGTACTTGAAGTTTTGTTTTGAGTTACTGAGCAATTAAGTGGCTTGTTAATGTAGCACTATTATGTGAATTACAATGTTGTTATTATATTATCGGATTCTAACATTTGCAACATCTGTTGTTTAAGTTATGTGGTGATATATAAGATGAAAACATTATCATGAGTACTATTATAAGTTCTGTCCTATTTTTTTAACAAAACTGCGTAGCTAGGATAAATATACAGTAGAACGATATATGGAGAAACTTTGAAATATATATAGTGGTTGTTACATGTTTCATGGAAAAACCTGATCCAAAAAAACCACCTGTTTTTTTTTTTTTAAAGCCCACTCAAAAAAACCTAATAAAACCCACCAAAAAACCCGTTGGTTACTTTTCCTTTGAAAAATGAAATAAACAGGACACTTCTACAGGTACCTGTAATTTTTTTCAATCAAAGAAAACAAAAAGCAACGAAAATTGAAGGATCTGAAAAAAAGAGAAGAATAAATCGAACAGTTTGAGTCAATTCTGGTGGTTGTCTTCTTCAGCTCTGCACAATCGGTATAATTTAACCAATTTTTCTGTTTTTAACCAAAAAATTTCTAAAGCTGAAGCACTTGCAAGCAAAACAGTTGAGATTTTAAGGAAAAAAAGACTTTGAGAGCCGGGATACGATGTATTCGTACTTTGACATCAGCCTAAAACCAGCAGTTGTCAGTTGTCTTATCAATGCCATAGCTCGTCCGCCAATTGTGCTAGAGAGCTGTTCAAGGGCTCAAACAGATCTGCAAGTCTTCTAGTCTGCACTCGAAAAAGAATTGCAGATTTTTTGTGAGTGACGTCACAAGTGAAGCAGTTTTTGGGCCATTTTGGCTCATGTTACCTGGCCTAGGGACGAACTGCTAGGTCAAAGTATTTTGCTGAATTTTTATTGGAAACTAGGCTCGAGTCCGAGTCTTTTGAGCCTTTGGTCGACTTACTAGCATTTCTGGGTCAAACGTTATGATCTAAAATAAACAAATTAAATAATTATCTCATTAGCTGATTAGTCAACCATCTAATGGTTTGAGCCCAGGGCCGGGCAAAGTGGGCCAAGGTGGCCTAAAAGTCCTACACTTATGACGTCACTCATAAAAAATCTGCACCCCCAACCAAAACATTTTTTTGAGTGCGGACTGAACAGCTCTCCACCACTTTTGGAGCCCAAGCAAATATCATTTTACTGTTAAATCTAAAAAAAAAAACAATTTTACTATTAAATCCATAAGAAAGCATATCTCATTTTACTGTTAAATCTTGTTAGTTTACATCTGCTATCAAATTTATTGCTGACCAGCAGGTATAATTGTGTTGTTGCTTGCTGAGCTGTTCATCAAGCATTTGGTTAAAAGTTGCAACTGAAAACCAAAATGTACCGTGCAAATGTAGCTTCTGGAAATGGCAATCCAGCATTGATACAGTTTTTGCTCTGTTTTCTATTAAAATTTTGTCAGCTAGAAGAGTTTTATCAATGAGCGATAAGTGCTGGACTTTCCAGCCATAGTGTATGTGAGCATTTTGTGATGAATAAATGCATATTTGTAACTTAATTTTTCACTCACCGTAATTCGAAGGTATAGTTTGCTAATATATGCAAGGACATTTTAGTTATCCCCAGGAATGTAATAAGAAAGCAATGCAAACTATTGTCTGACCACTTCATGTACTTTACACGCAAAACTAATTTAATTCCTTTTATATTGTGCACTTCAGCATGCAATAAAGATGTTGTTGCACACATTCATGCTTCATGACGTGTGTGAGTAATTTATTTTATTGTTTGTATGCAAAATCTAAATAATAGGGAAATCAATAGTGGGATAAATGTGTTCAGTAAAGATAATTTAAAGATAATTTGACATACACAAACGAGTATATTACTTGTAAAACTTCATGCAAAAATGTGACATAAATTTGTCAAAAAAGCTGTCATATTTCAGAGGTAACATGCACAATGGAAATTTCAAGCATCGAAGAAAACATTATCTCTTGCACTCAATGTTGCGCCACTTAGTATTTGTAAAAATATTTTGCCAACATCAAAACAATTTGGAAACAAAATATGTGTACTTAACACATTCAATTTAACTTAATTTATCGATCACAATTCTCCATATGCTACCACTAGATGCTGTGCGTTACATCTGTTCTACATACAAAAGGAAAAACTTCATTGCTTCTGGTTTTAAGATTTAACAAACTTAGTTTGGAAAAATAGTCCATCGTTGATGTTTGGATGGAATCGCCCGTCATAGCGGAATGTCCTCAAATGCCCTTACATAGTATGCTCTGCAGGTATATTATAAAATAGATTAATACTTGTGAATTTTATAAAAACAAATTAAAAACAACAGTTTATAAACTGAAGATGAGTTGATTTTATAAGCGTTGAGTACAAACAGCGAATACTTTTTGAATGAAAATCGATCGAGCCCCTACAACAACTGTAAGCTAGGTTGTCCTGTTAAGCTAATTGAATGTCCCAAGAATGTTTGGCGAGGCAAGTCTTTCTGGCTATGCCCATGGTTAAGTGGCTCAGAGGTTGACTGAGGACTAGTTGGCTCGACTACATCTCTAACCTTGTTTGGTCCATTTTGGAGTGGGTTAGCAGAAACAATTTGAGATTGCTGTTGATCATGGAGTATTTTGAGGCTTCCTGAGGTTGCTGCTCCCATGACCTTCCTCAGAGGAAAAGTGGTTATTGAAATGAATAAATGAATAAAATTACAAACTTGTAGATTTTTCAAAATGAAGAAAATGCCCTGTTTGTATCAATGCATTTCAAGTATTGATATGTTGCATTTTTGATGAAGATGTACATCATGCAAATTGCTTTAGAAAAGGGGAATATAAGGAACATTTTCAGATGCTAGAGCTTCCTGATACAGATGGTTTTGTTTATGCTATTTAAATGTGTTGGAAGAATAAAATTTTCTTTTTTGAAAATCATCTTTCAGCTGTGTGAATTGCTTTTACAACATTGCTAAAATGTTTTAAAAGCTAAATTACAATTTACATTTTCAACTGTCATTTAGTATTCATCATAGGTTATTTTTTCTGCAGTTTCAGCTAAAGTGAAGTCATTACAGGAAGCATATCAATGTTTTTCCTTGCCAAATGCCCCCATACTTGACTTTCGTGATTCTTTGAAATATTTCAAAGCTCATTTCAAACAGTAAGTATTGTATATTGCTTTTAAATTGATAAAAACACTCTGCATTGCTGTTTTTGAATTTTTCTAACAGATGCTCATGAATTTTTTGAACACTATTTTTGTGCACACTGCACAGCATGCTGAGACCATGCAAAGGAACCATGCCATTAATAACACTTTCCAAAATTACCACATGAAATGCAGTGTCCACAGTAGAACTTGACTAATACATTGTCATGCTGATTGTGTTGATTACAAATTTGTTGGTAAAATTATGATTTATATTGGCAATAATCACACCTCCAACCATTTTATGTAGTGAATGCTTTTTCAGCACTGCTGGGTTTGTTTTTGATGACAAAAGATGTCCATTGCAAGCGGACTAAGCTAACAAACAAACTGGTTTATTATACTATAACTTCAGTGTTCAATATATTATTAATACGTTTGTTTAGGTAAATGCATACATTACCATATATTTTCTCTGATTGTGAGCTCTTTCTATTCACTTGAAAGTTGGTTTCATATGCATTCTAATGTCTTGGTTTGAGTAATGAGAAAGTATTTGTATTGGCATTGATTTTATCTTATCAGCAATGAAAACTAAAAATATTGCCATCAGCCTGAAAAGGTCTTGTTAGTCAAGTTTCTAGTCCACATACCCTGAGTATCCTCCTTGATGACTCAAAGACTCATTGTGTGCCAGCAGTGTTGCCACTGGGGTTAGTTTCATTAACATCAGATTTTTGCCTTTTTTAACATCAGATAACTTCATATTTTCATGTTTCCATTTCATATAAACTAAATGCTTCTATTACCAATGCCTAACCAAGCATGATGCCATATTTACTTGTTGGTTAGCTACACAAAATGTTTTTAAAAATTTAATGTAAACTGTGCTTGCACATGGGTAACCTAAGTCTCTGCGATACATTGGCATACTAGAATGTTTCGTGTTTATGGCAACCACGGTAATGTGCTTGCACCACTACAACTGCCTTCTGTTCATCATAATCCATCCTGTGATGGCTGTGCACGTAATGCTGAAGAGAATAGAATGCAAAAAGAGAGTTTGGTCAACAAAACATAGCCAAGGAAAGACTGAGCGTCATCTACACCAGGAGTGGGGAACCTATTTACTATCATGGGCTGCATAAATTGTGGTTTATCGTTGGTGGGCCACAAATAGCAATTGATTTTGTACTAAATGTCTACCTTATCTTACTATGAGGGATACAGGCTTCAGGATTACTGTCTAAGTGCCTGCTTATCATGGATGGAGCTTCGTTTTTCCCTGATCTTGTGGTCAAAATTGAGTAACGAAAATTATGATGCTACAGGTTCCCCAACCTGATCTATACCTTACAATAAGGCAAAGCAATAAAAATTGTATATAAAGCCGCCCTTGATTCTAGGCTACATGAAATGATGAAAAAACTTTATTAGCCACAGTTTACAATTGAATAAATATGGTAACCCTTGTTGAATCAGAAACAGACTGATATATCATCATTAAATGGGTCATTGATTATAATCTATGTAAAATGTTGTTCTCAATGCAGTGAAGGGACCTTCTTCAGTTTGGAACGACAAACAAACACATTAGGGTGAGATAAAGGAAACTTATAAATCATGCTTATGACTATTTTTATCCTTAAAGGAAAGGAAATGTGGAAAGCAAAAATTGTCAACAACATCAGGTTTGTGTCAACATTAGATTTGTCGCCCCTGTCGACATCAGATTTGTTGCCAAAACATCGGACATCAAATTTTTCATGAAACATCAGATATGATGTTGAAACATCAAAAGTGGCAAACACTTGTGCCAGTGTTCTCTGGTTCATAAGATGTTGACCAATGGTGGTATGCCATATATGGTATGTATGATCATGGCTTCATTGGTTAAAGCATTTTCATTTTCTGAGAGACAGCAGAATTCGAGAAGTTAGTCAAACACTACAGTTCTTATTGCAAGATGCCCAGGATAGAGTGCATTCTGTGTTCACTGCATAACGTTTTTGATGCCAGATGGATTCCCTGCGGCAAAATGCATTGGTACCAGGTGGTTTACTTTTAATTCTCGTAAGTGCCACTGTTTTGGCAGAGCTTTGCAACACCATTACTTACCAGCTGTTCAAACCCTCGACAAATTCAACAATTCTTCTAGTTTCAATTAAAAACAAATTTTTTTCGTATTGGGTTTGGGATTTTCTGTGGGTGACTTTATAATGGAGGCATGTTTTTGCCTTTTTAGACCAAGTTTACATGTGGGTGCCAACCCAACAAGGAATTTTTTTGGCTCAAGTTTTTTTTGGAAACTAGGCTATCATCCGAACCTTTAGAGCCAATGATTAGCATTCTGGCATATCTGTAACCATATTTTTGGCTCAAAAACTAAAAATTGGGTAAAAATTCAAATCCCAGTAAAGGTAACGTTGGCCATTTTGGCTAAAAGCCCTAACTTGCTAGCCAATTAAGCTGGAGAGCTGTTTAAACCCTCTAAAGACTCAGAAAGTCTTGTACTTTGGAACAAAAATTTTTTTAAAGCTATGGATATTGCATTTTTTGTTGATGTTTACATGATGTGAGCATGTTTATGCATACTTTGTTTACATTAGGATGACATCATCGGGTCCTACACCAACACCAAGAGCAATTTTTTTGACTTCAGTTCTTATTGGAAACTAGGCTATAATGCGAGCCTTCAGAGGGTTTGATGACTTTCTATCATTTCTGGTTCCAAAATTATGGCCAAAATACTGCAAATTAATCAGGGAAATCCTTGCTCAATCCCAAGGGAATTTCTGAAATATTTGGAATTTTTTAGCCATAACTTTGGCCCCAGAAATGCTAGAAAGTTGATCAAGGGCTCTAAAGATGCGTATTATAGCTTAGAATCCAATATAGCTTTGAGCCACCAAATAGGCTCATTGGATCAACTGATGATGTCATAAATAAAACACAAAACCTACCCGAATCATGACATCACAAACCCTAAACGCAAACCTTAAAAATATTTTTTAGGTCTAAACTACAGGACTTTCCGAGTCTTCAGAGGGTTTGAACAGCTCAATTGGCTGGTGAGTTATGGCCTCAAGCTAAAAATGACGAGTGTTACTTTTGTGGGATTTTAATCTTCATCTTATTTTTGGTTTTGAGCCATAATTTTGGCTGCATGTGAACTAGAAAGCCGGTCAAGGGATCTAAGAACTTCGATGATAATCTAGTTTCTCAAAAACTCTTGAGCCAACAAAATGATGGCTTGTTGGTTTGGCACCCATGGCTAGAACACGAAGGTTTTCATTTGGAACGTATACATGTGTTGCCCGGTGACTGTGGTGGGTTTTCTCATGTATACATCGGCCGGTACCGATAGTGTTAATCATGTCATTTGTCAGTTTGGAATGGAACCTGACAAAGTTTGCATGGTAGGGTACAGTTCTTTTATCAACATATTTCAGACGGATTGCTTCACCAAATAACATATTTTGTGAAGTTGATGGATGCACCATAAATTAACCATTGCCCTATTATAAAGGGTTGCGCAAAGTCATAACAATATTAAAAATCTGTCAGACACAGTGTAGTGGCCAAAATAAAAAACTCAGCAGAGCCATTAACACTGAAAACCTTCAAAAAACTACACATGCTTTATTTTCAAGTTCCCGATTATTCTTACTCCATCTTCAGTCAAAAAATAAACAATTCAAACCAAAAGGTGCTGTCATGCAAGAAAAAACAGTGTGATGCGAAAGATTTCAAAAGCAAAACCAAGACTGCCAGCCATATCAAAACTGGTAATTAAGCAAAAGCAAGACCAACAGCTATGCAGAAAAAGTTGAAACTAAACCTACATAAGGTCGAAGTTCGTTATCTATGAAAACAAGCTGAGACCAGCATCAAAGGGCCATTTGCAAACTGCTGCAAGCAAAGAATGCAAAATTTTATTGACAAATTAGTACTACAACCAGCACCGTATGTCTATGTTAACACAACAATAACTGCACAAAGCATGCATCAAAATAAGAACTGAGCATCAGCCAAATAATTCACATAACAATCTGCATATTACCTTATTTTTCAGACCACAAGGCACACCGGAATATAAGGTGCAGTATCAAAAATTGAATGCTAACTGTTCTTTTTTCATACATAAGGCGCACCCGATCATAAGGTGCATTAAATGAAGCAAAACTCAGATAACGAATGGGAGAGTTTAATCTGTCCCACATGCCTAATATGCTAGGCATGAATATAATAAAATAAAAGTGTGCATGTTTGATTCGGTGTGCGCCAATGTAGTCAGGAGCCTCATGAGCAATAAGATCTGTGGTACGTGCTAGCAACTCTATGAACCACATACACTGCTCATTGCAATTGTTCTTGGTTTATTACACAACACGATAGTCTGTTTACAAAAAGATCGTAACTAGCAATTAAATGAATAGCACTGTTTACCATGTAGAAGTGGTTCTAGATGAGAAAGCACAACCAGATCCATGCATTAGGCGCACTGCATTGTAAGGCACACTTCCGAATTTTTAGAAAATTGAAGGATTTTATGTTCGCCTTATGGTCTAAAAAATACAGTAAAAGGTATAAAGGGGTGGAAAATTGTCTCCATCAGAGGTGGGCATACAACGGCCCGCAAGCCACATGCGGCCCGCGAGGGCATTTTGTGTGGCCTGCAAGGCAGCCACACGCACATAGATAGTGCATATTTGGAGCCTATGTTAAAGTAATTTTATCCATTAGATTAGAATTATCAAGTTTTTTCCACTCGTTTCATTCGAAACCGCATTTTTACTCAACCGGAAGTGACTATTGTTACCTTCATTTTGTGGTAGCTCATATAAAACGTTATAATAAATATCACAGTCAAAGCAAACGATACAACTGACATCTTGCAAATGTTTCGATAACTACTGTTATCATCCTCAGTGCATAGCAATAGAACTGCAGTGATCTTGCTGCAGGTTCTTGTTGGTTATTCAGGAGAAAAGCGCTGTAAAAAATGAAAAACGCAAAGGGCTGTTTCGGTAGTGACGTAGTGGCGCGAAGCATACGTAGTCACATGACTCAGCTGGATACGTGCCAATGGTGATGGCGCGTGGCGTCATGAGTGAAGCATGACGGCCTTCTACAAGTTCAAAATGCATAGAGGCATCGACGGGATGTTTGCATTCAGCTCTGGTTTGTGTTCTTGAATCAACAAAGATTCAAGAATCTGCAGCTGTCGCCCATTGTTGTCACTGCCAATGA
>JGI24158J21664_10010149_pt1 | contig 12573 bp, 9 predicted proteins | sample Ectturendosymbi3_FD_21664 | JGI IMG/M metagenome (IMG submission 21664) | reverse complement strand
AACGAAAATTGTTAAGACTTATTGAATACAATTTCTCAATCTCTGTTTTTTTACGCAGTGGATTATAAGGTTCACTAGTAGCTACCATGTTACTCTCTTCCTGTGTATTTCTGATTTTCCTGTATTCTTCTGCAATTGCCTGCAGTAGTTCAGACAACAACTCCACCTGCGCTGGTTTCACGGTTAATTGCCAAAATATGCTCCTACAGATCACGTTTAAGACGAAGGAGTATGCTAAGTATGACTTGACAATGGAACAGAGAAAACAGAAACCATGAGTATTGTTACGTTACGAGTAATAATAATTTGCTCCTATTTCGGACTGAATGAACTTCGCTGAAGGAACTGTCCTGACAAGTTTCACCACTACAGTTATTATAATTTGAGAAGTTCTGCGCTAATTCTTTTTGGAGTCACTCCATCGCATTTATTTTCAAAATACCGGCTTCAGGCACAGAATTTCAAAATACCGGCCAGACATGTGAAATACCGGTCGTCTAGCAACCCTAAGCCAAAACGTTGTGGAACAACATTGCCAAAAAACTTTCAGAACGGTGTGTAGCTTATTTTTGTTAAGTCTTGGTTACGTATTAAGTGAAGTTTTGGAAAATACGGAACTTACGCCCTCATGGTTTGCACCACGTGAATCGTGAAATCTCTTAGTGCCATACGCTTGCTACTTCGGGCTTTTTCCGAGGACGTTATGTGAAAAAACAGAAGTACAGTACTACACAATGCCCAAACAAGAAATCTTTTTCAACCCTATTCCTTGGGAGGCTTGCATCTTCATATTTTATGTTCTCAAAAGACCACCACTAAAACTTTAAGTTTTTTTTGTAAGTTTTATCAGCAGAATGGGTGCTTTCACCTTTTTGCGATGATTTAAACTTGCGCATACCTGTATCTGGATTCAAGTGACTCATATCCACAAATGTGAAGAGTTTGAGTCAATCAGCAATGTTTTAACAGGAAATCGATTTCACGTAACACTGAGCATCGCCAATTCTACAACCTTAGGTATTAATGCTTTTCATAAATTCTATAGTATTAAAGCAAGGGCAAGCTTTTCTCTATATGACAGTTCTTAAACAAACTGCCTTTGTTCACACCTGACGTGGCAAGAAGCGGGCAATAGCTTCTTAGCCTGACCGCGCATGGCAATGCAGGGGCTCTTTATAACAACGGTTTACTTTTATTCTTTCGTGTCCTATAGAGTGTGCCTGTCCGGCAGACATGGCGTTGGTGACCAGTGTTTGTCAGCAACAAGTTCTTGGCCACATTACACATCCTGTACAACACATCAGGTATGAAGTTGAACGGAGGTGATCAGTGTTGCGATTGACGTTTGAAAAATAAACGGAAAGTAACGAGAAAACAGATGAGGGGAAGCCCGCAAGAAAAAGATACTGTGCATCATCACCCAAGTTGCAATCAAATCACTTTACTGCATGTTCAAAATTATTTTACTGAATGTTGCTACAGAAACTCACTTCATTATGAGCGCAACAAGAATTTTTCAAATAATCCAACAAAACCGGGATTTAGCGTTGTTAGCAAGATAATCGACTGCAGCGTTTGAACTCATAAGCACACAAAGTAAACCGCGATTGGGGAGCGACCGATTTACCGCTTGTAAAAGAATCGACAAAAAGTGATTTTTACCAATGATTCAGTTCAATCAACAAGATTTTCAATGGTCCTCAATTGTTTATTCAACCACCAAGACTTCGAACGGTCCTCGATTGTTTACTAACAAGTTGGAGACGCAGCTAATCACGTGATAACACAAAATCACAACTTTTGAAAAAAGCATTAATTTGTGCCTAAATGCTATAGCGATGCAAATGATGTAAAAGAACTAGGGCCTTTTCCACCTCAGTTTAATTTTCCTGCTAACAACTTTGCACAAATTTTGAGGAAAACTACTGTTCTCTTTAGAACGATTCTTATGAAGCAATATGGTTGGTCTGCTGCGACATCGACACGTCATCATAGTACAAAAATCCACGTATTGTGATCTTGAGAAAAGAAAGGTCACCAAAGAGTCACATGAAGGATAAAAAAGGCATGCTTGGAACAGAGAACTCCCGAATTTTCACAAAAGCGATGTGTAGTAATTTAAAAAAAGGTAATGAAACGAAATATCAGTGATTGTAAAAGCAATTAAAACAAACAGGTTTTGAAATAGAAAGACGTAACTGCAATAAAAACAAGCAATTCTCAATTTCAACTTGTCTCCGATTCTTTAGACTGGTCGCTGCTAACGCACTCTGCAGACGAAATCCAGTGGCCTTGCAGGTCGCACTGACGAAGTATAGTGTTCCCTTTCAACATCCACTCATTGACGGCGATCTCGTCCAAAGTGGGACGATTGCCCGAGCGACGAGACAGCATCGAGCAAATCAACGACTCGAGTTCGGGCGAGACTGGTCGACGAAAGGAGACTTGGGCTTTCACAATATCTTCGTCTTTTTCCCACGGAATATCTCCGCACGCCATAGCGTAAAGCAAAATTCCAAGCGACCACACCGTGCCAGAACGGGCAAAATATCGCTTCATTGTGATCCATTCAGGAGGAGGGTAGACGTTGGTGCCATGGGATTCCACAAAGACAGTGTCGCGCAGCAACGAAGCGGCACCAAAGTCGATCAACTTTACATTATTTTTATCCAGGTCAATTACTATGTTCTCGTCCTTTACGTCGCCGTGAACGACCCCGCATTTAAGGCAATGTTGGATTGCTTGCAGAATCTGCCAAAATAAGACCCGAATAAGCTCCTCATCCATGGGGTGGCGTTGGTTGATGAAGTCGTACAAGTCCATGCTCGACTCGGGCCGCTCGAGGACCATCACGAAGCCCTGGGGACGACGAAACCAGTCGATCAATTTGATCACGTGTTTATGTGGGGCAATTCGTTTCATGAGAGCAATCTCGTTTGGCACAACCTCCCCAGCATCGCGTCCCCAGTTGTGGATTTGATACAATCCAATAAACTTAATGGCGACTGGTAAGTTGTCTTCAACGCGAAACCCTCTGTAAACGTGGCCAGAACCACCCGTGCCAATGACGTCTTCCGTGCGGTAGAGTTGATCGAAACGGCGTGGGTTCGATGCTCGACCGTGGGGTCTTTCCAACAAGTTCCTTGCGTAGGACATTTCTGCACATGAAGGTATTGTGTAACTTTAAGTGAAGTAACGAAGCAGAAGTTCAACCAGTGACCGCCATCGAACTTTTCACTTGCAGAGGGAGAGATTTCTAACAATTTTTGCTCAGCAACATGCCAGTGACCTCATGTTTGTACAATATAGGTCAAGTGTGGGCAATTATATTGGCTCGGGGGCCACTCCAAGAAAGCCAGGTCTCGCGGAGGCCCACACGTTCTACTGGACCAAGTCTCGGTTCAAGTTATGTTTCGGCGAGCCGCTAATTGCCCACCCCTGCTATAGGCTGACAAGTGCTGATGTTATTGCACTGCACTGAAGATACCCAATGCTGTTTCTAATCTAGGGTCGTGTCACCCGACCACCGAGGACTTGTGACCTGACCAGGATTCGAACCGAGCCTACCAGCACCTGAGCCCATACCCTAGGCCACGTAGCCAATTGACTTATCAGAGTGAGAGAATGAACGTTGGCGATTATTGCGGAAATCAAAACTTTTAGTTAGACTTTAGGTAGTCTATAATGGGCGATAGTTTGGGAGTAACTAACCTCTGAAAAATATTTGACTTATTCTTAGACGTCAGTTATTTTTCTTTCTCTAACCCTTACCCAAACCATTTTAACCACCTATGGCCTGGTCTACCCTGCAAAAGATTTTGACGAACTGTTTCACTGGTTCTCAGAATATTTAATATCTCAGCCACCGCTTGCGAAAGGCATGACCTGGAATATCGCTCTGCGCATGCGCAGATGGCGTGAAGGCATCGATTTCGCAAGTCGGATATTTCGCTTGACAGCGGAGTCACGTTTTATTTTCGGCAGTAGCAAGAGTCTGCGTATCATTTCTTAAGTACAAGCATTGCTGAATTTCGGTTGCATCGATGGTTGCCGGAGTTTGAAGAGAAGTTGCGGTTTCTCAAATTTGAAAAAAATTCGGACCCGGATTCAAACATTGTGGAATAGGAGCGGAGTCGGAGTTTGAAAATGCGACTCCGGCCACCTCTGTTGTGAAAGTGTCTTAACCAAGCAGTTGGTAACAATGTCTCCTATATTTTTACGTCATAGAACTACACGACAATGAAACTTTTACGGTGTGGAAGATGCTGTTTGTGTTCCATGGTAGGATATATAGTGCTTGAAGAGCTAGACGTAAATTAGAAATCTGTCGCGCGCATTTGACAAATCCTAATATTTGTTTTTTTTAATTGCAATACAAAAACAGCGTCTTATCTAGATCTCTTTATTTCATTAAAACAGCCGCCAGTTTTAAATGCGCTGTCCACGTCCTTGATGCAATACGCTGACCGGTTTAATTGCTATCCGTCGTCGAGAGGTGAAGTGACGTTTTCCACTTGCACGTTTTCCTAATTTTCAGGGAGTCTAAGTTCAGGGATTGTTACTATTTGCTGCAAGTTTCAAGCAAATGTTACACATTAAAACATAAAATGATTCGCATGGTATCTTGCCTACAATGCCTGCCTGGAAACTACTTACTCCAAATCAGACCTCAAACATTAAACACTCCATCAAAAAATGAAACTACTATACACTTACTACTTGAATTCTATTCATTTATTACAGTTGTTTTCATGCGCTGAAAGCACACAGGCATTACGCACAAAGCCCAACCTCTCCAAACATTGACAAAATGTCGTGACCTCTGTGGTGACCGGATTAAGACATGTAAAAAATCTGTTAAAACTTGCCACAAGAACATCTTCAGTTTTGAAAACAAATACAGGAATTCTACCAAAAATTTTTACTTTTCAAAAATTGTTGTTGACACTTGCTTTCAAACAAAAAATCGTACAGCACAATTGCAATCAAAACTACTCTTGAAACTAGAAAAAATTCAATATTGGATGAATGCAAATAAATTAACTCTTAATTACACAAAAACTAAAATTAATACTCTTTCCTAAAATTTCCCCTATAATCTCCCCAATCAACCTCTCTTCCAGTGGTATCCCAATAGAACAGTGGTTTCCAAACTGGGGGTAAGTTACCCCTCAGGAGTAATATACGATTCTTCGGGGAGAACGCACAACCAAAAACACAATGTTGTTCTATATCATGAGCCACACATTGCGAAATATTGAGGGTAATAGTAATCGCTATCTTTATTTGGGTAACGGCTCAAACAAGTTTGGGAACCATTGCAATAGAACAAGCAGAAAGTATAAAATACCCGTCATTTCAAAAAAATTTCGGTCTATGTGTTGCAATGGACACGCGGTTAAAATGAGAACTACATATTGCTCATGTAGGTAGAAAGGTTGCGTGTGGAAGTCCAGCACTGTACAAGTCGGAACAGGACTTTTCGGTCTGGCCGTTTCGGTTTGAGCCGTTTCGGTCTGGGGACATTTTGGCCACGATATTTCTGTACATAAACAACTTATTACATTCATTTTAATTAAATGATTATAGGCAGGCGAAATGTCTCTCTAGCTGGTGTTACACAAACTACCTTTGGAGAGTCATCATTGCGTTTAAATCTTAGTTGTAATTTTGACTTTGAAGAATTTGTATTTAATTTTCAAAATGTCGACATTGATTTTGCTTGCTGATGATAATAAAATCATATGTTGAAGCTGATTAACTGTTGGATCTTGGATCATGTTTGTAGTTGTAGTTTTAAATAAAACTTCTCTTTGATGTAAGTATGTTTGCACTAAAATGTGAAGATTTTTGCAAGATTTCATAGTCTGACCGAAATGTTCCCAGACCGAAAAGTCGCGTACCCGTACCAGCTGCAGCCCCAGGTTACATTAATGTAGATCTGCTTCGTAAAATTTATTTTTCTATTGTTTATTGTCACCTCTACTACGCAATTCTTATTTGGGGCACCGCAAATAAAACCTTAAATTCTTTCGTTTAGTTAAATAACCGAGCTCTACGTAATGTTTGTAAAATTCATTACAGTTAAAAAATATTCATAAAGGATATGTATCTTTCTACATATATTCTAGAGATAAGAAACATATAAATACGGACTGACTAAATACATGTACAAGGTATGTAATCAAACGTTACCAAAAGAAATCACAGATGAACATGAATACAATCAAAATATCATAATTTTCATACAATGCAACTAGATAAGGTACTAATTATTCCTTTATACAAAAAACTGTTAAAACAACAACGCCATTCTGTTTACAGAAGCTCCAAGCTACGGAATGAAATTCCGAAAGACTTAATAAATAGGCGGTACCATACATTTATAAAATCATATAAACAGCTCCTCTTTCAAATATAAATTTCATTGATTCCCTGCATTATAGCATACGCACTTGCTCCGTTCGAAGCAAGCAAAGCCGTCTTTGTAATTATCGTTGCTCGTGCCGCTGCAGCTCGATATCACCTGTGACAATTTGTTGCTCTTGATGTGCTATACATCTAGTGCTTTTTTGTTTTGTTTTCTGTGTGTGTAATTTTCTTTCCTATTTCTTTGCGATAAATCATCTTCTGATTGCCTTTCTTTTTGTTCGTTTCAAAGGTTGGCTGACGTGTTGACCTTGCGGTCATTTCGCCAACCCCCGTATTCTTCTTGTTGAACCCCGCATTCTTTCACATCTTGCAAAAAAGAATACAATACTTTTGAAACCAAGTCTCTCTCGCAGCATCGGACACATAAGAGGTACATTTGGGGAGGAAAAAACATCACTGCAGCCGACGCTTTCCTAGTCGTCAAAACACTGAAGACCTAGAATGTTGTTATGAAATCCGACCTTCAATGCTCAAAGCATTGAACAGAGGAGGTCATTGGCTGACTCGCGTGTGTCACGTGACCTGGTGTTCTGGCAAGGCACCAAACGATTGGTAAACTCTTCTTATCAACCCCATAAAGGAATGCACTAACTACCCGGACATATCTCCACTTGTTATACCCGAATTCCTTGAAAAAAGTTGCCGCGAAATATTTTAACCATAGCTGGAGAATGCCCAGGGCCGGATTTCTAGTGCCGGCCGCCCATAGGCTATATAAATTTTTCCGATCCTTTTTCACCCGCAAGGAAAATTTTGTCCGTGCCGTGTGAGTACCGGAATTACGATGATGCAGTTTTTGAAAAATTACACTTTAAATCCATCGGTTTTAGTCATAGGCTCCTCACCTCACTGGCGTGCACTGAAACAGGAAAAACAGAAAGGCAGCAACTCTAGATTGGGTGCTGCGAAATACTTACCAAAACAACACAAAAAAACTTTCTAAAAATTTTTCCCGCTTCTGGAAATTCTACTGCTCTAGGCCAGTGCTTCTTAACCGGGTGAATGGTTCACCCCATGCAGGGTGAATGAAAGAAGAGGATTTATGTTGCTAATTTTTTGTATCTTCTCGTAACATGCATTTGTCATGTTTTTTTTACCCAAAACACATCAGCAATCGTGAATAAAATGGCGAACTTCTGTAGTTCTAACTTTGCGTTTTCAGCAGTCAGCAACTCAGCACTTCAGAAAAACCACGGTGCCATTAACTGCGTCTATTACGTCATGGTGGTAGATTTCAACAAGAGATGCCATGTTTTATTGAATCGAGTAGTGGAATCTCTGCTGTGCTCCCTGCTTGAGCATACTGTACTCCTGTGCAAAGATTATTTGCTAGAATCGCACTATTGTCGAGAGTTTCATTCCCAATGTCGAGCGAAAACCAAACACCTCAACACTCATCAGTAGGGCAACCAAAAGTCGTAAATTTTCTACATAATTTAAATTTATGAAACGTCCACAAACCAAATTTCACAGCGATACCATGAGCGACTAAAAAGTTATTAGGTCAACAAAAGTATACATTTATTGTTAGGTCAAAATTACTTGCAGCAGAGTTTTTCGCTTTAATGATATTTTGCTAAAGCTACAACAACAGATATTGATATGCTTTTGCAAGCTGAGTTGCAATTCTAATAATAATAATGGATTTGTTGCGACTTTAGACATGATAATTTTGTTTGGATGATTGAGTAGGCTAGGCGTGGAAAGGCAAAAAACGTGGTCCTGCAGTACTCCGTTTGGTAAATGCACAACCCATTATGCGTATAGAAACTCTAAGGCAATGGTGTGAAGCAGTACTTGATGTTGAAGTATAACAATGCAGAACATTCTCAGTGACTTCAGTATTCGTCCACTGTTTGTTACTTCTAGTGTCACTGAGTCTTTCACACTTTTATTTTTGGTTCTTTGGTAAGCAATGCACGGAGTTGCTGTCGATTTTTATTGCGAGCAATATAGCCACAAATATCGTATACATCATTGAACGCGTGATGGATTCCAAAGTTCAAAGGTCGCAACATATCTATCACTTGCTCGTTCAGCGCACAGAAGTCACTAGATAGACATTTAAGACTTAATCATCGGTTTAATTCCTAATACTGTATATGCTTTGCATTCCGCATTTCAGTTGCATCAGGAGAAAATTGGTAGGTCAAAATTACAAAGTCAAAATTTTACGTTTATAGGTCAAAAAATTGGTTGCCCTACTCATCAGATTATAGCCTTATCAGTCGAAGGGCAGGCCTAACCAATCGAAGTGCAGGAGTAGCCTGTTTGTGACATTTGCTTGTTAACAGTTTGGTATTGATTACAACATCTAATATGCGCTTATATCTCAGATAATACCTGCAGAATATCTCCGAAACACGCAAAAACTCTTTGTTTTGAAGAAAGTAAATGTAAATCAATGGATGAAATTGATCAGGACACGCCAGCTTCATCAGCTTCGCAGTTTGAAGAACGAGGTGTAAAAAGGAAGGTTATCATCACGAATACGTTCCCTTCAAAAATAAGGCAAAAGTGTGATGGTTATATCAAGTATGTTTTTTTCTTCCCATAAGTGAAGTATTGAGCTATTTGCTAATTTAAATGTAGCAAGCAGTTTTTGCCTCATTCCAACTCAGGAGTGGTTTACCAGACAAACACGGCATTCATCAAACCAAAGTCTCAATTTTTCAAGAAACAGCACGAAAATTTGTGCAGACAGCAAAATTCCCTCCAGTCATCAGTTGTGAATGACCCTACTAGTGAAAATCCCCTTCTCCCCTTTTCTCGTTTCAAATAGCGCGTGTGTTGATGAAACGAAAAAAATATTTTGCGAGGTTGAGTTTGTAATCAAACCATATTTGAAGATCGTAGCCAATTTGCTGCATGTTGTGGATAAAGTAGAGCAAATTCCGTGGTCTAAAAACGAACATTCGATGTACTTATCACATCGGCCTTACATCCACAATAGGGTGAATGGAAATGCAGCAATCGATGGCAGGGGTGAACGAAATCGAAGAAGGTTAAGAAGCACTGCTCTAGGCTATAGCCTCGAAAGCCTATGTGGGAAATCCGGGCCTGAGAATACCCAGTGCGGTTTTCGCCATGGGCGTAGCACTACAGATAATATTTTCACTCTTCAAAGTTTCGAGAAATCTTCGGAGTAAAACATGTAACAGATTCCTTCGGGAAAATTTTCGGGAGTGTGGTGTTGGATGGCTGTTAGGCTGTTTTTTTTCACGAACATTTCGGTCATTTTTTGCTGAGACATTTTGGTCATTTGTCTCAGTTGTATTAAAACTCGGCGTAACAGTTATCATTAGCCTATATTTTCAGACATTCTGATTGAAATGACTTATTTTTTTTCGGTCATTTCAAAAAAATTTCGGTCTATGATTGAAAAATAACCATCTGTTACGATTTGCTTGCTACCGCCGAACAGGGTCTATTACATGCACACATCACAGTTATCAGCTGCGTGCAACCAAGCGGGAATGGCAATTAGCAATAAAACGACTGAAGTATTTTGTCTCTCCAGAAATCCAAGCCAGTGTGCGCTGCGAGTAAGTGGCAACACACTGTAGCAGGTCGAGAAGTGGAAGTACCTCAGGGTGGTATTAACGGCTGACCGAAGGTAAAACAAGATTGAGACAAAGCATTGGTGAATCAAACGCAGTTTTGTCTTTGTGTGAGCTGTATTGCTCTGTGTGGGCTTTCAAACACCGAAAACCTGTCAGTTTTCTACTTCGTAGTCATGAACTTTGAGTCATGACTGAATGAGTGTTTTATATTATATCTCAAGTACAAGTGGCACAAGACTGGAGTTTTGCGAAGAGTTCACGGCATGACACTTCGCGACAAAATGCGCAGTTGTGAAATTTGTGAAGCCTTGAATGTCGAGCCACTTCTCCGAACCGAGAGATTTCAGCTAAGGTGGTTCGGTCATGTGAATAGAATGCCCCTGGAAAGATTGATGAAGCAAGTGCTGCTGGCTACACCCACGGGGTAATAGGCCCACAAGTCAACTAAGAACTTGGTGGTGTGATTACATCTCCGACCTAACTTGGTCCTGTCTTGGTATGGAGCCAGGGTTGTTGAAAACCGTGAGGTATTTCGAGTGCTCCTATAGGGCTGCTGTCAAAGCGACCCTGACCCTCCCGAGACGAAAAGCGGGCTTGAAAACAGATGCGCAGTTTCAAAGAATTTGGTAATTAAATGAACTTCTTCAAAAATATAAATTTTTTATGAAAATTTTGTTTTACACTTTTTGTAGAGTGATTTTTTAGTCATAACAAAATTTTTGAATTGCGGGCTAACATGGACTTCTGGAGTGACTCTCGGTTTTAAATAAAATACACATTATAAAATAAAAATTCATTATAAAAGAAAAGTTTATTACGGGACTAACATTCACGAATATCACCATTGATATTTTCCAACAAAATTTAACTAAGTAACAAGCTTCAGGTCACTCGGAAAACAAGGCCTTGAAGTTACGAAGTTTGACAGTTTTTTGGGACTGAAAATGCCGTAATGACGGTGAGATCGATTTTCTTTGTTAATATATCAATATGTGCTGATTCCGGTGCTACTGACTCGATAGAGGCAGGATTTAGGTCAAAGTTTGACAATCTGCAGTTACTTGCCCATGTTTGTAAGCATCACAGATGCAACACCAGTCGCTAAAATCACCACATTCAGAAGTACTTTGATGCATCTTTAAGCATAACTCGAGGTACTGTTGTGTAATTTGAAAACAAACACTGAGCCATCAGTCTTACTCAGAGGTATTTTGCAGCGAAGAAAAAGCTAAACATACTTGAATATATATAAATATCCTTGTGTAGCGGTTACATCTGCAAAACATTTCATGCTTCTGCCTTAGCTTCTTAAACAAGATCCTGAGCGTCTTGACGTTCACAGACGCAAAAAGATAACTAAAAGCTTTTTACATGCAATATTTCCCTTGATTTCTTTCCCACCGATCTACAGTAGAATAGTTGCGCAGTAAGTTCATATTAATTAAGGGGCAATCAAGTTCTGCAATGTCTACGAAATATGTGCGAAGTCTGCTCTCTAGACTAAAACATAAAATTTATACGTAAAGCATTACAAGTGCTATGTGGTATACATACGCTATTAAATCTGGACTGTTGCTAGTGCGCGAGAATGAGATTTCACTGCGCAAATGGTCTGTTGGGACTGCGCATTTACGCAGTTGCGCACTTTAGAGGCTACACTGCGTCTGGGGGTCGTGAAACATTTTTGGAGAGTAGATATTTTATGTACACAGCTGCATTACATTTGGTTTCAACTAAAGGGTCCCTACACTACCCTTTGGTTGAAAACCACTGGCATAGGGCATGGAATCTGATATCCAGTCCAATGTACAGTTCTCATTGGAGAATAATTTCAAACGAATGATAAATTGTCCAGTAATTCGGGATAGATAAATGAGTATGAATGAGCGAAGTACACAGACGTTTACTTGGGCTCATCCGTTAGAGCCCGAGCTGCCCTCTGCAAATACGGATTTTTTAAATATAAGTCATATCAGATTAAATGTTTTTAAAGCAATGGATTTGCATAGCCAAGTTTCCATTCGAAAATATTTTCAAACGAACAAAAAATTGTTCATTTACTCGGGCTAAAATGAATGAGCCTAGACTACACAGAGAACTGGCATTATCATTGCTCTGTGACGTACGTTACGGAACAATCGACAATTCTCACGAGAACTTCTCATTCATTGTTACATAACTAACGTCACATAGCCAGGAAGTGCTACCAGCATTAAAGCAAACGGAAATTTCATTGATGCAAGCCTCGAACGGTTCCATTCTGTCAGTGGCCGAGATTTAAATCGCGTGAAGAGCCCGAGTGACGCGTTTGACCTGGAGTCGCCTCTGAACTGATGTTGCAGAAATATTGTTTTCTGCGTTAGTGAACAACCTGCCACGTCACTAACTTCATGTGGATAGGATGTAAGCTCATTTTCCAGTAAAGCAGTGCAGTGACAAGCGATTGCTTGCCTGCGAATGGCAATGTAATGTTGGTACTTCGACACCAAGGTTATGTTCGGTAAATTAAGAACTTTCAGCCAATAAACTAGCTCTTTTTTTGCGAAGATTGCGGCACCATGACCCTTAGTCCGCAAAC
>JGI24158J21664_10010148_pt1 | contig 12573 bp, 6 predicted proteins | sample Ectturendosymbi3_FD_21664 | JGI IMG/M metagenome (IMG submission 21664) | reverse complement strand
GCACAGCAATATAGTAGAATACATCAATTGGGTTTTATCAGAGCTGTCAGCTGGAGTGCACAAAATGCTGAATCGCATTGTTCGCACATGCATATCATTCTCACAGTAGAACACTTCAACCTTCATGCATTTTAAAAGAATCCTGCTCAGCTCGTGGTTTTCATTGAGAAACAGGCAGGAGAATGTATGACGGCTTCTCCGCCAGAGGAAAGAAATTGGAGCCAGAAAGGGCCTGCACGGTGTGCACGTGTGGTGAAAGGTCAAAGCATTTTATTGAGGATATGATGAACCTTGTGCTTCTCTTTACCTAACTGAAGTGTCTAGAACTCTGACTTAGCCACCAAAAAGGCTTGCTGCTTGTTGTACGTGCAGTTGTGGTAAAAAGCCAAAGCATTTTATTGAGGACATAAACTTTGAGACCAGACAACGCTGTGGAACCTGCCCACCATCAAAACAGAACAAAACGCGGTTCACGTGCCAACTCCCAACGATGGGGAGCACTTGTCTGCATTGATCACTGACAGGAGTGGTGGCCACGTGGTTCACAGGTGAAAATCACCCGACGTTGTGGTTAGTGCAAGTTTGGGGTGAAAATCACCCGACGTTATGATTAGAGTGAGGTTTTGGTTTCCCTGTTAATGTCTTGACATTGTACAAATTGACAACACTCCACTAATTTATAGTTTTCATATTTCAATTTGGAGGGGCTTCGTGCATTGTTTGGATGGGCTTAGCCCACCAAACCCTCTGTGGCGACGGGACTGACCGTATGTGAGACATGAAAGTCAATAGCAGTGCCGCGATCAAGCTGATTGCCCAACAATTGTCGTTAAGCATTTGCCCGTTTTGGGAAGTTTTCCTTATGTGCCGGATTTTCGTAAAAGATTTGCCCATTTTGCGCAAGGTTGATTAATGTGGCTAAAAATTGCAATGAAAATAGAAAAATTTCATGTCTCAACCTAATTTACTTTTATTGCAGATAGAACCACAAGCTTGAAATGACGTTTTGTTTAAACCTTAAACTGACCACCAATGACGTCTACTGGCGGAATTTTTGATTTTTCTTTACTTTTTCGTTCCTTTGTTAAGAGCACTTCCCACATTTTTGTTGGGAAAATGTCTTTTGTTCTTGATCATATAAAAATTTTTCCAAAATCAACACGTTGTTTTTTTCTGATCGGATGAGCTTGAGAAGACTTGCTAAGTTGTACAAAAACCCGCGCGCGCGTCTAAATCTGTCAGTTAGTCCAGAATAAGCGAATAAACAAAATCTGCCCATTTTGGGCAAGGACAACAATGGTATTTGTGTTCTGAGGTTACCTAAGCAGGGCTAACTACAGCTACATGACACATTATTCGGTAAAATTGTTAGATAATCGTTTCCAACTTCGGCTGCACATGCTTTGCTTATATTGCTTTCAACATCTGCTTCTTTATTATTTCTAATTTGGCCAGGCGTGTTTCTTCCTCTTCCGGTATTTATTTATTGATACTGGCACTGCTAACCTCGTGCATCTAGTTTGAAATGGCGTCCGAAGAGATGTTTACGAACTTCAATATGGCACCCTCATTATTTTTTAATTCCTCTTCCCCAACTTCTCTCTTCTTTCTGAAAGAACATCCGCTTTCTTTCGCTCGCTTCATTTGCAGGTTAAAATGCTTCACAGATAGTTAAAATTTAACGTAACTGAACGTTGTTTCAACTGCAGACCAAAAACTTAATGTATTTCGTGCACTTTATTCGCAAATACCGAACAACTTCACAGTAGGGTTGCCAACCTGTCTTCACCAAAAAAGCAAGACCTTGTCCCAAAAAAAGCCAGAAAAAGCCAGATAGCAGTTTTAAGGCATTAACACATAAAATATGCATAACCAAACACAAAACAGACGTTAAAACTCTTCAGAAACATCGATACAACACAATTCCACTCTTTACAAGCATTAACTTTCCCCTTAATTACATTTGTTTCTTATCAATAACTTTGATAATTTTTAGGGCAACAGTAAAATATTTTAAATATTTTGTGCATGCTGCATGGCTGTAGACTCTTTTCAGAAGAGATTTTTAATGAATATGCAGTTCAGAAATGTTTTTCCAGAGCCAAGTGTTTCCGACTGAAAAAAGGCCAGAAAAAGCCAGATATTGTCTGGCTTTTGTGGTTTTCAAAAACAGCCAAAACTTTTAAAAAAAGCCAGGATTTTAAAATCTGGCTTCAAAAAACCCAAATTGGCAACCCTGCTTCACAGTTCACAGAGCATCAAGTCGGTATGTTATAGAGTTCCTTTGTTACGTATGCGATTGAGTCCTTATCACAGGTAACAATGATAGCCTGATAGATTGATAGATTTATAGATAGATTGATAGACAATGATAGATTATTAATTTGGGTCAAGCAAAATGAATTTTAAGCGTACACAAACCTGGCTAAAGTGCAGTAGTTGTGTTTTTTGAGTGGATGCGTTCAACAGAATTACGAAGAAAAACATTTTGAATTTAGGAAACAAAGAGTAACGAAACCGCGAAAAAGTTTGTGCTTACAATATTTTTGACGTGTAAACAGGAATTACTTTACATGTAAACAGGAATTTCGTATGCCTGTCCTCTGCCTTATTCTTGTCTCTTGTGCTGTGGTACTATTGAACTTTTCGCGTTTATGAGATCAGTGTCTTTGAAAAAACTGTAATAAATTGTCAAATGGAAATGTATTATATTGCTGGTACTTTTACGTATGTTCTTCTGTTTGCATTTTTGCTCGATTGTAAAGCTATTGCGTCGCAGTTACAAATCATCAGCCAAGTAATGTTCTGTAGTAAAAAATCAGGCAATTTTTTCGATTTTCGCCGATTTCTTACGCAACACTTTCCCGGCCAAAAAAGCCCGACCAAAATCACAAAGGGGGTATTTTCCCCCACCCCCACTTTCTAACCCCCCGGCATCCCCTTGTTTTGGATCTGAATGCATGATGAGCACTGACTGGCCGTTTTGCATTGCCTTGCATGCTTGCTGAAATGCTTTAGGTCAGTGAGTCTCACATTTAATTAAGACAAGCTGCAGCAAACTTCCTAATGCCCTTCCATTTTTGGAGTGTCCGATCCCTGGAAAGGTGCAGATAGCGTTACAAAAAATGGCAAAGCTTTGTTAGTCAAAATACGCGAAATATGTGGCAAAGAAATTTGAGTGTCAGTGCAGAAAATTTTAGCTTGTTGCCCAGCGTTAAAATAAAAAGAATGCAGTGAAACAGGTGAGTGGTAGATAGAACAATATTAAAAAAATTGTCACTTCATTAGCAATTACTCTAAGCGACGAAACACCTGGGAAAAAAGTTGAGGATTGAAAGCAACCTTTCGTGAGGGGTTATCACTTTGGCGTTCTGTTTTGATTAGTGCTGCTATATACATTCGCCTGCATCGAGTGTGCTTGTTTGAAACAAAAAGAAATGATTCGCCTCTTTTCCACGTTCTCAAATAACATATTTCAATAGTGAGTAGCAGGCCAGAACATTGGAGCTTCAACAGGGCATCACGCCCTGTCCTTACACAGAATGGTTACTATAGTGTTTTTTTAACGAACAAGACAATTTACAAATTTTTCTGAGTCAAAAAAAATTTATTGAAGCATAGAAACGACAAACACCTTGATCTTGGCATTTGACAGCATTCGAAATATTATTTGCAGCATTTTTCAAGGAGTTAGCTTTAATAACCAGCAGAGAAATGTGAGGTCTCGTGTCTCATTCTCGGTCTCGCACTTCCAGGTCTCGGCTTTTATGGCAAAGTCTCGATCTCGAAGTTTGAGCCAGGTCTCGGTCTCGGAGGTTACGATCTCGACTACATCACTGCTTTGCAATGTTCAAAATCTCGAGACCTTAAACCTTCGACACCGAGACTCGCAAACATGGGTATCGAGACGAGTCTCGAGACCGAGACCAAGTGTCGAGACTCCATCACTGCTGAAGTATGTTTGTATGGAGATTCCATCGAAGAAATCCCATAGAAAAAAACTGGCTGGTCTTGCTGAACGCATGTTATGTGCCAGATAAATGTTGTTAAATTAAAATTGAGAAACAGAATGAGTGCAGAACTACAATTTTGAATATCATGGTTGGATATAAAAGAGACAATATGTAAAGCTTTTTATGAACATGACTGAGATTCCAGGAGTGACAATGTGAAGTATGGTAATTTAATGGCACTAGTTTGGTATGCAATGAAAACAATTGTGGCGGCCTGGAGATGGCGCCACATGTAAATGAATGGTCGCCGCTAGATGGTGCCCATAAGTAACAAGTCACTGTGATAGTCACCATAAGCGAAAGATCGTAATTCATACTTTCTATATAATAATATTGCAACCTAGTATCAGCATAGTGAAATTAGTTATGGATCTCTATTGCTGCTGGTTGGTTTCCTGTTAGTCAATTCCCTGAATTGCTATCTTTCACTTGTGCTTGCCTCAGTAGTTCAAGGCGATGCAGCCAACTGCAACACAATATTGCGGAAAGTTGCGTTAATGCAGATAATTGAGGCTCTTTTGCACGTTTTCATCATTATGCTTTGTTTTTTGTGTGTTTATTTGTGTTTCAGTTTGGTTTATTCTGGTCTTTTTTCAGGCTCATCTGGTTTGTTTTGGGAAATATAAGGTGGCAACACTGCTGGGGAATCACCTGGGTTTGGGGTAGGTGAATTCCAAATTTATAAGTTGAGTTTGCGTTGAATCCTCAACATGGAATACAAACAAAGGAAGACCTCAAACGCAAGTTCAGAAAACAACTTGGAAGATTGTCAATAATCTCATTGAACAGCAAAGACAATGAAGCATTAGAATGTCAATGTTAAAAGTCGCATCACCAAATGATTGAATCTGGCAAATTCGTGAACCTGGATACTCTTGTACTAGCTAATCAATATTCCAGAACGATTAGACCCTGAACAAACCGAGGTTATACAGTGCATCCTCGATTTTTCGGCCCCCGATTAGCCGGCCCCTCGATTAACCGGCCGGGTTCAACAGGGAGGTGCATTCAATTATTTAGTCTGAAATCTACACGTTTTACAGTGGAAAAAAAACTAGAGAAAGCCAACAATCAAATAATGTTGTCAAGAAGGTCGTTTTTTATAGTTTCGTTTTTTCGTTCTTTTTTCTTTAGGTTCTTTTAAGTGTGGTCCGTCCAAGATTTTGGAAAAAGGTTGCCCAACATGGCCGGATAATCGAGGATGCACTGTAACTAATTTTCAGGCAGACTGGCTCAGGACAGCCTAATATGGAATCCTGCTCTCTTCCTCCATTGAAAGAAGTGAACTCGTATTAACCCCTGTTGTTCGCGGTAACTTGTGTTACCTGCTTTAACTTATCTTATGTTACTAGTATAAACCCCTGTTATATTCAATTTCCTTTCCAATGCATTTGAGATTAATAGTGCAGTGCTTAATTGAAGTTACATTAATAAAACCACAAGTACAAATAGGTTTGATGTTAAACTGAGCGCGAAGTCGAATGATACCAGCCAGGCGGGTCTGAGTTGTTTCTTAATTGTTAATTTGGGCGTGCCTTGGACACATTCCTACCAAATTAGCCAGTGCTCTTGTGGAATTGTCCTAAAATACGTACATTCACGCAACTTGTACATAACACTTGGCTCATGGTTGGCAGATTCAGATCGGCTTTTTTGACGCGAAATTTCACAAATTTTAATTTGTCTTTTTTTAGAGGCAGTTGGCGTGAAAAAAATTGATTGGCCTTTTTTTCTTCAATATTTGGCTTTTTTTGTAGGTAGTGAGTGTGCACATACTTGCCATCAGACTGGTGTCTTGGCTTTTTTAATATCTTCCTGAAAATACTTGGTGTATTTTCTCAAATTTTATCTAGGAACCCTATTTCCTGAACACAGAATTCATTCAATTCAGATGTCATTGTCGATTGTCGTTAATGTTCAAACATGTTCTGTTGCCTTGCCCTTTATACCACAAAATAATTCAATTCATTTGCTATGTCATCCTAACAGACAAGTAACGTGGAAGAGCAGTTATGATAAAGGGTGGAAATATAGTAGTAATTGGGTAAAATCATTTCTTTGGTTGAAGAAGGCCAGTGATGATTCACAAGATACATTAACTGTGTTGTATAATGTTTAAGTTTGGTTAGAACTCCACAAGCTCTTGATAGTTGAGTTTTCACCTTTTGTTCATGAGGTTTCCAGCTTAAGTTATCAAGAAGGACACTTAGGTATTTAAGTTTATCTTCAGGAGAAATGCTGTTGTTATTTATAATAACTTTAAATGAAGTAGGATTGTGTTTTTGAGGATTTAGTAGCATAAAATTAGTCTTATGATAGTTAAAGAGAAAGTTTGTTGGCCCTCGACCAGTCAAGGGGCAACGACTCGATAACCTTGCAGTTTTTTCGGTGCCCTGGCGTTTTTGCAATTGCTATGGTTTCTTTCTCATCTTTGAAATTCTTAACTTTCGCCAAATAAACTCAACTCTTAGCCAGTGGTCAATTTTACACAGACACTTCAAGGTAAGGTTAACAAGTTGTCTGAAGAACATCAAAACAAGAGTTTGACATATCATATAAAGATTAATAACATGAACATCAGGTCAAGTAAGAAATGGTTTTTGTATGCACTCATGCATGACCATATTGATATTTCAAATGCTTATAACTTGAAAAAGTCAACTGGTATGAAGTTGATTCTTGTTTTATTTGAAAGCTATAGAGAAGATTTTTTGGATTTTAGCAATCTTTTTGCTTATTTACCTATTTGATATAGTTTTTATCATTTTAAGTAACTAAGGGGATTTTGACTCATAATTAATATATGCAGTAGAGCAGGGGTGGACTTTTTGTACGGAGGGCCACATTAGAAATAAATGTTGCAGCCGAGGGCCGCACACTCTCATTCAAAGTAGAAGATTTTATTCAGTGTAAATAACCACATATATTTCACACTCACTTACAATTAATGCTATTTGTACAGTTATAGTTAGAACTGAAACATTTACTATTTTCATAAAATTCTAAGTTTTTGTGAAAATAGTAAATGTTTCATAAAATTCTATGGTAGCACTAAAATGTTATAAAAGAATTACCAATCACAAAAGTTAATGAGGCTTGTGCAACTGTTGACAGTTTTTCACAATGTTGAAATTGGAAGCAAGTTTGCTGGTAGATATCCTCATAAGAGCATGCAGGTTGGTGTCTGTCAGCGAAGACCTATTCTTTGGCTTGTTATCTTTAAATAAGAAAATGCTTGTTTGCAAATGTACTTGGATCCAAACAGTGTCAAAAATTTAGCAGCAAAATTTTTCAAGTTTGGAAACAAATTGTCAGACAATGACTTATAGAAATCAGGCATTAATCTGACTTGAACTTCTCTTTCAAATCATTATTTGCTTGCACGTCCAGCAGTTCCAGCATCTTGGAACCTTCTGTCGAATTCGACAGCCAAGGTATCCAACTGAACTTCATGCTTCGCTGCAAGTTTACTAGAAATGTTTGCTTCTTTCAGCAAAGGAAAATGACAAAATCTGTTGTTACCAGCTTGCCTGGAGAACAATGACAGCTTCATTTGGAATGATTTAATATGCACGTACATCTCATGTGCAAATATATCATTGCCCTGAAGTTTGACATTCAATTTGTTCAACTTTTCCCTGATATCTATGGTAATCTTGAAGTCCAACCTTCACTCTTAATCAATAATGTTGGCACTAAAGTCACCCTGAATGCGTTTCATTTCCAGGAACATCATCATTTTTTCTCTTAGCTCCCATACTCTCCTCAGTACCTTGCCCAGGCTCAGCCAGCAGACATGGCTGTGGTGGAGGACATCCAAACGTTCAGTTTCTAAATCTTCCAGCAATGCCTGGAACTGCCTGTGATCAAGTCCCCTGGCTCTGATAAGATAGATAACATTGACAGTTAAATCAGTAACATGCTGAATGTTCAGCGCACCTTACACAGACTTTTTTGGAGGATGATGCAATGAAGTGGTACGAGGGCATGGCTAGGATGTTCTGCTTTGATCTTGTCATTCATCAACTTAAGCAGCCCTACATTTTTTCCTGCAAAGAACGAGCTCCATCAGTTCTTACACATGCCATTTTAGTCCACTCCAACCTAGTTCTTGCAATGCAGTTTTCAATAGCATGGATTGATGGAACGAGTCCTTGCCAGTTGTTGTTTAGGGACTCGACACTAAGTATCTCTTTAGTCAGTTGAAAATTAGCATCCATTCCCTGTGTAAATACCAACACTGTGCAGTGCCTTGTATGTCAGTGCCTTCATCCAATGCAAGCGAATACCACAAAAAACTGCTTGCTTGTGTCCTTCAGTTGGCTCATGAGCTTGTCACATGATTTTTTCAACACGTCTAACCACAGTTCTCAAAAAGGCAATATTTATCCATTTTGCTTTTCTGTTCTGGACACATGGTACCAGCTTCGTCAGACATGCATTCCTAGATAAGTCACAAAGATTAAATTGTGCGTCTCAAATAACAATGAAAAGCTATTTGCAGGAAAGCAGAAGTACTATTTTGATTACTTGCCGTTTTGATTTAGTAAAATATTCACAAGAAAGTTTTGCAAATATTTTGTCATATGACTTATTTAGCTAAAACAATAAGTGATGTGTAGGAGTTTCTGCAGGTGCTGGCAGCCTGCGTGAAATGGTCTCGTGGGCTGTAGTTTGCCCACCCCTGCACTAGAGCAAACTGCAGTAATGATTTCTATCTTAACTTTTATTCATCTGCTTGACATGATACATGCTCCTGATAGTATGTTGAAGATAAAAGAGTTTTTGAAAGCTTGGTCATGGTAATTCCATATAAAAAAGACAAAAATTGTATTTTACCAGCTTTGTTTAATTAACTTTTTATTTTTTCTGAGATGGTGTCCTTTCTATAAGATACTCTGCAAAATGCAAAAAACAAACTGTGATATGAAATCAGAACTGCCAAGTGGTAAGAAGCAAGATCATGCCTTAAAAAATGAAGAGATAACCAGGGAAAGATTAAACAAGGGCACTTTTGTGGTCAGTCTGTGACATCACAGTTATTACTTTCAGTTTTTACAGAAGTGTGCTACTATGATTGTAACAATCATACAGTAACCTGAAAAGTATAAAAAACTATACTTTTCAAGTATAAAATGAGGCCCAAGGGTATCACTGTACACGTAGGTCCCATGTGTCCACTGTCCAGTTCCTATGATAGGAACTGCACCAGTCACCCAGCTGTTTACTATTTTAAAAAAAGGCGATGTGCTATGCTATCAAAGTCTATATTTCATATCAGGTGATCTTCAGCATGATCGATGATGTGTCAATCTTTTATTGTTGTGCAGTTTAGAAAATGGTCCCTAATCTGAAAAAAATTGAATATTTTACAGATTGATGTGCAGCTCAATATAAAAATTCCAAAAGCTATTGCACTCTCTGTCAACATACAAAGCAGATTTTGGCTTAGTGTTTTTTTGTAAGAAGTCACACAAATCACCATACAATGGCATTGATGTTGATGTGAAATTATCAACTGTATCAGAAAGTATGCACTGGCCACGCACATTCAATTCTAAGAGTAACAGATAATGTTGTCACACTGCACTGAAAAATTTCAAATTATTTTGTTAGCTTTTCAAGTGAAACTACAGTAGAATTTGTCTAATTCATCAATTCGCTCAATTCATGACGTTTTTATCAGTCATGGCAGAATTCCTATCTTTTTTGTACATTACTGTTCGTCTAATTTGCCATCGTCTAATTAATCAATTAGCTCAATTTGTCACCTCTTTCTATCCCTGAGAAGCGTTTTGTTCAGGTAATATGTCATTGGCATTTTTGCTTATGTTGTTTAACCCTTTCAGTCCCGCGAAAGCCCCAAATCTTGTAGAGCTTTGCAATCCTATAACTTGCCAGGTGATTGAGCTAGAGAGCTATCCAAACCATCCATGGATTCAGAAAGTCTTGTAGTCAAAATTGAAAATAAACGTTTTTTGTTTTCGGTGGGGGAATTTCTGGAGGTGACGTCACAAAGAAGGCATGTTTTAGGGCTGGGCCCCAACCCATTGACCCACTCTTTTGGCTAGAAGAGTTTTGTTGAAAACTACGTCAAAATCTGCGTCTATAGAGCCCTGGATTGACTTGCTACCATATCTGTAGCCAAAATTATGGGTCAAAAACCCAGTTTTTGACCTAATTTAAAACTTTTCAGAAAAGGCTATTGTCCAGCCATAACTCGGCAGCCGATTGAGCTAGAGAGCTGTTCAAACCCCATATTGAATAGTGGCGTTGTGTAGTTTAGAATAAAAAAAAAAATTTAAAATTGGTTGGGGGTTTTGGGCCAATATGATCATGACAGGGGCATGTTTTTTGGTGAATTATATGATGTCAGCATCCATTCCCACGCGCCAATATTTTGGCTTGCAGGATTTTTGGATTCTAGGGCAGAATACGTGTTTTCAGAGTCCTTGATTGAGTTTCTAGCGTTTCTGGTTCAAAAGTTAGGCCAAAAAACAGCAAATTGGTAAGGGGCTTTTCTCAATACTTTTGGGGGAATTCCCAAATTGATTTTGAGATTTTTTGGCTCTAATATTGGAACCAGGAACGCTAAAAACCTGTTCGGACCCTTCAAATTCCCGAATAGTAACCAAAAAACAGCTAAACTCAAAAAAATTTTTATGTCATTTAAATGGCTCCTGCGGGTCTTAACAGTTTGGCGTCTGGCTGCTTTTGGGGATTTTGCGCGGGAATATCTCCGCTCCTGTTCGGGTTATGGACCTGGTCGAAGCGTCAAAAGACGCGGCAAGTCTTCTAGTCTGCACTCAAAAAAAATTTTTTGCTTGGGGCTTGCGGGTTTTTTGTGAGTGATGTCATAAGTGGAGGACTTTTAGGCCACCTTGGCCCACTTTGCCTGGCCCTAGGCACCAACTGTTAGGTGGTAGTATTTCGCTGAAGTTTTACTGGAAACTAGGCTACAATCCAAGTCATTCGATACTTTGGATGACCTGCTGGAGTTTCGGGTTCAAAAGATACGATGTAAGTTAGTAAAAACATTTGACTACTTCACTTATGCCGTCAGTCACAAAAAATCTGCACCGCCCAACCAAAAAATTTTTTTCGAGTGCAATCTACTAGACTGGCGATCCGTTTGAGCCCTTGAACAGCTCTCTATCGGCAGAGGAGCTAGGGTGTTGTTAAGGCAACCGAAAACTGCTGTTTTTTAGGCCGAAATCGAAGTACCCATTTTGACAAAAAGTTACACAAAAGGTATCATTTTCTGTTTTAGGGCGAACTTTGGCCAGCCATAACTCGGCAACAGATTTAGCTAGAGAGCTATTCAGACCATCTTATGACTTGTGAAGTTTTGTAGTTTAGAATTCAAAAAAGTTCTAAGTTTTGGGCTTGGGGTTTTTGGTTGATGACGTCAGGAGTGGTTTGTCTTGCAGTTTGTTTAATGACATCATCAGCCGATCCAATGAATTGATATTGTGGCTCAAAGTTTTATTGGATTCTAGGCTATAATACGAGTCTTTAGAGCCCTTGGTTGACCTAGCGTTTCTGGTGCCAAAATTATGGCCATAAAAGAACAAGTTGTTTACAAAATCTTGCGAAATTTCCCTAATCAAAGATTCGGTTATTTTTCCACTACTTTTGAACCAGAAACGTTAGAAAATCAATCAAATTCTCTAAAGACTTGTATCATAGCCTAGAATACAAAAAAACTTTGAGCCACAAAATTGGCTTGATTGGTAAGCTCCTACGGGGTGATGATGTCATCCAAATGTAAAGAAATATGCATAAACATCTTCCCATTACGTAAACATAAACAAAAAACTCAGCTGAATTTTTTTTCTATTCAAACTGCGAGACTTTCCCCATCTGTAGAGAGCTTGAGCAGCTCTCTAGCTCAATCTTCTGGCGAGTTATGGCCATATACAATATGGGTATAATATACCCAGGGTCCGGAACAAAATTTTTCGGTCTGACTCTGGGGACATTTCGGTCACAACGTTTCTGTACATCAATAACTGATTGCATTTGTTTAGTAAAATGATTATGTAGGCAGGCAAAATGTCACGCTAGCTGGTGTTATACCGATTCCCTTTTGAGGTGTCATGATTGCGATTAATTCTGAATAGTAATTATGAGTTTAATGTATTTGCATTTAATTTAAAATGGCGATAATGATTCAATTTGCTTGCTGATAATAACGAAAATCATATGTTCATGCTGATTAACTATTGGATCTTGGATCATGTTTGTAGTTTTTTTAAAGAAAACTTTTAGTTGATTTAACACCTTGAGAGCTGGCATACGATATATTCGTACTTCGATTTCGGCCGAAAAAACAGCAGTTTTTGCTTGCTTTGCCAACGCCATAGTTCCTCCGCCGATTGCCTTAGAGAGCTGTTCAAGGGCTCAAACAGATCGGCCAGTTTCACAGATTGCACTCGAAAAAAAATTTTTTGGTTGTGCGGTGCGGATTTTTTGTGACTGACGTCATAAGTGAAGTAGTTTTGGGGTCATTTTGGCTCATGTTGCCTGGCCTAGGGTCCAACCGCTAGGCCAAAGTGTT
>JGI24158J21664_10010147_pt1 | contig 12574 bp, 6 predicted proteins | sample Ectturendosymbi3_FD_21664 | JGI IMG/M metagenome (IMG submission 21664) | reverse complement strand
CGACGGGGAACCGACAGGGCGACGGGGAACCGACAGGGCGACAGGGGAACCGACAGGGTGACAGGGGAACCGACAGTGACAAGGGAGGCCTGCCAAAGTGGGAGAAAATGAACAAAAAGTCCTCTACTACCATGCAGGAGAGACATTTATGTTGGCTCCCCTACGTTTTTCCTTGGCCCCGCAGTGTTCCCCATTTTTTCATTCAAGAATCGCCACTGTAACGCCAGTAAGTCATCCGCTGACTCGGTTCATTCATATTATCCCGAGTTGCTGGACACTTTATCGTTCGTTTGAAATTACTCTCGAAATGGGAGCTATCCATTCGTTTGACCTTCAAATCCAATGTTCTACACAAATCCAATGCTTCAAAAAACGTTCAGTCTGATATGAATTGTTTCAAAAAATACTTAGCTGCATAAGACAGTTCGGACTCTTAACGAATGAGCCCGAGTTAAGCGCGAGGGAACGAAGTCGTGAGAGCGCCTACTACGAACGATATTGTTTTATTCAGGTCACCTGTAACATGAACGCGAAAGGCCAGGCATAGAACGAAAATATATGAACGGTGACAAGGCCCAAAGAAACGAGGCCAAGTTAACACCTTCGTGAAGTGGGACCGTGGGTGGTGGAACAAACATACAAAGCAACCAAGCTTGCGTTCTCCGATATAAACTGTAATCGAAATCTTGGGTGAAGCCTGAGGGGCCCGTGTACCGGAGTAGCTAATGGGCTGTTAAAAACACCACGAACACAGCTTAAAAAACAGGCAAAAATGACACAACCATGATACCTGCCTTACCACATTAAAAATCACAACTTTTCATCATCTTGAACACTAAAGCATCATGAATAAATACACATTATATATCTGCATTGGATACCGGAATGCAATGACAAGACAAAACACACGTAGCAACTAGCAAGTTGTCCGTCAGGATGCCAGTTGTGTTGCCAATGCAGAAATAAAATATAGCTATTTAGTGTTGCCAATGCAAAAATAAAAACGCAATTGAAATTGATCTGTCAAATATTTCATTTACGTATGACATTCTGTAAAATTTCATTATTTGGAATTGTGTCAATACGCTTGAAATTGCCCAAAATTTTTAATCGTGTGGCAGGAACGTTTCCTACACACAAACATATGGGTGTCGAAAGAGGGGCAAGAATATGAAAATTTCAGCAAAAAACGCTGTTTTCTTAGGTTTGGAGTGGTAATAAACAAATTTCACCACGTTTGGCTCTCGTAGAAAAACATTTAGAAAAATCCACTAGTGCCCTCCCTGGAAAGATTTCTTCCGACGCCCATGCACACAAGCATGTAAAATGTCACCATTTTTGTGAAAAAGTGTGTTGTATTACACCATCTGGAAACACTGTTCAACAACAACAAAGCGGTAAGCAATCCATAGCAGGGTGACAGACTGTGCACGGTGTATTTCGCCAAACAATTACGAAATCCTGCCAAATTCACTGCCAAATTACAAATATTATGTTTGAAACAATATCGACAAAATACTGAGAAAATTCTGCAACGTTTTTTTTATTAAACAATTTTTACTTTATTACTGGACCCAATACCAATTGTGTTACTTAAACGTATGGTATTTAGGCAAAAAAGCGGGGGCCGGGTCCCCAGAAATGAAAGTTGGCGACCAAGGCAAATGCAGCCCTCCCGGTTCCACTACCTATGGTCCTCACGTTGTGCTGTAAATTCTTTATGCCACCACACATACTATATGGGTACAGTGTGTTTGTTTTTTTCACAGATAAGAAGAACAGACGTGGTTCTTATAAAAATCGTTACATGTTTTGTCAAATATTTCAATTGTGGCGATTTGGATGAGTTTGCCTTTTAGGGTTGCCAGATGCGTTTTGTAATAATACCAGCCATTTTGTCAACAGTGCCAGATCTAAGGTCTGTCGTAATTCTTATGCAGCACAGGGGAAACAGTGAAGAGTATTTTTAAGCAATTTGCCCGTATTTTGGGGGGATCATTACATTTCGGCGTGTGTGTGACGTGACAATCGCATCGAGGATTGCGTCAAAAGCAGCAAATAAACTTCGCTGAAGAAACTTTCCTGACAAGATTGACTACCAGAGTCATTATAATCTGAGAAATTCGGCGTTAGTTCTTTTTAAAGTTGCGGCAAATTGTTTATTTTCAAAATACCGGCTTTGGGCACTGATTTTCAAAATACCGGTCTTCTACCGGCCTCCACTAAATTAGCAGTAAAATACCGGCCAGGCCGATGAAAAACCGGCCATCTGACAACCCTGCTGCCTGTGGCAGTTAATAATCCTGTTCCTGCCAGACAAGTAGGATTTCAACAATTCCGTGCAATTTAACGCTTTTGCGTTGAAGGCAGCAACAAACGCAGTGATCGTGGGCACTCCAGTAATGATTTATAATTTTTTACTGACCATACTTTCAGAGCGTCATTTTCGGATTTTCGCAAATTGATTAACGCTTTCCATTTTTTTCCTCACAACAATGCGTGAGGAGGCCTCACAAGTGGATTAGCCTAGGGCCTCGTTCAAGTTAAGTCCGGCCCTGTCTGCAGCATACCCGATTCTAACAGTGTATTATTTAAGAAGTACGTGAATGAAATGTTTTTTTTGCCAAAACTGTCGATTGAGTCAGTTACTCATTAACTCTCACAAACTAAAACGAAAGTTGCTAGAAAGTGTTTGTTGATTATATTAATATTTAATGTGTTTTTTTGACACAATAAACTTTTATTTGAATACTCAAATAACAAAGAAATTTATATTCAGTAGTATTAGCAAAATGTCGATTTTATATTCCCAGTTTTATGGCGATATTTCCAACATTTTCGACAAATAAAACTTTTGAAATTTTTGGGTATGCGCTTACACCCCCAGCTCCTACGCCACTGGATGGAGCTGCCATCCGACTTTGTCCCCGGGCGCAGGAAACCGAAGGTGCGTCACTGAATACAAGTGATGATTATCACCCACACTTTAGACTCATGGGATATTTTGGGATATCACACACGTTTTCGTGGTTTCCCTCTCAGTTTTCACGAATTATTCTTTCATAGTGTTTCATGGTCAAGTGCATTTTTAACTTGGTGCTGCTATTAAACAAAACAGGTGACTTTTTCGTCAATAGTTTGTGTGTGTAACGCCTTTGGGCGATGGTGGTACTCTGGCAGTTGTGGGTGACTTATAAAAGTCGAGAATATAATTTCTTTAACAGGATTTTCGGACGGGGAGGCGGGGAGTCGCGGCCGTGATTGTAGATGGTTGCATTTACGTCCTTGGTGGATATTTGTCTTGGAACGGCTATTGCAAAAACGTTAAAAAACTTGAAACCCATGACATGCGTACTTGGGTGGATGAAAAAAACATGCTGGAAAAGCGAGCATATCATGCTGCAACTTACATGAACGGTACGTATTTACCTACATGCAGCAATGAATAAAGTTTTCATGTTACAAGTTGCGTTCGATTCACACCATAATGTTCTTGCCCTACCTGGCGAAGAAGACTACAGCAGTGAATGGAATATATTCTTGCTCTCCTTGTCTGTTGTGTGTAACCAAACACTTGTTCTAAAATACTTCATCGCTTAACCATCCTTGTGGTATAACTTTGAAAACAATTTACATTTTTCCCTGCTTGGGGTTTATACATCGTTGTTTTCAAAATTACTATATCGCAGAAGTTGCTGTGGATTGGAGAGATCTGACAAGGAGCAGTATTTCATTATGTGCTTAACTGATGCAGAAGCTTTATGTGTGATCAGTTGTTTTCTCTTTTATCTAAGTAAATTCGTCTTCATTTATCATTTTAAATGCGTATCGGAGACGTTGAGAAACCGTGGTTGTGGTTATTGAGAGCTATTTTTCGCTGGATTTGTGATTCGTTTTGAGCTTTTCAAACGTCAACTTCTCGATCTTTTGTAGGAAAAATATATGTTACTGGAGGGAGCAACTTCTTTAATGATTATATGGGCTCGTGTGAAAAGTTTGATATAGCTTCCAAACAATGGACATCCATGAAAAAAATGAGTTGTCACAAGAAATATCACGGGATGGCTGCAATGAATGGTGCTGTTACTAATCATGTTTGCAGTTGTTTGGAATGACTATCACAGTGTCAGTGTTTGTCAAAAGAAACGATTGCTGCGTCGTTTCTCTTCCTGAGCCTTTGTTGTGTCTACGATTCAGTTCAGCATGTTTTGAAGCCAGTTTTTTTTTCTTCTTTGTTGGAACCAGCATCATGAATAGAGTCGCCGTCAGTTTTTTTCGGTGGGAGTGCCAAACAACAAACACAGGCGCCATATTCATAAATGCAATCCCAACTGTTGTAGGAAAGCAAAACCTGTGGCACAAAATGCAAGTTAACAACAGAAAGAGAAATGAAAGCAGTGTTTCCCTAAACTAAATTCTACATTTCTGTGAGTGGGGGATCTTTATAGCAACAACCGCTAATTTACGTTACAATCCACGACGTCAATGAAAAGTCTCAAAATTACGCCCAATGTCAATACGCAAGGTTCACACTAAAACAACCCATCTTGAATAGAGGCAGCGATTGTGACGCGTTTAATCACGCCATCCCCAGTGACGTCGGCCAGTGGAACAGCCAGCTCAAAACTTTTTTTGGGGGAAATCTTTTAAACTTAAGTAAACACCAGTATTTTGCAAGCAGGTAAGTTCATTCTTTTGGCGATTATTTTTGTTATGTAGCCGACGTTTCGGCTGCCTATTCAAGTAGGCTTCCTCAAGGTAATGTTTTTAACCACATAACATGCAATTTACCAATAACAATAAACAATGATTAGCGTGACTTGATACAAAGACAGAAAACGCAAAACCAACCACACTATAGGTCTAGGATATGAATGGCAGTATGCAACAGTGAACGTGAAAGTTAAGAAGTGCAAAACGAAAACGCCCAAAGGTGATAATGTACACCAAATCAATAAAACAGCGTAAAGCCTGCACAAAAATGCACAAAACGTTAATAGTTGAAATAAATCTGTAAATAGTGTGAATGAATGCGGTAATTAGCGATCAATAATGAGATAAACTGAGTGGTGAAGTGATGAAATAGCAAATCAACAGGCACTAAACAAGATGACAAACTAAACGAAGCCAAGTAAGGATAAATTTCAACCATATTTCAAGATATTATGATAAATAGCTGGGACGTTTGCGCTTTTATCATTGATAGTGTTAGTTTTTAAAGTGATATACCAGGATTCTAAAAAATACGCTTATGGTAGCTATTTACGTGATGTAAAACGTGGACGCAATCCCAACCGAGACCACGCCCACGTTGGGTTGCATGTCTCGTTACTGCTGTATTTTCTGGATTTTTAAATATTTTTTGGCAAAGCGTCCCTGTGGTGTTCTTTCAATCGAGTACTCAGGCTTCGTTTCATTTGTCCAATGTATTTGAGTTCACATTCCCACATGGAATTTCACAGACTACACCTCGACGTTCGGTGACGGGTACGATATCTTTTCCTAAAGATAGGTTTATCCTTGATTTAAATGTAGGTTTCAATATAGTTCGCTTGCGATCAGGAGTGTAACGAGGTTAGATGGCGCCCGAAGCAAGAAGCAAATTTGGCTCCCCCATGTTTGAATCTGAGGTCTTTCGGAACCAAGTGTACTGTATTAAAGAAAGTACTTGTGACATTGTTTGGGCTTTTCAGAGCCCCGCAGTCAATTGGCGCCCCCATAGTGATTTGGCGCCCGGGGAATTGTGCCTCCCTTTCCCCCCTCGTTACGCCCCTGCATACGATGTTTATCCAGAATTCGTTTCAAGATCTTTCCCAAATCAGTTGTGTACGGTAAAATAACGTAGATATAAACACAGAAAATCCTTTGTATTGTTTCTTATTGTCTTGAACCATCCATTTGGGGTAACCATTCAACATGAGAGTCCCTTTCACATACTTCATTTTACTGTTCAGGTCCTGGACTTGGACTGTGGAGAAAGTTTTTTTAGCTCGTTCGAGAACAGTGTTACCCACTGATTGTTTATAATGCATAGGATGTTCTGATTTAAAGTTGAGATGTCAGTCTGAATGGGTTGGCTTACGACTGACTGCTGCCAATAAGTAGCGATTTGGTAAGCGTTTGATCAATAAGTCCAAAAACGGATGCTCCTTTTTTTTGTTCCTAGTGAATTGTGTGGAGCTCTCTCTTTATAGGTGAAAAACTCGGACACCTCTGATTTCTTCATGATCACAAAAGTTTCGTCTACATATGTTTCCCACAAACGTAGAGGGCAGGGATAACTAGAAGTTCTAGATATCTCTGGTGGAGGCTCTGGAAAGGTTTCCAAAGCACGAGTTTCGACGTCTTCCATTACTGCGTTTGCAAATACTGATGAAACGGGAGAACCCATCGTTGTTCTAAAAACTTGTTCGTAATGTTTTCCACGAAAAGTAAAATTTGTTGAATTTTAGCAAATTTCAAGTCCTTTTAATTAGGTCGGTAGTTGAAAAATTTGACTCAGTTCAGGATCGGACTGTAGACGTTGCTTAGCTATTAACGCCTTTCGAATTGGAGCTTTTGTAAATAAAGATACAGCATCGGATCGAATGAGACCATTATTTCATCAGTTTGGAGTAATTCATGAGCAGCAGATGGTGCAAAGCCTGAATGTTTTCTTATGTGATGTTTTGATTTTTCAATAAGTGTTTTCGGTAGTGAGGATAATGCTTTAGCCAAGCCGTAGGTAGGTGAGTCTGTGAAAAAAACACTATTGGTGGTAAGGGAATGTTTTTTGTGTAATTTCGGTAGTCCGCACAGTCGGGGTGATGTGGCATCTGAGTGTTTTAGTCTAAAGCTTGCTTTTTTGTGATCTTTTTGGTTTCGAGCAAGTTGTTAACAAATTTATTGACATCTTTGGTTGTGGATGAGGATGGGTTGGTTTTAAGATGTTTTTAAATTTCTTGACCATCCAGTATTTTGCTTGGTAATCATTATGCTTGAATCTTTCTTTAACTGTTGCAACGCCATGTGTCCTTTTTTCGATAAAACTAGTCAACTTTGCTTTTTGTTTCGTATATTTTAACCCACTTTGCCACGAATTAGGTCAGCTTGGAAAATGTCTCGTAATCCGTCTTCGATTGAGCTAAGGATATTTTTACTGGTACATCTTTAGGAGGGATAGCAAAATTCTGGGTCGATTCTGATGCTTTTCAATTTCATTGACGATAACCGATGCCGATATTTTTGCATTACTCAAACCACAGTTGAACGACATGACATTGTGTGTTTTTCTTCAGTATGTAAGTCGCATACACACATGGAATACTTGCACAAGTTACAAATGAAACAGCACGTTTTAATAAGTTAGAACCATATTACAAAGCAATATGAAAAGCAAAAAATGAATAGCAGTAGTATTTTGTTTGAAACACCTCTTAAAGCAAAAAATGACAAGATATGCTAAACATTTCGGATGGGCATGGCCCCTTTGCCCCCTGGCTACGCGTATGATGTAGGTCCTGGATTTCAGTAGCATAGACTTCAGAAGGATTGAACAATTTTTACATTCTGCATTCCACACTGGAATCTTTGTACAAACACCAAGGTTTTACTTACGTGAAGCGTTTAGCAGTCACAACGCGAAAATGATTTAATTTATTCAACAAGTGCAAACGGAAAAATTATTTCCTACCCAGATTTTCAGACCAGATCAACTTATAACATCTATAACATCTCTACATAGAAACTTTCCTTTGTCTCCACAAAGAAAAGATATCTGGCACAACCTTTCAAACTGCACTTCATTGCATTTGGCTTCTTGTGTGTTGTGGGTAGCTTCTGAAAATCAATTGTTCAGTTGCTTTCAACTCCAAATATTTGGCAGAGTTATTGATTCATTGCACAGGTATGATTTACTGTATCGGAGGACGCAACAAAACTGGTGACAACTTACCCAACGAACGTTACGACGAAGCGAAGGACGAATGGATGGAAATCACCCCGTTGAATTATCCAAGATGTGGAGTTGCAATTGTAGCTTACAACGGCCTCATTTACGCCATTGGGGGTATCACTGAATTTTAAAGTTTTAATTAATCTCTCACTTGACTTTAATCAAAATCGAGTTGAATTTAGTGCGTATATAAACACTGGACCAGGGTTTCGCAAACTGTGGGTCGTGACCCCAAACGGGGTCGCGAAACAAATGGCTTGACGAAGCATATATACAAGTTTTTGTAAACTTTGCAAGAAAACTAGAAGTAAACCTGTATTAAATTTATTTCTACTACATTTTTAGGGCAATACAATGCTCCATGCAGTCAGTTGGTTACTAGAATGTCCGCCTGAGCTATCAAATGATAATAATCAGCCAAGCACAATGAGTTATGCGTTGTTACACTATGATGGTTTTAACGTACCAACCAATACTGACCTTGTTGCATTCATTCCGACACGAAGACATGCATGCTTGTGTTTAGAACTCTAGGTCTTGGGCAGTGGTTTTCAACCTTTTCGCTGAAGGGAGCCAAATTAAAGCCTAGGATTTTGTTAGAGAGCCGAACTTGAAAAAATTTAAAACAAATCAATTGGCACGTTTTGCGTTATTGCAGAACGAAGTATGTTACACAAAATATTAGAGGTTTTATTGAAAGACTGCTGACAGTGCTGAGGGCCGCACATAAGGTGTTTGACAAATGCGAGGTTGGGAACCTCTGGTCTAGGGGCAAGGCTAACTGCTTTCAGATCACACTGGGTAGCTTTAGACTAAAGTTAAAAGCTTCATACACAGTTTCAGAAGTACTTTGGACTTTGATTTTTTAAAAGTGGATCCGCAAACCATACACAATTGGTATGTCAGGAGACGACACACTTGCCATGCAAAGGATGTATTTACGGAGTTATTAAACGACGAAAATTTGCAACTGAAATTTTCAAGACAAAGTTTATGTCATTTTTTAATAAGAGCAAGATATACATGCCCAGTCATGTCTGATCTATCCATTCATAGTATCTTATCCTTTTCTGCGTGAATATTTCGAATAAGCTAAAAGTTGCAATCACCCATTTTCCTGTACTGTACATTTACAATGCTGCCCGAATTATGGTAAGTTCTATGAAGCCTGCCGTATTACACATTGCCGTGCAAGTAACTGTTTGTTGACAGCCGAACAAAAATTAATAACAACATCTGGTTTGTTGTTTTAATGCAATTATGTATGTGCTTTTTGCAGGAGAAGTGAAAGTGATCATTTGAACAAACCAGTGTTATAAAATTACTTTGTGCAGGTTATAATCAGGATAACGACGAATACATGAATGTTGTTGAAACGTACAATCCAGAAACAGATCTATGGACAACTATATCACCGTTGAACGTGGCCAGATTCCTACCTGGTGCTTGTATTTCTGGTGGAAAGATATACGTTGTTGGAGGGTTGGTAACTTTAACAATATTAAAGATACTATAAATTTTTTAAAATTATTCAGTCAGGTTGAAAGTTCTATGGGGCAGTAGTGAACCAAATTTTTAAATAAATCCCAGTTCGCTGATTAAGTACTTTGCCCTTTTGCCACCACTCCTTTTCTGGGGCTTTGGAAACTTATAAGATCACCAAGACAGCGGCAGCAGAGGTCGAGAGCGTTTTCCCGGTGATCTGGCGCTGGCGGCGTTTGTCCACATGTATATTGTGGCCAGAGCGGTATTAAAGGGTAGGGGGGCCCCGGGCAATTTTTTCTGGAGGGCGCCTATGACGTAATTCATGACGTTTCGTTTGTAAAAGTTACGTTTCCGCTTATTGGCAAGGTTCCCGTTTGTTTTTTCCGGTACTCGAGAATGTGTTTACTCGTCAAATGCACATACAGTTAGCTGCGAGAAGAGAATTTATGGTATGAATACTAGAGTGTATTTTTACTAAGAAAAATTTTTCACAGGCTAGAGAGTGACTCTGCAAGAAACAACATTCACTCGAACAATAAGCAGAAACCAGAGATTACAAACAAAAACACCGCAAGAAGAACATGTCAACATGGCCAGCCAGGCTGTGTGTGAAAGTTGTTTCCAATCTAATGTCTTGATTTTCACCTTCATTTTCAGGTGCTATGGTTAATGCCCAGTCCTGTCGGCACGGGGGGGCTTTGGTGGGCTTAGCCCCTCCAAACAAAGCTCGAAGTCCTCCAAAATGGAAATATGAAACACTATAAGTTAATGAAATTTTTGTCAAATTTGAATGTCACGCTCCCCCTGCTCGAACGTAAAACCCCTTATTGATGACTTTCTAGCGAGGTTTTTGTTAACATCACTGCTTTAATATTGATGCTTGAAATTTTGCAAGAAAAAGTGATTCAGTCGCGGCGTTTTAGCTACCACTGCCAGATCCTTGCATTTTTTCTTCTTAGAAGCTTTGCGCTTTTCATAGCTCCTGATGGCATTACAGGTTTTGGCATCGTGCTAACTAAACACTGCAATCTCGTTTTCTGTTCTTTCATTCTACGAATCGACTGATTAAAACATTTTCTGACGGACCACCCAATAACATGTGGTGTAAATGGCTTGAATACCTTAACGATAGTAACCATCGGAAGAAAAGAGCTTTTCCACCACACGTTATCCTTCATGACGAAACAAAGGTGCAATTCGGTTGTGGTGATCTTGAGACAGCAACAAAAGTTCGGGATCATTGATACTATTTTTGCCACTTCTGATATTTTAACATGACATCAGATGTGATGTTCTCAGAAAATTTCTGATGTCTGATGTTTTGACGACAAATCTGATGTTGGGTTGTTTTTTTCCACATATCTTCTCATTTTAGGACGAAAATAAGGTAGATTCATGATTTTAATTTTCCTTTTATCAATCTCTCGCCCAAATATGTGTTTGGTTATCGTTTAAAACTAAAGAAGCTCTCTTCGCTGCGTTTAGACTAACGTTTTACGTAAAATATAAACGACTTCTCCATTCAATGCCCATATTTCGCTGTTTCGGATTTAACGAAGATACTTGCTCTTTTATAAGCATTTAGCTTATATGAGACCGTAGCGAAAAAAATTGATGTTGTTTGATGTTGAAGAAGGCAACAATTTAATATTAACGAGACTGACCGCAGTGGCAACATTGATTAATACGAAAAAGCAGTCAGCAACCACTAGCTTTAGCAAGCAAATAGTAACGTTTTCGTGACATTTGTTCAGTGCCAGATTTAACTGATGCGAGGCCCTAGGCTAATCCACTTTTGAGGACCCCTCTCTTATTGTTGCGAGGAAAAAATGGAAAGCGAAAAATCAATTTGCAAAAATCCGAAAATGACGCTCTGAAAGTAGCCTGCAGTCGATGAAAATTTCTAAATCATTACTGGAGTGCCCAAGATCACTGCGCTTATTGCTGCCTTCGACGCAAAAGCGTTAAATTGCACGGAACTGTTGAAATCCTACTTGGCTGGCGAGAACAGGATTATTAACTGCCATAGGCAAACCAACCGAAATCGCCGTAATTAAAATATTTGACAAAACACATGGCGTACGTTTTTTGTAATAATCTCATCTGTTTTTTCTTCTCTGTGTTAAAAAAAACAAACAAACACACTGCACCTGTGACCTATATAGTATGTGTGGCGGCGGAAAGACTTTAGCTCAACGTGAGGACCACGTTGCAACTCACTTACCACGTTTGTAAAAATATCACACACACGAGCAAAACACTTCACGCAAAATGCACCCAAATAGTTGTAACTGTTAGGTTCACGATTCGCAAGTTTCTTACTTTTTCAGACTGGTAAGAATCGAACGTAACTAAACTGTCGCGTGGAAAAATGTTAGGTTAGAAAAACAGAACTGTCGCCAGAAAGTCTTGAATAGGGGATTTAAATTTGCGCAAGGGGCTTGACATTCCGAAAATTTGATAAAATCTTTACTGATTTATAGTGTTTCATCTATAAATTTCGAAGAGCTGAGCTCACCAAAGTAGCGACTGGACTGGTTTAGATTTCGCTTATGTTGTCATTATTGAAATACGTATGAAGAAATGGAAAGCTACAGTCATCGAATCAAGTAAGGCTGAACACAACACAGTAAACAATTAAAAAGTTTTGTCCTTCCTTCTTCATAACAAAATTATCTAAGAATTCATTGCAATGTGTTTGCCTGTGTTCGTCACTTTTAATGCACCGAATGCTTAGTGTGGCCACTGGCTAACCTCTCCTGGAACATTGAGACCGTTTAATTCAGTTTTAATCCTTTTGCATCTTGTAAAGGACCTTTCTCCTGAGCAGTTACTGTAGTTACCATCAAGCTAAGAAATAAAGGTCCGTAGACCGTGTGTGTGGTGGACAAACTAAGAACCACTAATCAAAAGCATCATACCCAAACGCGAGTTTGTCATTTTTTTGCTGTTTCCCTGTATCGTTGGGGAAGAGTTCTGCGGACGCCAGCTGGCAAAGTGACTTCTGCTTGCTATTCAAGTTCATCAACATCTTCTCTGATTTGCTTAGCATGGGAGCGGTACAAACTTGCGCAAAGTACTCAATAGCAATCTGATTTCTGAATGACTTTACTGAAGAAAATTCAAGTGGAAAAAAATTACATCTAAAAATACCAA
>JGI24158J21664_10010140_pt1 | contig 12582 bp, 7 predicted proteins | sample Ectturendosymbi3_FD_21664 | JGI IMG/M metagenome (IMG submission 21664) | reverse complement strand
GCAATCGCGAATGATTTCTGATGCAATACTGCGGAACAAGTAGCTTCGCACACAAAAATCGACTTTGGTCTTAAACTTTTGGCCACGACTGTACATTAAACTTTGATTTTTCATCTGGATTGTAGTTTTTCATGTATTTGTTGTTTGCCCTGGCATATCGTGTTGGAAGCATGCTTTTTACACCACCTGTGATTCCTTTTTCAATCATCAACAACATATCTGGGTCTGAAAGAAGCTCGAGTTTTACACCAGTTTTTTTTTAAACAAGCATCCCAACTTAATCCAGGAGCTGTGTGATATCAACAACAATCCAATCCATAATTTTTCAAGCACAGGTCTCTAAAATTCTCAAAAACCACTGCAAGCAAAAGAACATCGGTTTTTAAGCAAAGGTTGTGATAATCGCTCATACTTTTCATATCAAAATATTTCCAAACCTTTTGAGCGTGCTCGTAGTCTTAAGTCGAAATATTACAACCATTCAACTTGAATAAAATGCTTCTTTTGTTGGAAGTTTGCTTTCACCCAATTTCTCAAAAGAATCAAAGCAGCGGTATGGAAATACATCATTACACAACAAGGGTTCACATTGTTCATCACAAAATTTTTGCCTTACGTGTTTAAACTGATTTGGTTCAAGGTTGTTTACAAGTTTGTCAAGACTGCTGTTCATAAACTTAAAACCGTCAATTAACGGAATGTTGTATTTAAGTTTCTTTTTATCATCATAAATTTCGTCCTTTCAGAAAATGAAATGTATTTCTCTTCCGTATTTGGTATACAGTCAATTTATCCATAACCGCCAGCGGTCAAATTTTTTACAAATGGGAATCATAACCGCTCAAATTATGAAATATCACAGGCACAAATTTAGGTTGTCGAAACAAACTATTGCATTTTTGGTACGCGCAACCTCGGTATCTTCCTGTAAAATGTTCATGGTCTCTGTCAGAGATCTTGTTTTCAGTGAGCCCCTCGGTTTTCAGCAGCATTTCTGCTGCCGCGCCCTGAGAACGGCGTTATATGACCCAATCAATGCTGAACACATCCAGTGCGAATAGCAGTGGTTGCTCTCGTAATGACATATTTGGTAGGCATTTCAAGAAATGTCGCAGCGGGGAGGGTCACGTGAATGCATGTCCTCCTGCCCAAGGAGGACAGATGTACTGCGACCCGTTATAGCAACCCACTATAACCAGAGTCGCGGAGTCGGAGGATTTTGGGTGAAATCGGATTTTTTGTTTGACTCCGGATGTCCAATGGATCATTTTTTGCACCACACTCCTAAGTTGGGAGTTCCTGTTGAAATGGTGCGATTTCTTTTAAAACTTTTGTTGAAACAGATTTCTTCCTGTGCACCACGATTTCCATTGATTTTAACAGCCAGTCGGATATTTTACCTCCGACTGCGCAACCCTGACTATAACCCAACAACCCCGTCTGGAACACGAATAAAGCAAATGTAACACAGCTGTACATAAATGTAGGAGCGGCCAAAAAAGATTTTTGCCCAAATTTCCCCAAACTTGCCCGAAAAAAATTCCAAAGAAAATGACCTCCAAAAAAGAACGACTGCATTTCATTCAATGCTGGGGGCATTTTTTCAAATCAAAGCACTTCAACCCAAATTTCCCCCAAACTTGCACAGATTTCCCTAACTTGCCAGAAAAGAACTAAATGAAAACATGATCTCAAAAAAAAACGTTTGCACTTTGATTTTGGGTGCCATTTTTGTAAAATCAAAGCACATACAACGATTTTGGCGAGGTTTTCAAACATTTTGCCCAAATTTCTACAGATTTTCACCAAATCAAAAAATTTGGGGGTGCTCTTGCACCCCCGTCTACTACACCTGTACACATACAATATCTACTCACGATCCTCCATGAATGGTTCACTCCTCTGGGGGTCGCGACCCTCAGGCAACCCTAGAACAAAATGGGGTCAGATCAACCCCACGTTACGGGTCCCGTGCTAATTGCTTATGTAAACAAACGCAGCAGCGCTCTCAACGCTTCAGTAGCTGTGGGTATTAGTCGGACTGCCGCGCCGGTGCAATCAAGTTCGTACTCCCGTGCTGTACTTTTTTGCTGTGAGGAAGTTCGTGCTTTCGGGTTGGAACGACCCCGTTTTGTGGTGGACGTGTGTGCCTTCGTGGCATTTACCAGGTGATATTCTCCTGACTTTGCAAGCTGAGCTTAGTGCATGCGTTCAGCACATGTTTTCAACCAGACGGGAAGATTTGAAAGTTACGCATTGCCAGCAATTCGCCAATTCTTTATTTAGATAAAGCTTGTGATTAGCAGCAGCGGCTGAAAATGCTTTGACGTTGGCGCACAGCAGAAACTGCCAACGTATACCACATGCGAAGCAAGAACGAACAACTGACACATAAAAACGTAGTATTCACGCTGTAAGACCAAACTACAAAGAATCTGCGAAAACGAGGTCACTGCGCTACTATAAGTGTACAAGGAAGGCTGACAGAAAGCCGGTGCCGCTGCAACAAGTGTGGCAAGCCGAAGTGCACTAGTCACATGCACCCCATCTGCAGTGACACACCTGTACCCATCTGTAGACCTATCATACGTCTCGGTTTGGCCGGGACTGTCCCGGATTTTCACTTCAGTGAAATTTTCAAAATGAACTCCAGCCAGATGATGCATTGTTATGAAATACTTCCGCACAATGGCCACTTGTTAAATTGGGGGCATATTGTTGCGCCAATAAGACAAAAATTTTCCCATTTAATCTAAGTACAATACTTTGTGTTCTCAGGCAATCTTACAACAAATAAATAAGGTATAAAACTTGCCACGCTCAGTCCTTCGGCCGCTCGTCAGGTTATTTGATTCATGGTTTTGAATTTGTCCCGGTTTAAGCCTAAGAAATTATGGTAAGTCTACCCATCTGCAGTAACATGTTATGTTGCGGGGGCAAAACGTGTTTGTGTTGCTGGTGCACAACTCAACGACCACCAGCTTTGGAAAAATGAATAATAAATCAACAGACCACAACAAATTCCTTCAATTCAATTCGATCCGCTGTGTACATAGGCATGCGTTTTACATCCGCAAATTTACTTCACCGTGTTCTCAGCTTGTTTGTTTTACTAACTCTGTTTATTTGACCTCCAGCTGTTGAATTGGTCTTGCTTCTGAATATCACCTGAGTCATATTAAACAATCCATTCATTCATATAAAAATTTGGCCAGTTTTGCATGCCTCCCATATAGTTTCCAATGGCCTTAAAGGGCTGTAATTCACCCAGGACTTGCTTCAAACACCTCAGCATCAGCATGGAACAGAAGTTCAAGTTCAGCATAAATTTTTTTTAAAAGATATTAAGTTTAATCATTTATATAATTTTCGTTATTTTTTGTATTTTCCTTTTAATCAGTAACAGCATGAAGTTCAAATACGAAGTATCTTTTTAGTGCGCAAACATACATTTTCAGTGTACTTTTTGTCATCAACCTAAATTGAAAAAAAGTATTGTTTCTTTAATTTTCAAAATGGGGCTTTCACCACACCCATTTGGGTTCCCAGGGACAAAAAATCCGGTTTAGTGTTCTAACCACTGCTCTAAATCAAAGCAGCCTAAAACTTTCTAATCGGGGGTAAAAAATGGCACATGTGCAAGAAATCAGTTACAACGTAGGGTACATAAATGGTAATTATGATGCCGTAAACAGCCATGACATTTAGCACATCAATAAAACAGCACATGACTAGCAGTCATGAGGACTATTGCGAAAAAATTGGAATGAGTATGATTTTTGAAATTAGCACGCAAATTTGGTCCAAATCAGCTCTAGAATGTGCTGTTCACTGATAATAATAATCGTACATCTGCTTTGAACTTTCGAATTGCTCGTGACAACTCCATCTGTACGGTTTCATGCATTTGATTTTGAGCGTTACAGCTCACGAATTCACCAACAGGACTGTGTGCATTTTTTTGTTTTTGATTCACGGTTATGAATGCGCCGAGTGGCGCCATTGCAAATTTTATGAACTGTGTTCTGACCACCGGTTGCTTTCTTAAATACGCAAAGTCATAAACAGTTTCTGACAAGCCAGTTGTTTTCTCGATGCCCTCTGTTTATTAATGCTGTAGAAGCAGCCATTCAGAGTCTGCCACTGCACCTGCGAACTAAATGCAAATGAAGTCATGTCAATGGGCTGTGATAGTTCCCTACACGTAGCGACGCAGACAATTACACTACGACTTTATTGACTCCTCGCATGCGCAGTCAATGATCAGAAGTGATAACACACAACCCTTGTAAACATCAGGAAAAAGGGAACATATTTACATTAGTTAAATCACCGCACCCCAATACGAGATTCGGTTTTCTGGTCCATTTCGCAGCATGGCTAAATTTCAGCGTAGCAAGTAACAGCCCCAAGTGCTGGTGAAACACTTCCACACACATACATGATGTTGGAAATGAAGCAATATTAACAGTTCCGATGTCATGGCATAATTTGAAAGCTTTGGCTCTCGTTACCCACTCAAGACATGCGGTATACGTCCAAAGGCAGCGTTTCAACTCTTCCGTGACAGACATCGTGTCGCTTGCAAACCAGTAGCTGCAGTCGAAGGTATGGCGTGTTTGCAGTTAGCCAGTCACAATAAAAGAAGTCACGTCAAGTCTGCGTGAATTGCAATACCGCGTCAGTAGCGGTCGTTTCCGCTATTGTGGCGGTGGTTGTCAGCACCTACAAAGCAAGTTAAAATGTGACAGAAGTTGCTGATAAGTAGCAGTTTGGTGGTAGCAGACGTAATCAAATGCTTTACTTGCTGCTGTCATACCAACCTGGTCGCTCGCCTCCGTTCCTTCTTCGGTGCTAGTTATGTAGACGTTGCCGTCATCCCCCTACCAACACACAGTAATGATTAGGGCAACCAATTTTTTGACCGAAAAACTTAAAATTTTGACTTTATTTTAACCTAAATATTGACAAATTTTGACTTTATTTTGACCAATAAATTTTCTGCGTTTGTAACTGCAAAATAATTCAGTGTTGAGGTTAACCCAGAAGCATATTCATGTACTATATGCTTCGAAATTTTAAAATATTTGGTTGTTTAACTTCCGGGATGATCTATTGATAAGTACATAAATCACTACAGTAGAGTCAAAAATGAGAACATCACAAAGCTGAAACGTTATACGCATAATGGATTGAGCCTTCACCGAACCAAGTACTGTAAGACCAGGTTTCTTGCCTTACAATGCCTATCCTACAAACTATTCAATCGTCCAGTAGTGGGCAAAACATCACTATTACGCCTGAAGTCGCAACAAACCCACTATTATTACAGAATTGCAACTAAACTTGCAAAAGCATATCTATATTTGTTGTTGTAGTTTCAATAAAGTATCAATGAAGAGAAAAACCTCTGCTAGAAGAAAATTTTGACTTTTTTGACCTAGTAACTTGGGATTCCCTCATGGCATGAGCGTGAAATTTGGTTTGTGGACGTTTCATGAACTTTCAAAACGGCAGAAAAATTTTTACTGTTGACTTTTGGTTGCCCTAGTAATGATAGTTAGTTTCATGCAACTCTTCGGCTGCTTGCACCAACTTAACCCATAAGTTAAACCATCTATATGCAATTCTAGCAGCAGTATAGAAACAGCGAATCAATTTTATACTATGCGTTTATCTTTACCGGAAGAGATAGCCGAGCAGTTCGGGAAGCGCGAAAACCCCAACAAGTTCAATACATAAGCCTTGAAAACTTGTGAAACGTTCGTATTTCCTCAATCTAAGATGTAGTACATTTTGTTCTGCTAAATGCTAAGCCGGTATGATTTAATACGCCTAGAGTCTGTAGTTTTACAAACAAGTCTATTCGACATCCAGCAAACTTACAAGTCTATTCGACATCCAGCAAACTTACAACGCTGCTCAGTAGCGCGGTTTCTACAGGGGCCCCCTCAAATATTATTGAATAAACTTTTCACACATGAAAAAATGTTTCATTTCCTGTTTTTCGATAACGAAAATCATGAGCAAGCGAGACGGGTGATCAGGGATAGAAGATTTTTGCCCAGGGTTGCGGAGTCGTAGGTTTTTCGGCGGAGTCGGATTCTTTAGATCAATAGTAGTCGGAGTCGGATTTTTTGATCCGACTCCGACCCCAGAAGTCCAATTGAATTATTTTATACATTGCGCTTCTAGGTTAGGAATCCCAACTCACGCCTGTTGAAACGTCACTATTTCTTTTGAAATTCTTATTGAAACTGCGAATTCTTGCGTGCATCACGATTTTCATTGATTATTAGTTGCTACAAAATTGTTGACAGCCAAACTTCATTCATGATATGCTGAGGAGTCGAAAAAATCTATCACATTTTAAGATATACCGGATCCGGTAAATTACATCACTCCAGACTTTGCTATTAAACGTATGTTCGTGTGCGCGTGTGTGGAGGGGTCAATTCGGCAAACAAATCACCTGAACAAACGTTGCACCAGGCTGCCCTATAATGTATCCTTCGTCTGTTTGAATCAGCGTGTAGCCTTCCGGCAGTTCGACGTATTGACCGTCCCCGATGGCGACGAGCTGCTTTCCTTCCTCCGCTGCAACCACAGTCGTACCGTCTTCGGTGACGATTTGAGCGCCAGGCTGAATGTCGACTGCCTCGCCTTGCACGACAGCTTGACCTTCGGTCGCCGTAGTCGCCGGTGCTTCAGTGCTCTGAGTAACTAGATCGGAGGCCAAATCACGTAAATGCATCGCAAGCGAACACTAAATGCTCACTTTCGATTGCTATGTCAGCGAAAAGCAGCATTATTTGATGCATGCCTTACCTTGAGGGGTGGCGGCGGACTGTGCGATTGTTGTGGTGGCAGTGGTTTGCGCTTTGCCGATTGTTGTCTGCGACTGGTACCTCCCCACCAACTGCATCCTCGCGTGCTCCTGCAAGTTATTGTGCGCTGTGCCGGGCGTCGAACCAAGCAAATAGCTCGGCTTCCGGATCTGGTTGCTCTTTCTCCAGCCAGCATTCGACCTAAACCGACGACACTTCAGTGACATTGCCGAGAACGTGCACGTATCGCTGGTTGTGACGGTCCAGACAGAATATGCGCTAAGTGGAGGATGATTACGGTTTGTTCGTAAACAAATCACCGACTTCGTGGTTCTAACGTACTGGTTTCGTTGGTGAAACTGGGAAATTGCAAAAGCTCACCCTGTATAGGTTCCACGCTTGCTCTGACTTGGCTGATCCGGCGTCGTGCTGTCTGGTTCCGGCTGTTTTGTACTTCTCGACGCAACAGGCTTGCGCTTTGTGCGCCCAACTCCTGCAGCGAAAACCGTGACAAGATTGCAAGGACGCAGAGTACCAACGATAAAATTGTGATTTGACCAGAAGTTAGTTTAACGCCCCAATGCATTACTGAGCAGCATGTTTATGTACATGCTTACGTAGCTCGTTGCTTCGAGCTTTCAATGTTCACCAACAAGGTTTAAAGATGCTAGCGTGAATGTTGCAAGCCAGTGGTTCTCAAACTTCCATAAGCCGTGGCCCCCTTCTAAATTTAACTGGCGAATACTTAATATATCGTGACACTTGGGTTGTGCAATATCACGGCACAGCTACCTAGTGAAGGCCTCTGCTCGTGGCTCCCAAAGGGGGGGGGCGCGGGGGCCCCGTTTAAGCCTGTCCAAACCAACACGCATTATACCTTTGTCCGCAAGGTCGGGCAGTTTAAGTCGATACAATGGCGAGTCCATCTTGCCACTGATCCGGAAAGAGTTGGCAGCAATCATCTGTGCAGTAGATTTTTGATGGATGCCACCGATGTGCGCATCGATACTACTGTTGTTTATGTGCACGCTCTCGGCAGCCTGAAATAAATTAATTGGTTCACGCGGATGGTTGAGGCACTTGCCAAGCATGATGTGATAAGGCTGATGTCAGCAAGCTGAGTTTTTTTTTCGCTGAGACATTTCGGTCATTTGTCCCATAATGCACTACCGTAGTATTAAAGCTCACCGTAGCAGCATTCATTAGTCTATATTTTCGGATATTATTACCGAATCAAATTTAAAAAAAAATCAGTCTATGATCGAAAAAAATCCTAGCCAGCAAGTCAAGTTCACCCCTCGGCAGATAAACCTCAAAATGTCTTTTTTGCATGAACGAGCTATTTCGCGAATTGCATCATTGAAAACGATAAACTTGCAATAAAAACACGAGCGGTTTTCGTTTTCTTACTTTTGCTTAAGGCAAAATGCTTGATGCTAGAGGTAAAATTAAACCGATATCATCTTGAGCTAACATGCATGTAGATTTTGTGGATAAACAAAAACTTCCAAATTGTCTCTCTTCGTTCAACTAAAAATACATTCTGTTATGTACATACAACAAATTAGACGAGATGTGTGCTTGATATATACCGGCACACATTTAATCTCAACATTGCTTTATATAAATAGTGACTAGATTTGACAAGTCTGTCGATAAGAATGATAGGGGAAATTAATTTATTTGTCCCACTCATTAACAAAAAAGCATTTCCCAAATTAAAAAATTCATTATTTCCGATAAGCAAGTTTACAAAGCATTGTTATAAAATATATTAGTGGCAACTGCTCACCACTACCTTTATTATAAAAATTAAACGAACACGTCACTTGCCTTTTTGTGATAAACAGGCATGAGGATCACTTTATCCATTCTTCTGTCACCACCAACTTTATTGGCACGTCTAAGCAAAGTGTTGTAGCGAACCGACTCTTTTTCAACTGCAGAATACAGGTCCTCTAGCTGTTTGTAGAGGGCAGTGAAACTTGCTTCTGATGACATTTGGCCAGCCTGTGATGAAAGAGGGCATATTTTCTTGAATTGCAGTAGTTCAAATGATGGCACACGTTCATCTTCGTCGACCATACGTTGACAAACCTTATGTAAAAAGAAGTCGCCCAGCGAAATAGCATCAAGAGCGCGAGGTATCGCAACCGAACGAATTTCTTCGATAGTGCACTGCTGCAGCAACTTCCGTAGTCGATACTTGTTGTCCACATCACCCTCTTCCTCGACCTTGATACAGTATGCAATGCTGTAATAAGCTTATTGGCAACAGCCATTTTTCTGCTTTAAAATAACGAGCAAACTTCGGCAGAAAATCAACCAAGTTATATCAATTGGGTCAAACTGGAAATGACACCAACTGAGGTTCCTGCAGCTACGCTAGGGCAGGGGTGTGCAACTATGGAGTACTGCCGGGTCAAATGCACATAGATTGGCCCACTGATAACAGCTGCATGTGTCAACCTCAGGGTTAGACAAATCGCTGGCCACGCATGGAAGATTGGCAGTACCACTCAAAAACCAATAATGCTTGCTTTAAAATCTGGATCTGTCCGCGGACAATAAAACTTCAGTTCCCGGGTGACGGATTACACACCACTGCGCTAGAGGATTTAAACGGAAATAAAGCAAAAGAACGCGTATTTAAGGTCGCGATTCAATAACTTTGTTGTTGTCCTCCCAAAAGCAGTGAGGTACTAGTTATGTGTCCGTGATAAAAGCATGCAAACGCTGTGCAGATAATTAACACTGTTGATGACAACCGGAAAGAACCTTGTATTGCCAAAAATATTTACGGCCTAGCTCTTGGCAAATTATCAACAAGACGTCGAAGTTTTCTCCCACGACAAACATTTGTTTCTTCAGTGCGCGAGTTTTAGATATTTTCTCAGTAAATTACTGTTTAATGGGAGAGCAAGCGAAATCAACCTGTTTCACGAAGATTACGCAATCAAAATAATAAACTGCCTGAACGATGTGCTAAACCAGTGCTCTTCAACCTTCTTTGTTGTGGTGCACCCTTTAAACACGTTTTGACGAACTCATGCACCCTATTTACTTAAAAGGTAAACCGAGGTGAAAAGTGATATGAAAATCACTCTGCAATGAGACTGTTCCACTGCAATATTACTTAAACACACAACAAAATCGAGGAAATAGTATTTGATGGCTTTTTTGTTGTTGCATGTTAAAAATAAATCTGAAGAACCCTAACGCTAAACTAGTCACTGAAAGCAATCAAAATTGGATAGAGTGAATCCTTTCGCAGTGGTGCACCCCACGCATATTTTGGCGCATCCTAGGGTGCACCGTGCACACCGGTTGAAGAGCGCTGCGCTAAACAACCCGCTAAAAACTTACTGGAAAAACCGGCAATTATCCATTCGGCGCAAAAACAAATGTTTTTCAAAGTACGTCAAGCCTGTTACAACATTACCAGTTACATCAACGACGTAAAAATGGTAAAGTCATGGCTGGAAACAACTCACGAAGTCTGCCAAGGGAGGCTTCTCACTGCTGCTTTCGGTTTCCACCTTCCCTTCGCTTTCAGACGACGCGGAAGCTTCGGCTGCAGGTATATCGAGCTTGCGAGCAAGCACATCTGACGGCGTTTCGGTTCCGACAATGTCCTGCAACGCTTTCTGCACAGGTGCTGTTTTAGACGTTTCATCAGTTTCCATTTTCTCTTCAGAGTCTTTGGTATCAGGTTCACCAGCAGTGTCCGGATCTGTTGTTGTTTCCATTGGCTCGTCCGCTTTTTCAGCAGCCTCGGTTTCTTTAGACTGAGTAGTGTCTTTCGCATCGGCCACTTCTGGTACCTTGTGCTCACTTTCTTTTTTACCAGGTTCGTCTTTCGCTGTAGACGAATCATTTTCGTCAGGATCATCTCGCACGGCCTCTAAAAGTGACTGTCCCTTCAGACGCACCGATTCGGCAATTTTTTTGTCCGACGGCGACATGAGGACCCGAGGCTCGACAGTCCTGGCGGGTGACGATATGGTCACCGTCGCATTTGAAGAGGTAGTGTCTTGACCAGCGCGATGGCCCACGCCAGGAGAGCTACCCGGCACTTTGGATTTTGGCGGTCGACCACGCCCGCGTCTCTTACCGGGAGATTCGGTAAGCTTGCTGACACTGCTCGAAACTGGTTTCGGTGTGTTTTTTTGTTTTGGCGTGGCAACCAAGTCTTCGTCGCCAGATATGTCGCCTGGCACACTTTTTCGTTTGGTCAGTCGGGCGATGTCCAAGCTGTACCTGTAACGGAAAATAAATCTAGGTTTGCAATCCACCCGATTTCATCCGAAAGTGAGCCACTGATCGGCTGTTTTCTCTGTTTTTAAGTCAAAGATCGATTCATAACTTATCGACTGAAAGCAACAAAGCAACATCAACGGGATGATTTTAGATCAAAACACCAGCCTTGACGGTTTACGGATGCGGCCCGATCTCGAAGTTCGTTCTTGCAGTGTCGCAGCAACAAGCTCAGCCTCCTCCCGGTCTCGGCGCTCTTCTCGATGCTTCACCTGCTGCTCCGGTACCTTTTCTTCAACCTTTGTCGGCGCTTTTTCTTTGACAACTACAGGATTCTCTTTTTCTTTGCCGGAGGAACCAGCTTTTGCCGCCTCGTCAGTGTTGGCTGAGATTTTCTGAGGCTGTGAAAACATAATCACCAACACAACACATAAACAGAAGTGCCTAGATGGAAATGTTTCTTAATATGCACCTGCGGTCCTGTTATTTTTTCGGTCATAGACCGAAACGTTTTTGAAATGATCGAAAAAAATTCAGTCATTTCGGCCAGAATGTTTCAAAATATAGGCTAAAAACACTTCTTATGGCGAGTTTTAATACAATTGTGAGACAAATGACCGCAACGTTTCAGTGACCAAAATGTCTCAGCTGAAAAAACAGCTGCGGTCCAAAAGCTATTGTTCTAATTCACTTACGAATTTCCAACTAGACAAATACATTTACTTTAAATGCAATACAGCGGCAGAAAGGGACGAAAACGTCGCCCACCCTGTCCCGTTAAGAAACGCTCCTTTTCAGACGGAGTGATTACCGCATGTCTGGTCATGAAATAGACTCAATGCAAGGCTTTTCCTTCCACGGTTGATCTAATTGGACGCTGCCCAATAAAACCCACTCTTTCCTGTTCCTTTCAAAAATCCACTAACTCAGCTGCGATGGTCCGATCAAGTGACCAGAATTTTGGTTAATTGTGCCAAACTATACTTCGCAAAAATATAGTCGCACCAAGAATGAATGCAAAAGCAGTCTGCGTGTGAGTGGTTTCAGCATACTTCTTAATTTTGTCAAATCTGGAGGCAAATGCTTCTCACTATCCCTGCGCATCTTTTTTTCACCTTGCTTTTCTACGCATCTTCCCTAAAATAATATCAAGTATGATTTTACAGGGTGATTGAAATATAGCCGGAATAACCACCAACAGGATAACACTGGTGCGATAACGTATTTATTCGATGGTAAGCCGTGGCTTATATTTTTTTCATCATTTTGTTCGGCTTACAACCAAGAGCCACTTACATTTTTTTCTTTGCCTTATCGAAATGTCTGGATCATAGGTTCTCAAAGTGCTCCGTACGGAGCCCCAGGGCTCCCCGAGAGAAACCTCGGGGTTCCGCGAACTATTCGTTTTTTTTGTTTTTATTTTTAGAAATTTGTTGTGGGGCTCCGTAAATTATGTTCAATCCCTTCATGGGCTCCATAACACCAAAAGTTTGAGAAC
>JGI24158J21664_10010139_pt1 | contig 12584 bp, 9 predicted proteins | sample Ectturendosymbi3_FD_21664 | JGI IMG/M metagenome (IMG submission 21664) | reverse complement strand
AGTATGTACTTTCCACGATGGGTGTAAGCAAGGAATCAATCAGCAAATTTTTAATAGGAAATCGATTTCACGTAAAATTACGCATCCTCAGTCCTTAGTCAAATAGAATTCATTGCATAATGGGCACTTCTGAAAAAGCCAACTGCTTTGTGTATAGTGTTCAACAGCCTACTGCAATTCCGCTTGGAAAGGATGTTTCTGAAGATTTGATTAATTTCAAATAAAATAATTCTGCATCTTTTCGAAGATTTATTTAACGTGCATTTTTGTCACAATACAAGTTTTATGTTACTGAGGCTTTGTAAAAACTACCGACAGAAGAAAGTTTATAGAAATATTTTCCGCGTTCGAGCAAATTTTAAACAGCTTTTTATCAAGATAACAATTCGGATAGACTACGTTTCGCAGCCATGGCAAAGCCTGACTTTCATTTCTGTGTTCAATTTTCCTAAATCCAGAGCTTTCAAACGTTTTACAACCAAGAACAGAAAGATCTATTCTTTTCTCGCGATGACACGATGTTTTGATTGCGTATTTTTGTTATCTCAAGTACAAAACTCTTGTACAAGTTCTATTGGAAAAAGCAACACGCCTTTTACAATTTGATCAACATCACTGGCAAATCACATAATTAAAATATTTATAAAGCATATACATTTTTACAAAAGCAAGCAAGGTTGTATCACTGAAAATGCAAAAAATTTTAAAACAAATGTCTTTGAATTGTTTTTCTGTGATACCAAAAGTCACTTTCTGTAAATTAAATATATATTTTCTGTCGAGACCAAATTAATTATAAATTGTTTTTCGAAACCGCCTGTCATAAATTCTATAAAATAGAAATTTGTGTCTCTCTTTTTTCGAAATTATATGATATACACAAGAACTTAAGAAGTTTGTAGCAATTCCTTTAATTAGATGTGGAAAAACAGTGAGAGTTGGAGTTGTTAACACTGACAAATTTTCATTCTGTTATCATATTCGGATTCATTAAAATAATGAAAACATGTAACAACGCTCATCACTAGAAACTGCTTGAAGCCATGACGCTTTTTGAACAAAATGCGTTACGCTGCCAATCAGGGTATTTTAATGAGCAATAAATGAAAGTATCAAGCTTTTATGCAATACGTGGTACTCGATTCGATTGTTCCCACATTCTTCATTAAAACCAGTGACAAAGCAAGTTGTTGACTAACAATTTTCGCATACAGCGTGAAATACGATAGTTGATAAACTTCAAGTTATCGATACTTTTTAAATCTTACACATTGATTTCGTCATTCTTCCAATTTTACCGAAAGAGATCAATACTTGTTACGGAGATACTGCTTCTTTTTAGCACCGAATTAGAAACCTTTCAGATTTCTATAGGTTTTAAGCAACCATGTTTCCCTTATTGACTTTCGAACTAATTTTTCCATCCAAAAGTGTTTCTTGTTCTCTCTCTTGATTAGAGACGTTACTTATCAACATTTTTCACGTCTAAAGATACCAAAAATAAAAGCTTTTACAAAATGAATTTCAGAGGATTGAGCTTGTAATTGAAATGTAAAGAAATTGTCTGCAACCGACCATTATGCTGCAAATCTTCCTTTTTGACTGATATTCCACTCACACAGTTGCTCCTGGCAGTAAAATAATTAATAAATGTAGATCACACGTCTTGAGTTTGTATCTGAGTACAAACCATATTACCACAGTCAAAAATATCACAGCACAAATCATGTCTAAATTCTTATCTGCAAAAACGTTTGCCCAGTTAGTGGCCAGAATGCAATTAAATGAGCGAAACGTTTGCGGGGAAATCTGTAGTCGAGACGTTGCGTTGAAAGGTAGTTATGTTTCGGTGGCTTCCTTGAGATGTCGTATGAAACCGCCCTTGTTTTACAGATAATCCAGTTCAACAAATGTGCAAAATTCCAAACCTGCGTTCTTTCAGAAATTTTGCTGAAATTTTCTTGAAGAGTAAGTCAGAGCGATGCAACTTAACAGGAAGTTGAGCAAGCGCTTGAGTAAAAAGGCAACCACAAATTGGGCACTGAATATCCACCATCTGGTTGACTGAAACGTCCAGATCATTGTTAAAAGCAGCATTTGAGCATTGCGTTCGCTTATTTGGTTGTTCTACTACTGCAACGAGGCAACGCCATAGGAAAATAACGAACGTGTTTCAGTAAAAACGTTCTTATAACTGACCTGCTGTGTGCTCTAGAAAAGAATATAATCTACTTGCTAGAGTTTACGGACTCCACTGGTGAAGCAATCAAAGCAAATGTGGAAATCTAAACAGGTAGACAATGCTTCTTGCTGCGAACGTCACACAGCACGCATGTGTTTTGTCCATATGCGCAGCATTGGCAAACGTTTGCAGAAAGACACATTGCGACGTCAAGTTCTCTCTTGTTGTTTTGTCGTTTTTTTCAACAGAGCAATCAAAAAGTGTTTTTTTGTGCTAGAAAAGCACCGTCAATTTACTAGAAATTGTGTGCATTACCACCTCAAAGTTTTTTGCAGCCGTGTGGGCCGCCTGAGTGAGCCGTCTGGGCGAAAGCCATGAATCCTGACCACTAGACCATGTAGAAGCTAAGCGACACTGCCGTACAGCTTCACTGGTCAACTGCGTAAAAGCTACAAATATGATAAAACAGACGCTTACGTTTTCTCCGCCAATCAAATGCCACCGTTTCAGTAGGCGTTCCCAAACCAACGACAATCGTATCGACTTGAATGGAGCGTATTTATGGCAGTGTTTGCTTTACCTAAATTTCAGTTGCTAGAACTGCATGCAGATCCAGATCTTTATATACATTGATTGACATATCTAACCACTTTGGTGCACTTATATGTTATCTACGCCGTATATGCGCTCACAAACGAAGTTGTATAAACTTGTTGCATTTTCTAGTCTCAGTGACCACAGTTACGCCTCTTCTGACCCAGACGAAACTCTGTCATGTATGGTGGCCCGTTTGCGCCAAAGAAATATTTTCTTATATTTTACAAAAATCGATGTAAGAAATTTTCTTTCACAAAAATTTTAATAAAATTTTTTCAAAACAATGAAAAATTTTTTTCGTTAAAAACTTTATAAAAAATTTGTCACAAATCTTTTGTTAAAATAATTTTTACAGTGATTTTTTAAATTTAACAAAATAATTTTTAAATGACGCAAACGAGCCACACAGTCATGTGCAACCGTGATTCAATCGCTTATTGTCATTTTCGCAGGTATATTCACAGCGACAAGAAGCCGTATGAGTGCACCATNTGCGGTAAAGGCTTTTGTCAAGCACGTTCGTTGACAGTCCACAAAGCTTTACACCGAAGCGTAAGCAAATGTCACTTGCATGCACTATGATAAAAAAGCAACTGCATGTTTTGTTAAACGCACAATGTTATTCGACTTCATTGTGATTGTGAAACGTCATTGTTACTGCCTAGTAAATGTGATGAGTACATTACCCATGTTGTACACCCTCACAGTATGTTGTCGTTTCAGCAAGGATCATTATGGCTAAGGTATGACAATCATGGCAGTAGTCAGGGTCATATTTTTACCGAGGGGAATATGTTAATTACGTTCCCGGTTGGAAATGTTGTTAAATCTAATTTATGGAAACCTAACATCCTGCCCTTATTTAATCTAGGCTGGTGATATATCTGGTGGTTGCAACACAGTGTAACGGCAGTACTGCTCTTTTTGAAACAGCCACATAATAAAATATGCTTTAGTGCAACAAAAATATTTTGTGGCAGCATTACAGAAGGTTTACCGAGGCAAGTGCCTCATTTGCCTCAATGTAGCTACCGTCTAAACAATACGAGTAGTCTAGTAGCCTAAAATTTAGGTGGAAATAAACAAGTAGCAATTCAAAGCATTCATGTGTGGTTGTCACATCACTGCCAACGACACCAATTCACTGTCCAACGTGGTTACAAATGCATGTTAAGTCATAACTCCCAGACTGTTTGTTCAGTTTGTCATCTCTCACGCCCACTTGTGAACCTTACACGCCCTCCAAGGGGGCATGCCCCAAGTTTAAGAAAACCTGCACCAAAGCGTTGCGGTCCGTTTTTCGTCCACAGTGAAATAGGATTCAGAAGTACGAGGTATGTTTGCGGTTTTTTAATTGCTGACTGAAAACATGTTTGCCAAGTTCTTAAGTGTTCTATGGTGATGCACGTAAAAAATGTGCATGTCGTCATGCTAAGAAAAGTCCACTGTGAGTATGACACTCTCAAAACTGATTTATTACCAAACAAAAATTTCCATGATATAGCCAATGGCTTTGACTACTCTAAACAATCGTTGAAATTCAGTTTGAACGAAAATAGTTAGAAACTTTCGACGACAAAAATAAAGATCTATTCTCATATTCATAATGAATTGAGGTCAAAGCCGGAGGATTCACTGCCCAAACGCTCTAATCTATTTGCCCTTGCCGGTGATTGTTCATAACAGACAGGTTCTAGCAGTGGTTCCAACTCGTTTTATGGTATGTGTAAGTGAAGTATGACGTAGACGTGACGCGCGATCGCAATCGTTTGAATATGAAAACATTTCTAATGATCGAAATCTGGACAAAGCTTTCTAATCAGCTAAGCTGAAAAACCTTTTGTAGACTGGAAACTGAACACAAGTCTCCGAACACAGTGCAGCGCAGTCGCAAATCGACGCCCGCCTTCGTTTGCTGCAAAATGGCGTTATTCGTTGCACCCTACAGCGCTTTCGCTCGCAATGACTCGACTTCTTATATTTACCAGAACAAAAGAAGCCACCAACTGCCGAAGAAAACTACCGATTGCAAACGACCTAAGATTAAGCAGGAGCCGCTCTAAGTTGGTGGGTCGTAGCTTTCAAACCAAACTTGAAAAGTTCAAAGATGCCATTAATTTTAGTTGAGACGCAGAGTGAATCTCTGAGTGACTGTGGCGTCTGACTTTAAAAAAGTCAATCGCCAAAACCTCTTAAATACAAGAGGAAGAATATTCAAAACATTTATATGTAAAATTATATATCGTGTATATTCATACGGTCACTACATTTGTTGAGCAAAGGAAGCATAATGGGCAAGGCTTAACTGCAAAAGTTTTCTGTGTTTTGAGTGTTGCCCGTCTCATATTCAATCGGTTTTGACAATCGGATTTGTTCACGGAAAATTTTGATAGCATTGCTGAATTATTTTCAAAACCACAAAAAATTGGCTTGTTGTTCAAAAGTTCTTCGCCCAGGACGGGTACAAGGCACCGACGATTTGAGCCATAATGCATTGAAAACAAACTGTGCAGACTATTCCGTAACCAGTTGTCAGGTTGGGTTTTACTCTGATCATTCTAAAAATTGCCTGGAATGTGCGGATCGAATTGTACCTGTTATAAGTTTTGCCGCCACTGTAACCGCAAGTGATTTTTCTGGAAAATATTTATAACTGTGGTGTCTGTGCAGATCCAAAACGCCTTTCAATAAATTGCTAAAGCAAGAAAATCTCAACGTTTAACTACAAACGTTTGAATTCAACTGTTCGAAGAAGATTTGGACGTCACGAAGTTTTGATGCAAGCAAACTGTTAAACACGATGTTGGTGATTTTTCGTTGGATTTTGTCAAATTTTTTTCGCTTGTGCATCGCTGTTTTATGCTTTCGTCTTTTTGGCATGCAGAGCTTGCAGAGTTACTCGCCCTCCAGTAAACCTAAGCGTCCAATACTCAACTGGCATTAAAAGATAGCAAGATCCTACATATCTTGTAAATAACGCCACTAACGTTCTTTGCTTGTGCATCAGTATTTAAAGCCAATGCTTTTGCAAATTTGTAAAATACTTCCATGGCAAAATACAAGGTTTAACCTGAGAGAAATGAATATGAAAATTTTCCAAGATGAGTGGTTTCAGCCAAATTTGCTTCTATGTGATAACGCTTTGTCAGTTTTTCATGGTAATAACGATATTTCTTGGCTTTTCAAATATTTAATCAATATGCCTATGGCCCAAAACAACTCTTTTGCATTAATCATTTAAAAATGATTACCTGGTTAAGAAAGCACAGGGTAGCTTTTGGAGAATGTGTCATCTGTAACTTCATCGTCGCAAACTTATCTGATCAACTCCCATCTTGCTTTTCCGTAAATCTACCCACTCGTCACGCCCACACACATCTCATATTGCGCTGACTGCTGTGAAAAAAGACACGCTGATGGAAGTTGTGTTGCACACGGCACGCACTTGACTGACAGCTGATGTTAATTGAACAAGATTGCGCGGCTATCAAGATCAGTTTTCGCAAGAAAGGACGAGTGAGATGCGGTAAAGCGAAATGGCTGAAGAACTATTTTTACTCGAAATGAAATGAGCATGAACTTTTCCGCAAATTGTTTTGTGAAATGCAAGCATTGATTTCGGGAAAGTTTTTCTGCGACTTTGTTTTTGATGATCTGTTTTTGTCCATTCGTTGTGTCGTTTACCCATAAAAGTGCACGCTTTATTTGACAAGTTAACAAGATGTAGGCAGTGTTTGTAAAATCAATCATTTTTGTACGAATTAAAGTGCTCTCTTCCACACCGTCGTGGCAATACGTACAACTACAGTTTTAATGTAATGAAATGTACAGGGCTGTAGTGGGTCGGGAACGCGTGGGTATGGAGCTCCCACACTTTTTTTCATAGTAACCTGACTTGAAGATGTGTTTTTTACTCAGATTTCCTCTGCACAGCTCCAGACATCGCATAAATGAATAAATGGTGAGCTATCTCTTGCGTAGCACACCAGCGTAATTGTGTTATTACTGAAAATGTGAATATTTTTGGCTGCGTTATTCCACCACTTCTTTTTTCACGTTTCCGCACTTCTTTTACTTGAAAATGGTTAGTTTTTTGGGTACGTTCCCACACATCTTTTTTCAGCTCTACACCCTGCTTAAGTGTAACAACTCACGAACCAACTTTGGAGTTTTTTCAATCAGCTGTTCAGTTTATGAAAATCGAAGCTCTAAGGCAGAGATTCCCAAGTTATGGTACATGTACCCCTAGGGTACATTTGCCTGTCTGAAGGGGTACATTCAAAGTTATCAATAGAAAGGAAAATATATTAACATGTTATTTATTTTCAAATATTTGTACATATATTGGTGAATATCATTTTAAAAAATCATGATATGTTTGTTGTTGAATATATATATATTATTATCAGTCATGACAAAATATTTTGTCATCAGAAATTGTTAGAGGTACATGCTCGTCTGCCGAAATGCTGAAGGGGTACATGGTCAGAGAAAGGTTGGGAACCCCTGCTAAGGAATCGCATTTTGTTGATCTGTGTCGTCTGCGTATACAGTGTATTATAGTTCTGTGAACCTTCTACCTTTGAATAACATTGCATGTTGGTAAAACTGTGCCTTAACCTAAGAAGTCATGCCTGAACAGAGGTCAGCAGCCTTTTCTGTCCAACCAGTAACCACTTATACAAGTCGACCCTATGTCAAAGGCCGGGTGGGTTGCCATGCGTTGTAATGTACAATCACGAGCACTACGAAACCCGCATACTCAGTCACAAAATAAAATGCTGTTGTAGTGGGCAAGGAAATGAGATGAATACAACCAAACAGCATCAAAGCTCTCAGCCACACGTTAGTTGACTTACTTCAAAAATAAATATCTCAGTAAGATATCTGATGTGCATCTTCTTGGAGATAGATACAACATCAGTTTTAGGTTGTGAAGAGTTCATCACAGGGTGATGATCGTGCGTGAGCTGAGAGCGGATCTTGCTCTTCTAAATATCATCTTGGAAAACCGTTGTGCGCACGAGTAAGCGCTGCCAAACGTTGCGATCGCGCGCTTGGCATCGGCCATCAACATGGGAAACTGAGAATCTAGCAGTTCACGCCTGATGTTAACGGGAGCAGAAGAAGTGAACTTAGACAAGAGAATGTCCAAAGCTAGCAGCTCAGTCAACTCTAATTGCACATCAGAGGGGATGTCGTCGTACGGAAAGTCACAAGGAGTGCTTGCAATCTTAACTGTTGCGAATCAGAACGTAACTCTAAATATTTGAAACACAAATTTATTTTATACTTCGTTGCCTGCCATCCTGCCTTAGTAATTTGCCAATAAGGTAGGTGATAAGTTGTGATGGGAAAATTCCCAGTTGAAACGCACACACTACCAACCTTTGGTGAGCGCGCAAGTACAATGCACTTGCAAGTAAACGCCCAGGTTTGTTTGAAAAGACACAAATTTGACTAGTTCAGCAACTGGTCATCTGTTCCGGGGAAGAAACTGGTTTGGTCTAAACCAGTGGTTTTAAACCTGGGTTGCTACTCCCAGAGGGGTCGTGAAATATTTTGGAGTCGCGAGTAGATATTTTATGTACACAGCTGTATTATAATTGCTTTATTTGAGATTTATCTAGGGGTCGTTGGGTTATATTGGGTTGCTATAATGGGTCGCGGTACAAAAAGGTTGAAAACCATTGGTCTAAACTCACCACACCTCACCTAGAGAAACGTTGTTGGCAAATATATTGCTGTGCAACTGGCCCAAACAAAGGACAACGTGGCGTGAAATAAGCACTGCACATCGTCTTACTTCGTTCTTATACCGCGTTTGTATCAAAATACGGCGTCTAAGTTGCTTGGGTATACCTCATACCAGGGGTAAGTTGTAAACCTACACCAAAACTGAGAAGAAAACCTACTATATTTCGATTTTTGCAACAATAAATTATTGCTGATGTGGACTTGCTAAAGAAGATGACATTCAAAAAACGAGTCTTCTTTTCAACTTATCAGAGTTTTTTTTTCAGAAAAACATGCTGGCAGCAGTCTTGCAAAACAAGCTTTTTTCAAGTAGATTGTGCGTGTAACTGAAAAGCTGACTTGTTGCACGCATACACTGGTGTAGCTTCGTGTACGTCGCAGATAAAAAACAGTTGTTTGGCAGTTAATATATCTGATGGCAGCAACCTCAGCTTGCGCAATGCATAGAATTTTTCCAAAATTAACTATTAATGCTATCACTGTAATTAGTAGCAGATTTTTTAACGACTGACCACTCAGGCTCAATCTTTAGAAAAAAAAATTCAACTATCTTTTTTAATTTCTAAAGATTCGATGATGTCATATTCCGGTTTTAAACTTTCGAAATCCTTACAAGTGTTTACCTGGGCTCTGAATTTAATTCTGTCACGGTCTGAGTCCAAAAGTAAAATCGATCAAAGCATTCACCTACACGTTTGTCAGGAACACCCAGGGTGAATGTTTGAAGCATTTCCTTAATTCAAATTCATCGCATATTGGAATTTGGATGGCGCTGGCACCAAGGTTGCTAATTTGGCTTTTTTGAAGCAAGATTTTGAAATTCTGTTTTTTTTTCAGTCGGAAAGACTTGGATCTGGAAAAACATTGTCTGAGCTGCATATTCACTACAAATCTCATCTGAAAAGAGTCTATAAACATGCAGGATGCAAAAAATATTGAAAGGATTTTACTGTTGCCCTGAAAATGATCGATTTTATTGTTCAGAAGAAAATGTACGACAGTGTAATTACGGGGAAAGTGAATGCTTCTAATGAGTTGAATTGTATTGTATCGATGTTTCTAACGAGTTTTGACTGTTGTGTTTGGTTATGCATATTTTATGTGTTAACGCCTTAAAACTGCTATGTGGCTTTTTCTGGCTTTTTTTGTGACAAGATCTGGCTTTTTTTGGTGAAGACAGGTTGGCAACCCTGGCTGGCACTTCAGCGCATTATGACGTCGAATATGCTTTCAAGTGAAGTCTGTTTGCCCATTTAGTTATAATTCACTTTTCCACCACTGCTACGTGACGTTGTAATGTTAGGCCGTTTGCAAAAACACTCAAAAACTTGATATTTCCTGCGCGTTACAATAAAAAATGTATTCACAGTTTTTACAAGCAACTTTTATAAAACAGTGTGATCTGAAGTTCCAGAGAAGGATAGATAGCGTTGGAATCACGCATGATCAAACAAACACACAAGTACTAGAAAAAAATACATTTTGCTGATCATCGGTAAAGTTTGACGATGAATTTATGACCATTTCCGATAAAATAGAAGCAGGCTGTCATCGTATCCCAATCATTTCTACGATCTGTTTTAAGTTCTGCTTTCAGCGCACTTCCAATTTTTCTTCTGTTTTTCGTTAATCGTTCTTACATACTTTCGTTTATGCCACCATTTACCGTTCACATGACTGAGTGTCGGCAACAAAATCTCTTATTCGATAAGCTGCAAATTATTTGTCGCAATTTCAAAACTCATAACGCATTTGCCCAGCAACTCGCCATTGCATGACAATATTTTCAGAAGACACAACTGGAGAAACTGCAAGCAAGGGGCATTTGGAAAGTAAATGGCACATTATCCGATTGAAGTAAATTTTACAGCGTTGTATTGGCCCATTCAGTGTACTGGCGTGAAGCATCAAATTATTGTTGCTACAGATAAAAAAACTACGTTGTCCAGACAAATGCCCCATTAACAATTTATTAGTCGTATAAAATTGTTTATTACAAGACAAAATTTACGTTAATTTTGGACTGTGTATAATTTCCCGTTTGAGAAGTTGGAACACATCCATTGGTGCTTTCTGGATAATCCATACAGTTGTGCGAGGAATAGCTGCGTCGCATCCGGTTTTTGTTAGTGGTGTGCTTCAATCCTCAAGGATCTGGGCATTGCAGACAAAAAATAAATCAAATCCAGCTAAAATGAAATTCTGAAAGGGTCTTCAAAATCTTTATATTCAAGAAAACGACTGTGGTGTTTTACAGCAGTTTTCTGCATGGCGCCGAAGAAGACGGAATATAGGCTTACTAGGATCAACAGTTTCGCAAGGCGGTGTCACAGAGTCAGGCATAACGACTGAGCCTGAACTGAAGATTGGCCAGTATGGCGATGTTCAGGCCTTTGACGTGATGTTCCTGCGATACAAAGAAATAAAAAACAGCGCCAACACGATGAGTGCACAGAAAACGCAGTTAGTGGAAACACATATTTTAAAGCCATCGCAAAAAGAAAAACTTCACGCAGTTGAATGTGTGCAAAACAATTTTGCATCATCAAACTAAAAATAATAAACAAAATTTTAGTATCAAATTTAAAAAGAAAATTCAGTGTCCACGCCAAGCAGTCATTCAGAAATGCGGTATAAGTCTACTTTTATATGTTTCTTAAAATATAAAGAATAACTCTTGTAGAAAAATCAGTAGCGTCGAATATTCCGGGCTAAAAGTGTTTCAAAAATATTTTTCTGTTTAGGTGAAGCTAAATAAATTGATAAGCTAATAAACAATAAAAACTTAAATAGGAAGACAAGGTCGAAATAAGATTTATACTGAAATAGCAAGACGAAATTTTGACGCAGTCAAGTTGCATTTCGTTTGTGATACGAGAAGGTTTACTGTTTTAGCACAAAATGTCCTTCAAAAAGTATACACAACCTTTCAAAAACAAAAATCGGATCTATGATCTTTTTCTCAGCCTCGATATAGAAGTCACCAAATATCACTACAGCATTCCACGTTTACAAACAAAGTACTTGTTAGAAAGGTAAGGGCTGTTTTTGCCATGATGACAAACTTCAACAGAGACTGAAGACTTTGAAGCACAAGTGTTATCACATAGAGACAATTGGACAACCGTACGGTCCACTCAGCAACATCCTTCCTGTTGACTTGGTTTCAAAACGCATACGAAACAAGAAAACTACTAACACAACGCACAGGTAAAAAGAACAAGTATTTGCTGATGAAAGAGGGCCATACACAACTTTCAAATTTGTACACAAGTAATATGAAGCTGCAAAACCCTCAAACCAGTTTAGCACACGTTTGTTAAAGATCTGACGTTATACTGATAACTAAAACAATGTTCTTTAAACTTAGCTTAAGCACCTGAATGATATTAGTTTTTACAAAAGTGTGAAGCATCATCAAAATATGCGTAATTTTATGTTTTAAGCTGACGTATCTTTAAAAATTAAAGAAATCACCACAGTTTTTTAAAGCATTGCTAGGACTTCTCGTTTTCTTCTGTGACATCTGCCTAAATGTTAGGTCCAGTGTATTTGAAAGATTTGCAACCAACTCTGTTCATTTGCGTGTTTCAAGAAATAATTGTTTCCCATTGATTTACGAGTGCTGCAGCTATGAATGCTTTTGCTCCCCTAAAGTTGCTACTATATCCCCAGGTAAAGGATCTGTACCAGTATTACGAAAAAATGCATGTATTTATACCCTCTATATCATTTACTCTAAAAACAGTAAGATTGTGGAACCATAGATACATTCTGGTTTTTGCGCTGCTAGTCACATGTCCAACTATTCATTCCTACTGTCACAATATCTCTTGTCCAGTTTCTTCTCAAAGTATCGGATTCTTAGTTTTCATTGATTTTGATATCCTTTTTGAGAGCCATATCTTTGTGTATTTTTATTTCTGTTTATTTCTGTTTATTTTTATTTCTGTTTATGAATATTAAGCGAATGTTGTCTCGCAACGGGTACCCCAACAATTTTTTGGACCGTTGCATTCAGCAATTCTTAAACAGAAAATACGGTGTC
>JGI24158J21664_10010136_pt1 | contig 12586 bp, 7 predicted proteins | sample Ectturendosymbi3_FD_21664 | JGI IMG/M metagenome (IMG submission 21664) | reverse complement strand
CCTGGCTATTCTTATCACAAGCAATTTTTCCTTTTCATAGCTTTTGCTTCCATAATTTCAGCCCCCCCCCTTAGAAAAATCCTGGCTGCGCCCCTGAGCGCAAGTTGATAAATTTTGCCATGAACTTACAAGTGAAATATGCTTAAAACGCGTTTGCATTTGGCTTTTTACTGGCCGAAATACGTACGCATAAACCTTGCTGATGTCTGGACTTGTTAATCTCCTGCTGCAAGCACATATTTAGATAAATAACATTTTGTATCTCAAATCGCCTATAAATGTTAACCAATATAGACTAACGCCTACGTGGACATAACGGTTGACATCCACAATGCATTAACTGCACTACCGTTACTCTGTTTTGGGATAACTTAGCAATGATTGCTAAACAGACTCTTCTAACTATACAATTAACTCCATCTGGCTGTCTGAACAGTAGGCTGCGCAAATTCGTAAATTTGGTCGTATGCACCAAGAAGGTATCTTGTTGCCATGCAGTACAAAATAAGAGAAGACTACCTGGGCGAGACAGAACATTTTTTACGACAATCACTGCACAAAACACGTTGATCAAGTGGAAGCAGGACTTCTGGAAGTAAACAACTACGCATGTAGACAGGGCCAGATAAATGAACGCGAGGCCCATCAGGGCAAAGTCGTGACCACGAGGGCCCGGGAAGGCTTAGCACAACTGCGCAGTTCGCTCATGTCCACTCCCTTTGCCTGCAAAGGCAAGTTGCGGAACTTGCTAGCGGATTGTTGTAGCCTACTCTTGATCTCTATTGGGTAACAATAACATGGTAATAAACCTTCAAATGTTCACTTCTATTTACGGTAGTAGCGTTTTTCCGCATGTGGACAGGGCTCCCACTGAGGGTTTTTCCACCCAGATCTGCTTTTTTAGCCGACCTGTGTGTGTAGGTTTCAGTGGCCTACGCAGAAAATTTCCGAGGGGGACCAAGTTTCGTCACAATCGTGTGACGTCACAAATCAACATTAGGGGAAGTGCCGAAGGAAAGACCATTCTAGGTGGGTCCGGGGGCATGCCCCAGGGAAAATTTTGCAAAACTACGCCTAAAAATACACATTTTTGTGCATACTGGAAGCAAGTTTTAGACATTACTGCTTTTTGCATTTTTTTATTTTTAGGGTCTGAGGGGGTGGCCATGGCACAGTGGCCTCCCCCTCCGTACGCTAGTGTCCTGACACCGGTAAAGTGATTTAAGTTTTTGAAATTCAAATCCAATCCGATAATTATATTCCAAAATATAATGCAGACACGAAACCCAAACATTGTTTAGTTCCAAATTCCTGTCACTGTCGTTAGCATAAGCCCATGTGACGACGTGATACCACCACATATATCGTTGAATTCGTAACAGCAATAGAAAAGTAAACCAGGTCAGATGGTTAATCTCGATTGCTCTTATGCTGAGGATTCTCGGTTCGACTCTTTCTTTGATTGGCTCAGGGCTACGCAGCATTGTGGCAGCAACAAATAGGTCCCAACGTGTCGGTGGCTCCACTATTGAAGGTCGTCTTGAGCTTGCGTAATGTGGAATTAAATGTGGTAACGTGATTATGGCACATATAGGCCCAGTCCCGTCGCCACGGTAGGCCTTTGGTGGGCTTAACTCCCCTAAACAAAGCTCTAAGCCCCACCCAAATTGAAATGTAAACACTATAAATAACTGGAGTTTTGGTTAATTTTATAATGCCAAGCTCCCCACAAACAAACACAAAGCCCCCCCGCAAAACTGCTAAGCCCCCCTATTGAAAACTTTCTGGCGACGATTCTGTGTAGCCCTAACGATGAATTTGCAGCAGCGAAACTTAGATATAAATAACCTGCAATCAAACTTGCCAAAACAACATTGGTCACCATTTTCCAACTTAACAGGTGCCATTTCATAGCATGTTGGACACCATTTTCTAACTTATCAGGCGCTGTTTTATAGCATGTTGGGTGCCATTTCAATGCAAAAAAATACGTAAACAAAATGTGAAGTTTCATTTGATTCGACATTGACTCCAGCTTGCAAACCAATGACTTGAAGTGACTCGACAGTTCTAGTGACTCGCCACTGACTCGAACTTGATAAAAATGAGTCGGGCACATCACTGGCACGACTAGACAGAAAAAACACAAAATTTGTGTCAATTTTGATCATCACTGAAACAAATTTGGCCCATTGCTTTGTGTGCAGACAGACTGGGTTTGTCCATAAGAGGCACAGAGGTTTTGTAAAAATGACTCTGACTCGAGTCTCGAGTCATTGATTGTGACTCAAGTCAAGTCAATTTGTGAAAAACGTGACTCGAGTCGAGTCATCATTTTTCTCATCGTGATACGAGTGGAGTCCGGGTCACAAAATATCGTGACTCGATTCGAGTCGGATCATTCACTCGCGTCACATTACATATCACTGGTTACAACACTTGCAGCGTAGCAAGGTTGGGCTAGACTTGTTGAAATAACTGATAGTGAAAGAAACAATTTAAATGCAACTGGAAAAAGTTAGATATAAACAAGCTGCCCCAACGGCCCAACATTACTAAAACAATATTGTGTACCATTTTCTAACTTATCGGGCGCCATTTCACAGCATGTTGTTCACCATTTTCCGACTTACCCAGCACCATTTTGTAGCATAAAAAAGTCATGGAAAAAATGTGAAACTTCATTTGACTCGACAATGATTTGAGCTTGCAAACCAATGACTAGAAGTGACTCGACAGTTTTTGTGACTCACCTCTGACTCCACTCGACCAAGTCATGACTCGATTCTGACTAGACTCGTAGAAATTTTAGATGACTCTGACTTGCCTCTGACTCGAAGAGCTTGTGCCACTAGCTCGACAAAAATGACTCGGGCATATCACTGGACGAGGGAGTAAACAGAGTCAAAGACTGCAGACTAGAGCTGGTGTTCAACGTTTGTGGCAATAAATAAAAACAGCGCGAAACCTAACGTATTATTACTTTGTGAAGCCAGATGAAGCAAAATAGCATATTTTATATGTGAAGCGAAATCATAACAACAGCGAAGATGTGGACGGTAAAGAGCAATGTAGTTCAAATGTAAAAGAGGCACCTGATTCGAAGCGGACCAAATATAATTCAAATGCCAAAGTTAAAAAATGGGTCGACACATGTGAGATACGGGTTCTTTTGGGCAGATGACGAAATTTTGAATGTAGCAGCTGCATTCAAGAAATGCAAGAACAACTGAGTCATTAAATTTCTTGCTTTTTAACTTCTGTAATATCTGTTTATTTGTTGAAGTGTCTAGTAACGACAAAAGGGAATTTTCTTGCAAGTAGTTCGTGTTTTTTAAATTTTTGTTAATGGGAGTTTCATGACAAACGCAAAAGTATAACAAGGGTTCAACAATAACAAAAGGGTTGAAGAGCTTTGCCATAAATACAAGCATCGCATCTTTGTAGATATGCACTAGACAGAATAAATGCAATCATTTAGTGTTTTATGTGTTCAGTTTCATACAACTTTATTCATGAAAATTCATAATGTCAATAATGGTCTTAAAATTGATATGTAATTATCAACTATTTTCCACAAAATTATATGCTCGCGAAATTTTTGTGCTGCGAGAATTAAGAACTATTTTTTAGGGTCGTGCCAAAAAGTCATTCCGGACCAGAGATGATCTCTATCCGGTTTGTCGGTTGGATATCCGTAAGGATTGTTAGTTTGCAACCGGATACGGATATCAAAAAACTGCTTTCAAACGGGAACCGGCTTCAGATCCGGATGACCGAACTGCTTTTATCGGTATTTCGAGGATTAAGTTGCACATTGCACAATCATTCATTTATTATTTTCAGAAGCATCTTTTCATCCTTCTGCGCCATGACTCCGAGTTTGTCTATGGTGTAAACTCTGTACTGTAGTGTAATCCCATCCCCCCTCTTTAATCTGCTAATTCAGTGGTTCCCAAACTGGGGGTAAATTACCCCCAAGGGGTAATTTGCGGTTCTTCTGGGGGGAACGCGGAACCAAAACCACAATTTTGTTCTGTATTATGAGCGATCACTGGAAAAGACATTTGCGATATAAAATGCGAAAATGTTTTGTTGAGGGTAATAAAACATAATCGCTACCTTTATTTGGGTAACGGTTCGAAAAAGTTTGGGAACCACTGTGCTAATTGGACATGCCAAGTTTGTCAGCATGAATCTGTTGCAGGTGTGAGAAGATGGGCTCTTTCAATAGCCTATGCATTAAAGAACGTTGTTTGCTGCGTACCTGGACTAAGGTTAGCTAGTGTAGGCCTGCCGTGATCTGTAGTCTAGATAGTTGGAGCACTCTAGCTCTTTTAATGTGGTCTGTAGTCTACACCAGGCCTTGCAGTCTTCACGCCTATTCTACGTGAGCCTGCCTTGACTGGTTGTTGGATGATACCATGCCAGATAGCTTTTTTCTTTCTTTGAATGCAAAATTGTTGTTTTGTGACATTGACCTGTTAGAGTGAATTTTAAGTCAGTCATTTCAATATAAATGACATATTTTAAGCCAGTATATTGATTTGAATGCTGTTTTGGTGTGTACTGTAGACTAACATTGCTATGTAGAAGCATGGAGCAGGAACGGAGTTTGAGTCTGAAAAATGTGACTCCGCTCATCTCTGCTGTAGACCTCTGGCGATTATATGAAAACAAATCAATGAAAATTTTACGTTAGTCGCATGCGTTAAAAGAATTGTCCGACTGAATTCTTTAATGTCTATTGTCTTGTTTCTGGTTCAGGAATCTACCTTCAACCTTGTCAATTTAACTTGCCTGGTAGTCAGGTTTCAGTGTTTTACCACTCCTGGCCAGAGTGGACCTATGAGTCATGTTAGCTATGGTGTATACCAGTTTTTTAAAACTGCAAAGCTCGCAAGCTGCAGCCCCATTACTTAACTATTGCAGGTTAGTCCAGTGCCATGCCTGGAACCACTGAACTCAACTTCAACTTGCTGATCAAACGCGTAAATTTTAGTTTACGCCATATTTCCTATATAAATGTATCATTTAAGCTCAGTCAGTGTGTTTGGATTTCAAAGAAGTTCTTCATCCTCAAATATTTACACCAAACCGGTGAAATATTTTTGGCCTGTAGATCTTGTTAACCAACCAGCATTGCGAAGGACTTGCAATTGTGGCAATACCTGACCAATATCCTATTTTCGGTTGCCTGTAAAAGGCAGAGCTCCGTAAATAGCAGAGTTTGGTTGCGGAGGTTTGATGATGTAACCGGAGTGGAAAAAAGTTGCGTTGCAAAATCAAAAAAAGGAAAAAAAGTGAAGGAAAAATGTTGTATCATTGCAACTTAATATGCATTTCCCCCAAACATGGAATGCATGGATGTTCGCGATGTTTAAAAATTTTATACTTTCACAACTGTTAAAACCTATTTTTTGTCCCCGAACCGTTGTGAAACTCAGATAACCATAAAATTATCAAACTTCAAAATAGACTTTTTTACCGTAATGTAACATCACCTTTTGCAGTAAAATTATTTTTGCTACCGTTTACTTCTCATTTCTCAAAGAAAAATATCAGTTTCAACGACTCTGGTTATATCATCAAACCTCCGCAACCAAGCTCCACTATTACGGAGCTCTGCCTTTTACAGGCAACCCTATTTTCGATTGTTGCCAACAATTTTTGATCGATGATGTTATATGTAAAAATTGAAAATGATAGGTTTCATAAAGGAGATTCGAGATGAAGCTACAGTAAAAGAAATAACAGAAAGAAGGAAGCTTCAACAGCACAAACTAAAAGCTTTGCCTCTAATAAAAAAAGTGATACTTAGAAGTACGGGGATTGTTCGTGTTTGATTTAGGTTGTTACACAACAACACATTTTTACTCTACTGTATCACATGTAATTTATATGGCAGTGGCTACTAGGTCTGCTAACAGACCTCAATATATTTGGAAATCTATTCATCTGTCGCCTGTAATGTGACACTAACGCACAATGAGTGTGCAGTAGACAGCAATAGGATTGGTAGAAATGTACTAAACTCTAAACCCTAACCCAGTTTTTTTTTAAGGAAAATGTTAGGTACCTAGTATGGACCTGTAGGGACCTGATTTCTCTGATTCTAGGGACCCGATAATAATTTTCTCTGACTGTAGGGACCCGAATCGGGTCCCTAAAACGCATAAAAAAACTCTGCCCTAACCTTTAAACTTAGACCTAACCTTAAATCTAAGGCAGTGCATACAGAACCATCAATGAATCTTTTAATTTGAAACCTTATTCGACCTCTCGTGTAATGTGACAGTAACGCATGACGTGAATGCAGTAGGCTTGGTAGAAACATACTAGATGTAAAAGGTAAACTAATCCTAACCCTGGAAGTGGAAAGGATTTTTTTCAGGAGGGACTACTAGGGGAATTTTCCAAACTTTTTTAAGGGTCTATAAGTGGTGAAATTATTTTTTTTTTTGGAAAGTAAGAAAACAACCTTTGTTTGCTGAAATTTTAGAAATCCAGGGGAACAAATCTCCCCTGCCCCACCTTCCAGCACCCATGACCCTAACCGCAATCCTAATCCCAATCTGACCAAATGCTAACATTAACCTAACGTTAACCCCTAAACTGAATCCCTAGTTAACCCCTAAACCCAACCCCTAAATCAAACCTGTAAGCCTAACCTCTAAATGTAATCCTGGAACTTAACTCCTAAATCTAACCTGTAAGTCTAACCCGTAAATCTAACCCCTAAATCTAATCCCTGAATCTAACCCCTAAACCTAAAGTTTGAAAAGTTTTGAAAAAAAAAAGAAAAACTGCTCTAATGATTTGAAACTTGCAACCACTACCAAAACGAAAGTCACAAACCATTGGCACAGCAGACTTGGAACCTACCCATTAGGCTACCAGATCGACGCTGGTCGAATGACAAACTGACTGCTTTATTCGAACAGCGTCATGCAAGGTGGTATGGTCAAATGAGTTTTGAAATAGGAAGATTCATGGGTGGTTTCATAGCCACTTCCTGAACCTAACCCTTAAACTTAGAGCTAACTTTAAACCTAAATCTTTAACCTAAACCCCAAACCTAAAACCTAAACTGTAAATCTGAACACAAACGTTTGGAAACTTACGAAAAAAGTAAAATTGGTCTTATGAAATGTGCAACTACTATTAAACCCAAACGTAAAGCGCCAAGGTAAGAGTCAAACTGAAAACCATCTGCACAGCAGATGTAAATGCGTCTGCTACACTACCATGATGGTGCTGCTAAAGTGAAAAACTCAACATTTTGTTTAAACTGCATCACGTGCAGCAGATCTATAGCCACTTCCAATTTATAAAATCGTGTGAAAATCCTACTGTATTTCCTCAAAATGGCTTAGAATTCTTCTATTGGCAAATAAAAGCAGGCTTAAGACAATCACATGATTTAGGCCAGGGGTGGGCCATATGCAGCCTGGGTAAACATTTAACATGGCCTAAATCAGAATTTTTCTAAACTAAATTATAACACAACATCATGTCAAAACAAAACTCCAAAATTAGTAGAAACATAGACAGTCAAGATAAATTGTTATTTCCCTCCGGAAGATAAAGATAGATTTTTAAGATGAAATTAATTTTTTAGTCTCGCCAGCGATATTCTACAATTCATGTGGCCCATGATAGTAAATATCCATAATTCCTTGATATAGGTTTAGTATGTTACTAGCAAGCATATGCCAGTCTAGCACTCACTTGTCGTAGATACAGACGTTGCATTATTGTCATGTGACAGGCGACAGACGAATAATTTTTTTTTAATGAAGATCTTTTGGTGGACCTATAGCCACTGCTTTCATCATAGGCCATGTGGGAGTCAAGATAGCTAAAAAGAGAGCGCAATAACATAGCACAAGGGGACAACAACACTTAAAGAAAGCGGAAACATTCGGAAAGCAATGGCTGTGCATTGAACAAAGGCAAGTGGCAGGCAGTTATACTGGTTAATACATTAGGGATGGCTAAAATCTTATCAAACTTGCACGCAGGCCAATATGTTGGCAGCATTTCCCTTGACCAAAGCCAAGGACAGGTGCTGGTAGAACCAATATTACTCCCTGGGGTCAACAGACATATCAACAAGTTTCTTTGCAAGGCAGCTCAAGAAATGGGCAGCGGACTTGCCATAGACACTGGCATTTTCAATTCTGGTTGAAAGCATTAATTGTTAAGGAAGTCATCAGTGTTCCCACTTCTGATGTTTTAATATCAGATCTGATATTTTCAGAGAAATATCTGATGTTTTGGCAACAAATCTGATGTTGACTCAAAAGGCTGTTGTTTTTTTACATTTTCTTTCCTTTTAGGATTGAAATCAGTTAACTTCATAATTTTTAAGTTTTTCTTATCAACCTCTCATGCTCATGTGTATTTTGTTATCATTCCAAACTGAAGAAGGTCGCTTCGCTGCATTGAGAATAACATTTTATGTTCCACATAACCAACTTGTAAATTCAAGGATGACACTTTGCTTTATTTTGATCAACAAGGTTCATTGTGCCTTGTTAGTTGTTATTAGTAACAGAAGCATTTAGCTTGCATGAAACTGTAGTGAAAAGCTGATGTTATCTGATGTTGAAAAAGGCAACAATCTGATGTTAACAAGACTGACCACAGTGGCAACACTGGAAGTCATTGTATTTTCAGCTTTTTGCAAATCAACCTCTGTTGCTGCCGGAATGGTGTGGCCTATGTAATGGCGCCATCCCAGGCTGATTGTGTTTCTTTCTGTAGTGGTGTTGAACCATGGTGTGTAGACCAGGCGTCAGTTGCCTTGTTTACTTCCCTATGAGGAATAATGTAGAAGTTAATATTAACAACTTTTGCTGTTAGGTATTTTCTTGCCCACTACTGCAGAGTCCCAAGCAGGTTTTCGCATGTTTTTGTCATGTTTGTTTCTATGTTAAAACTGGTGTTGTATGAATACCAACAATTTAGAAAAACAAATAAGCACATCACAATTTTTGATAGTTTGATCACCTAAGGTTGATGCTAACACTGTCCATGAGGTTGTCCTAGTTAATTTCCAATGACAAGCTTAGGAATGAGACTGAAGTTGGTGTCTATGAGATCTCAGAGATTTGCATCACTGTTTAACTCAAAAGCCTCTTGATTTGCATGGATTCTATTTGCATTCAGCAACATGTACATAGTCTAACACACATCGCTTTGTAAATTGCATAAGTAATAACACACAAAAAACAATACTATCATAGCTTACTCCAAATCTTAGTCATTAACACTTTGTGAGATAATCTATGAATGTATTGTACCTAGATTTCAGCCTGAAACCAGCAATTTTCGGTAGCCTTACCATCACCTTAGCTCCTCCACCAATTGCACTAGAAAGCTGTTCAAGGGCCCAAACGGATCCACCAGTCTTCTAGTCTGCACTCAAAAAAAGTTTTTTGGTTGGGGGTTGTAGATTTTTTGTGAGTGACATCATAAGTGAAATAGGTTTTGGCCATTTTGACTCAGGTTACCTGAGTGCGCGATCTGGTTGTTCTGGCGTGAAAATCCCTGAAAGCGGCCTGATGCCAACGTGTTAAGTCATTTACTGTTCTTGTGAAGTTACATATGTCTGCCCCCAACTGGAATTATAGCACTTTTTCCATAGGTACTCACATGTGACATGTAACAACATGGTGCACGACAGAAAAAAAAACAAACTTTTATCCATCCATGTACCTCTGCTGGAGTTCTGCTTGAAAAACAAGACTTGACTCACTTGCCAAGGCAAATGCAAAACCATCAAATTCAGTAAAAATATTGTAGAAATCTTGTGCATGCAAAAATGCTCAATTCCACTAACATTTAGACGGCAATTGTTGTGAATGTTTAACATAGAAAATTGTGACCACCAGTCATAAAATAGTGCTCAGGTTTTATATCTTGGCTAAATGTCAGTGATGTTGTTGTGATCATTTAAGGTTAAATTCCATTAATGCCCTGTCATTAGCAGTGACAATGTTCATGGAAAAGTCTGACTTAGCAATGTTGTTTAAGTCACAACACTATTTTCATATAAAATTTTTCTGTGAATTTATCCAAGTTTTTTATTTCATTTTCTCTTGTGAAGTTATGTTTTACCTTAGCTGCAAGCAACAAAAAGGTTATTATCAAATGTTTTTTATGCATTATTCTTATGCTGATAAGAAAAAATCAAGCATCATATATATAAATATGCTAGTGAGCATAGCAATCTGCAAAGACTATTTTTAGAATGATATAAACTTGTTATTATGTACAGTTCTTGCTTAGTGCAGAAAGTATTTCTGCATGCAAATAGTTGAATACAACTGCAGAAACTCCTAATAAACCTACAGAAACACTCAAAGAAACCACCTTGTTCCATTTCATAACTTTCTAAGTCCTGCAGGTGCATTTGAAAAGCAGCATCAAAGCATATATATAATATAAGGGTTTTTTACGGCATTTTAGGGACCCGATTCGGGTCCTTAGAATCAGAGAAAATTATCATCAGGTCCCTAAAATCAGAGAAATTGGGTCCCTACAAGTCCATACTGGGTACCTAACATTTTCCATAGAAAAACCCTTATAATATACATGAAACAATTTTAACAAAATCACTATTTTTAACAAAAAAGCTTTATGTTGATAAATATTACTATGTTCATAATGGTATATTAATGGCAATAAAGCCATTAACTTCTCTACTGTAATGATTACAGCCTTGGAGTTTAGAAAGCAGAGTAGACTATTCAGAATATTGTCATCTGCTCATTGATAATACAGCACCTTTCACACCATTTTTGAAGATTTTTAATTTCGTATAATGAATGCTCTAACTATAAGAGAGGAGAGGCTTTCCCTTAAAACTGTTTCCCTACACTTAAATGTTAATGCACCTTACTACACAGGAAGTGTAGGCCTAAACATACTGCTAATCATAGCCACATTGTTCACAGTTTTTTTTCACACATAGATGGGCAGATTTGCACAAGAACCACATACCATGTTCAAAGAATCATAATTGTCTTTGCACTGACCTTTGACTTTGCCATCAAAAGACAAGTTTGAATATCTTCCAATCACAAACATTTAAACAAAAGACAAGATTTTGCAGTTTTTTGGAATGCTTAAAATTACTTCAGTAAAAATATTGGTTGTATTTGTAGCTAGTAACTATTCATATACATTGATGCTTTGCCATACAAGTTTGGAAGATCTTTCTGATATATGCCTGACTTGTTTTATTTTCATTCAAACCAGTTCTTGTTTTCATCAATTTCTTGGTTAGAACAGTTTGTTTTCATTTTAGGCCTTCAAATACAACAAATATAGCACAACTAGGGAATTGTTTTTTGTTCAGTGCATGTCCTAATTTTATAAAAAGTTTCATTATTCTTGCTTGGTACTGCGTTTGAAGTGTCACCTGTGGTCTGGGAACCACATGGCTACTTCTTTAGTGATGGCTGCACTGTTTGCAAGTCTATGGCAGCAGTGTGTGAAGCTTTTCTGTGCACCCAGCCACCCATCCATTAACAATGAGCATGATGCTTGACAGATTGCAACACCTTTTTTTAAAGTCTGGTGAAACTTAACCAGGAATTGAACCTAGCCTACAAGCTTCAGTAATCCATGCTCAATCCACTTCTAAGCTGGTTGTGTTTAAATTTAGGAAAGCATCACATAGAACATTAAGTTTTTTGATGGTTTCCTTGATCCTTCCCTGAAAAAGAAAACACAGTTGCTGTGGGTATTATTAATTTTTTGAATCCAGGGTCTATGATCTAAACCCGTGTTTCTCAAACTTTCTAATTCCAACTCCCCATTTTCACTCCCGACACGTCGTTTTCGCCCCAAAGCTTGATAAAATAAACACAAGGTAGTAAATCTAAAGAATTTTATTTAAATAAAGTATTAAATAGCTGAACCAAGCCATTAAATAGCTGAACTAACCAAGTGTATTGTGACGCTGATTTTACGTTCAGAATCCTTGTGAAAATAATCCACACTGAAGCCAGGCACATAGATAATCCAGAGTAAAAATTTAACGGATAAATTGCTTTAGGCTACTGAAGATAACTCATTGATTGATTAGTGGTTGAGCATTTTTGCCCCTTTTGTTGTTTTGCTCCCCTTACTCTCATTGTTTTTTTCGCTCCTTTCCCCCTTAAAATTATCCCCAAGGGGGTGATTACNTCCCCTTTGAGAACCACTGATATATTTCACCTACTGAGCACACATTTTTATTCCCATAAAACAGACTTTTTCGTAATTGTCAAGCTTAAATANTGAGAAGTNAGGAAAAAATTGAATTACAAAAACTATGAAATCAACATTGCCAAAAAAATTGCCTTTTTATAATAAATATCACGGCCAACGGAAACGATACAACTGACATCTTGCAAACGTTTCGATAACAGTTATCGAAACGTTTGCAAGATGTCAGTTGTATCGTTTGCTTTGGCCGTGATATTTATTATAAGGCTATTCAGCACTTCCGTTTTTCTTGTACCAAAGTTGATTGGTGGCCATTTTGGAAGTGAAGCTAAGGTGTTGCTCAGGAAGGTCGAACTTGCGCAAC
>JGI24158J21664_10010135_pt1 | contig 12587 bp, 10 predicted proteins | sample Ectturendosymbi3_FD_21664 | JGI IMG/M metagenome (IMG submission 21664) | reverse complement strand
GTAGACTGTTGTACTTACTTGCTTGGACAGTAACCAACGTCGGTGGGCCGAATCGTAGTTGGCGACTCTGTGTTCTTGACTGGTGTACCTGTGTGTTGCAGATTCGCTGTGCACCCGAGGAGCTACAATTGTCCTTTTACTGTTTTCGTGATTCTCCTGAGTCTGTGCGTTGTGAATATAATCTTGACCACCATTGGCAGTTGTGGCGAGCGTATTTGTCAACGAGACGGGAGATAGCGCGAGCAGTTTATCCCCCTCCTGTAACGGCGGTTTTGGTGCCCATCCGTTAAACTGTCCTTTCATGCAGGACCTTTTCTTGTCAGATTTTGAGTGGAGGGGCAATAAAAAAAACTCGAACTGCCAGACCAGTAATGTTTGCTAGTCTGCAGTCGAATGTCATTTCAGTCGTATTGTGTTCAAAGGACTTTTACTGGGGCTTTGGGAAATGGCTTTGGATGGAGAGGAAGGTTCACGGTCTGGGCGACAATTGCCCCCCTTGTACTGTAAGTAGGCTTATGTTAAAAAATCCCTGTTTTCATGACAAACACTGGGGCATTTTAGCACACTGGATTTGACCCAGATTTTGTGTAAATTTTGCTCACTCCACAACCGTATTTCTATTTTTTAGACTAGACTACCAGTAGAAGGCTTCTAAACAAAAAAAGTGGAAAGTGTAGGAACTTTCAAAAATTTATTAAAAAAACATAATGAAAGCTTTCTGAACTACTTTCCAAAATTTAATTGCAATCAACAAATTGCCCCCCACCCAGAAGAGGTGCCGCCCGCAGGCCCAGGGTCCCCAAAGACCCCCGTGACGACGGGAGTGGTTTGGACGGCCCTTTTGTTGCTCAAGACATTTTCCATAACGCTGGTAACACATTCCGTTGACGATATCTCTCAGTAATTGTAGGAGTACCTTAGTTAGCAAACTAGGACATTGTGCATTCTTGAACTGCACCGGGATATAAATTTCACAAAAATATAATCCCAGTGCCCTCTTCCTCTAATTGAAACTTGTTTTTTACTTTGTATGCATTGGGACACATCGAAATTCAAACAATCAGTCCTAACCTTTGTTTAACCAGTTTCTTCAGTTGGCGTTGGAGACAATAACTTAATGATATGCAACCGATTGAACACGTTCTGCTTCATCCGATATGCGTACGTTCTCGTCAGATGTGCGCATGTAAACACTGTAATATATAAAGTTTATCATTGAACACATTCAAGTTGCTGATGAATTTACCACTTCAGAAAACCCATATTTAACGCATGTTCTCATAAATTAACGCAGACGCCCAGATCGACTAAAGCAGACCTGGTTGGAAAAAACCCGCATTGGGAGCCCTGGTCACATGCGGAAAAAAACAGTGCTGCCACAAAAATCACCAGATTCATGGAAAAAGAATTCACTAGATTTAAAATTTCTGCGTTGGAAATTGTGGGGATGTCAGCTGGGAACCACTGTAGGGATGATCTGGGAACGACGATAGAGACGTGGCACAATCTTTGTTCTTCAAACTGAAAACGAACGAACAGGCTAGAGATGCTTCGATACATAACAGATTGATAACGCTGGCTCTCGTAACGACATCTCAAACTGGCATTCAAACAAGACGGACACACATGTTCACTCTCGTCGCGTTCACACGTTCTGTTGCACCTTTCGCGTCTCTCTTCACTCGCTTGTTCTGTATCCGCGAGAGTGGAAATATGTATTTTTAAGAGAGCGCATCGCGCCGACGCGTTAGTTGCGTTCGATAATTACATTCTACGCTTTGATTAGGTTGCGGGCCGAAGCAAGGTCCGCTACAAAGTTAGCAGTTTTGCTAGAAATCATTTGATTATGTACTTTATCGCCCAAAAACCTCAACACCATTTGCAAGTTTGTGAAAGGAGATCATGCGTAAGCATGGAAAATCTTAGATTGGAATCTTTCAGGTTTCTTTCAAGAGCTTAAAGCGACAACACTAACGAAGTATTTTAAACAGCACAGAAGTGAAAACAATAAGAAACTGAGGTTAGAAAACTTGCTTGTTCTGTTGGTGCAAATATTCACACAACGATTCACGTAATCAATTGTTTTTCTGAAGAAACGGGCTGAAAAGCTAAAAGCAGGACAACCGATCTTCTCCACACAAATACCTTGCAAAAATTCACTAGATTGCAGTGAAAAATCACTAGGATAGCCCAAAAATCACTAGATCTAGTAAAAAGCACTAGGCGTGGCCAGTGGCGTAACTATAAGTTTGAGCCAGGGAGGGGAAAACTTAGCTGAAGGGGGCCCATTGATCACCGTTTGGGTATGCAATAATTAGTTCCCAAAATCTTATCAAGTTATTCCACAAAAACAGAAAATATTTGTCGGGTGATGTAATTAAGTTCAATTGGGTAAATGACTTTAAAGTAGAAATTCACGTTTTCATGTAGCACATCCTATCAAAAATTGATACCTATGAAATGACTTGTGATTGGGTAAGGTAGACTTATGGTTTGTTGTAAGACCCACCACAGACCTGAATCTTGGTAATCAACTCCTAAATGAATTCCACTTTTCTTCTAAGCACCAAATGCTTGATTTAATGATGGGGCGTGGGGGTAGATTCTGGGCACTGCCTGAGTAAACAACAAAACAAATGTAGTAAGTCCAAAACGGAATTTTTTGAGCAGTTCATTGATCACTCCACACCAATGATAAAACCACATTCATTTGGCAACTACCAAGCAAATAATCCCAAACAATTTTATCTAAATATGGAGCTGCATACTAAATAACTACAAATTGGTATGAAATATGCCGCAGCACTCCAACTCTCCCCCCAAAAAATGCAGGGCTACTCAACTGGCAGACCGAGTAATAAAGCAAAACAAAAAAAATCACTTTATAGTGGCACGGTAGCACACATGAAAAACATTACATAAGAATAACCATGAAAATATCATAAACAATGTCACATTATAAAGTAGAATCAAAACGGCTTGGAGCGAGTCTTTTGGCATGCAAAAGCCTTTATAACATCATCCAGTTCTAGAGAGCGTACATATGAAGCTTCGATTGACAACATGTCTAATGAGAATAGTCTGCTATCTGCCATATGAAACCTGTTGAAGGTTTTGATCAGCTTCAGTTTGCTGAAAAAGCGTTTCAGCCCTGGCAACAGTACCGGGGAAGTTTAGCATAATCCGAAGTGCAATAAAAACGTTAGGATAAACTTCATTAACACGTGTCTTAAGAATAGAGCTTAACAAAAGGAATTGGGTTTTCAATCATTGTCATTTAATCAACGACGATTATTTAGAGATGTAATGAAATGCAAATGTTAACAAAAATTTGAAGGAAATCAGAATCAAGCCTATCGTTCAGTTACGAAAACAGTGTTACCGAAGGAACAAACCTGAGACCGATCAAAGCAATGCGCCGCAGTGAACGTTTTCTTTCATTAGCGGTTAAGCGAATTTTGCTTGAAAAGCACGCGCATCGTGCTTATAACTGGCCGGAATACGCATGCATAAACCTTTCTGATGTCTTGTTAATTTCCTGGTGCATGGCACATGTTTAGATTAATAACATTTTGTATCTCAAATAGGCTTTAAATATTGACAAATACAGACCAAGGGGGCCTACGTGGACGCAACATGGTTAACATCCATAATCCACTAACCGCACTACTCGGTTGAGACAAGCTTAGCAGTGATTGCTAAATTTAATTTTCTAGATACACTATTAACTCTATCTTGCTGCCTGAACAGCAGGCTGCGCAAATGTGTAACTTTGGTCGTAAGCATCAAAGATATCTTGCTTCTATGCAGTACAAAATGCGAGAAGACTGCCTGAGCTAGCCATAATACATTTTTTGACAACAATCACTACACAAAATACGTTGATCAGGTGCAAGTCTGACTTCTGGGCATATACAACTAGGCATATGGGCTAGCTTCACGTCAGGGTTGCCAACCTGTCTTCATTAAAAAAATCCAGACCTTGTCCCAAAAAAGCCAGATAGCTGTCTTAAGACATATACACATAGAACATGCATAACCAAATACAAAATAGATATTAAAACTCGCCAGAAACATCGATCTAATACAATTCTAATCTTTAGAAGCATTTTCTTTCCCCGTAATTACATGGTCGCACATTTGTTTCTTTTTAAATACATCGAAAATTTTTAGGGCAACAGCAAAACTTTTGCAATATTCTTTTCATCCTGCATGGTGATAGACTCTTTGCCATGAATATGCAGATGAGATTTACAATGAATATGCAGTCAGACAACATTTTGCCAGAGTCAAGCTTTTCCGACTGAAAAAAATCCAGATTTTGTCTGGCTTTTTTGACTTTAAAAAAAAGTCAAGTGCTTTAAAATATCCAGAATTTCAAAATCTGACTTCAAAAGCGCCAAATTGGCAACTTATACAGCTGCTGAAGAATTTGTGACACCATGTGAACTACGTTGGTAACAGTTACTACATGCCTTCAGACAAGGGGTACGAGAGAATTTTATGAAAGCTCAGGGGGTACGAGTGCGTATAAAGGTTAAGAACCACTGGTCTAGATGATTTGCTTGTGTGCTTAGTGAGCGCATTGGGTTAAAGACAACATTGGTAGAATATGTTTTTATCGCACGGCACGGTATTTCCAAGTGGTTCAGTTACACTAGTAAGTAGTAATGTCTAGTAAAAAACTTCCTGGTAAATCAAAGCTGCCAAAAGTTTCCACATATATGGTTGTAAGATTCAGAGCTCAAAAGTTGGCTCAGTGCCTCCTGCCTATCCTGCCGTTTAAATAAAAAGACTTTTGCGAAGTTTGCATTAATGCAATCATAGCGAAACATTGTGAGCTTAAATGGCATAACTGGCGACATAATATCATTTTAAAAGTTTCAATGCTGTTCAATGTAGTTTATTATCCAAATATTAATTAAGCTAAGCAGAGTCTCATCGGGCTTCTGTTGTGTAGCCCCAAGAAGACTCATGTCTTTTTGCACAATTTGTGATCGGATCTCTTCTTCCGTTGCGTAACTGACTGGGGGCAAAGTGGCGAATAGCCCCCCCCGCCTCACATAAGTAATTGTCCTTTGTTTCAAGTTCTCCTGGAAGTAAATTGGACGAAACATTTTCCCGTTCAAACACATTCCATATCGTAGTCGTAGAGAGCATAAGAGCTCGCGTCCCCCTGGAAACTTACTGACTCCCACCTGGGGAGGCGTGACCCGCACTTACACAACAACTTGTAAATCAACTAACTAGTAAATACAGTATAGCCTGAATTTTGATTACTAGCTCACACGACTCATTTCATTAGTCTGGCGAAAACTAAAGTTACTGAAAAGCTAGCCTTTAACTACCTGTATGATGTAACCATGGCATTGAACTTATCAAACAAAGAGATACGTGTATACACGCTAATGTGACCATACGATTAGGCACCTTTTATATGCTACATGACGTCACGATCCATCTAGGTAGGCCACCTGGACGAAATTTTAAACGGTTCAATAACGAACGTCCGATGGTTAGCGAGCAAAATCCGTACCGTACACTCGTGCCTGATGATAATAGTTGAAAGTTCAAACGTGCTGATTTGGTCGTTACACGCACCAATCTGCAACTTCAGTGTTATCAGAATTACGAATTATTAAAAGCAAGATCAATTCAAGATATTTCAAAATATCTGCTGGGTTTGTCGGTTGAAAACAAAGGGTTTCCGGTAATAGAAAACAGCCGTAAAAGAAACCTTTATCGGGTGCGGAAAAACCCGGGTGGGAAACATTAGGGTCGTTTGACAAAATGAACTCCACTGTATTTCACCAATCCTATGGGACACTATTTGTTTGCATTTGTCAGTTCTTTCGCCACTGTGTTTTCAGTTGTAATTTCCACAGACAATCGGTTACTTTTTTGCATGATGGCTTTTTGCATTGTACATGCTTGTTAGCTGAGTCATACGAAACAATAAACGCCTCTCTCTCTTCATTATAATGCTCATTTTCAGCAATCTTGTGAAGTCTTTGAATAGTGTACTGAGCTTTAAATGTTGTTGGAAGAAATGTGCAAAACTTGCTTATCTGATCGCAGTGGTTCCAGTGACAAGTAACACAGTCAGTCAAATGCTGGTAAGATGATCATAACCATATGCTGTGTTTGGACGTATGTACAGTTTTTTTGCATTCTGATTTTTATTTTTGCTGCTGTTCGTTGGCATTTTCCGTAATAAAAAACGTCATATATTATTTGTATATAAAATATGGTGTTGACAAACCTTAAATCAGATGAGACCTGGTTTTGAGAGGCATTTCATCACAACGTATATACATACAAGCTTTATAAGAATAAAAAAATTAGGATTGCAAGGAAAATCTACAACATTAGGAGGTTTTTCCTTGGGTTTGCAGAAAACAATCAACAACATTACTAGATTTGTTCTTGTATGGCATGTTTGATTCAACCTAGAAAATCATCTCAGATGGGAGGGTGCACTTTTGGGCCTTTTCGGAAAAAAAATCAACCAAAAGTCAAATCATTCGTCTTTGATTTTACCTTGGACGGCACGTATCAATGGGGATAAGTCAAGTTTGATCCAAAGATAATTTTCCGTTTGGGATTCAGTGAAACACTTCACATATGCTTTCACAGAATGCAGTCTGCAGCTTTAACTTGTTATGATTAGTAGAGCATTCGATTATTGTCGTGGCAGTTTTAGTATCTGTATGATTATTCCTCAAGGCTGTCTCAAAATTACAGCACAGTCGTGGTGCTGCGATGCTGCACAAACTATCAATAAAAATTAAGTGAACAGGTACATTTCTTATTTCTTGCTAGCAAGAGTGCAAGCCAATACTGCCAACATTGGAGTTNTTTGGCTTTGAACATTTAGCTAGTAATATTTAAAATCTAAGCTCTATTTCTACGTTACATCGCAGGGTCCACGTTAGAACAAACTAAATCAAGTCCAAGGATAACCTCATCCAGTGAACATACCATGAACAAGTAGAGCACATCAGAAGAAGTTTCTGATTGCCAATTATCTGTGTGTTACCAACATTGTCAGCTCGTAATTTACGTCCTCTGTATCCTTCCCACAAAGCACGAATATCTCTTTTTCGGTCTATTTGCTTAAACATAACTCATTCGGAACAACAGAAATTGTTTTCGAAAATGATTCCGCAGTGAAATTAAAAGTTATCTGGAAATTTCAGAAAAGGTTGAAAATCTCAAGTTCCCACGAAAAATTCATCGCTTTACCTCACCTTGACATAACCCTTGAAAAATAGCAAATTGGTCAGCGGGAATCATAACTGCCATTGTACCGCCACGGCACATTTTACCTTCTCAAGTACTAACCGCTCTTGGTATTTGGAAACTCAAAATACCATTTTCAGTATATAGCTGTCATTGCAAATTTTCCTCCAATAACAGTTCTGAGAAACAGATAAAAAACAATTTTCATAGCTAAAAAGCCCACAGTGCTCGCCATCACACAGGGTTTTTCATCCTTAACCTGTAATAGTTTGTCATTTTACACACTCTAGTCCGTTTGTTTAGCTTAACAAGCGCAAAGTACTGAAAGCTATTGGTCACAACTTTGGTTTGGGTTTTGCTCGCCATTTGAAGTTTGACACGGGCTTGCTGTTTGTCATTGCAACTGCGTTGCGAAGAACAATACGCTGAGGTAATTCCCGAATATTCTTTACGGAAAGTTCTTCAGATGTCAGAAAATTCAGCAAAATTTTTCGTGATTGAAAGATCCATTTTTAAAACACTTCTGCGCTATACTACAAGTCTCCATTGTTGAACATTAGCTTGAACTTTGAGAGTCAAAGAAGCTGGCCTTGTTCCTGCTACACTGAACCATAATGAATCAGGTTGAAATTTTTTCTGATCTCGAATTCCAACAAAGGAAAATGTCGAAATAAACTCCGAAAATTTATTTGCAAATATATTAATCAATGTGAGCATAATTTATAGAAAACAGTTTTGGTAACGTTGCAAAAATTTGAGAAATGCCCATGCTAAAAAATAGAAAAAGCAGTGCTGTGCACCTGCTGGGAAACTTGCACTGAATGTATGCTCACGAATGACTTTGTGTTAAGGAAGTGAGCATATTATGTTGCTGCCTGTGTGCACGAATGCTGGCAACATCTTTGCAAGGTTGCCAGAACCTCAATATACCGTTTTGGGGCAGGACTGCAAAAAATTAAAAAGCATATGCTTCAGCAGGATCTAATGAAAACGCTCGTCCTCTCTGAGAAGTCTGAAACCTTTCAGCATATATGCTTTGAAACTACTGCATTGCTGCGCGGCTGCATGACCAGTGTAAGCGCACTAAACGTGGTACTGTCAAGCGCTAGTCAGGTGGAAACGCTGACACTCGAAAGACGTGTATCCGTTGCTGCGTGATGAATCATTATAAAAAACGTTGATAAACATACAAGTCGTGACGCAGCTCATCATACAACCTCTCTGTTGCTACTGAATATTGATTATTACCAACAAGTAGTAGCGCAGCCAAGAATTTTGTTCGGGAAGGACCAGTCAATGATGGCATGAGTCATTGACGTCGTCTCAAGTCCGACTGTTTCTTCCGTTTATTCTCTAGTAGTCGAAAATTGATATAGAGCACCAGTAAAAATCTTCTCAAGTTTGTTTCGGGAGGGCATGGCGTCCTCGGCCTCATTCTGGATGCGCCACTGCCAACAAGTATAATTTCTGGATTGCTTGCACCTTTCCGCATTCGTCCTGATGTTTGAAAACCGTTGCAAGTAATATCTTGTTTAGGGAGGAGCAAAGAAAGCTGTGGTAAGGTTAATCGCTGAATGATATTTTTGCTCGTGCACGTGATTTCATGAGCTGCCGTATTGTCGTTGTTATATGCTGGCATAAACAACGCCGGATTTAGATGGCGGGGGTCTGGGGCTTAGGCGTGTTGGGAGGCCACATGTGTGGATACAAAATGTTTAGGTAGAGGATGATTGATGAAGTCACTAGTATTTCCACATATCATTAATATTTATGACGTAATATTGTAACGTCACATTCGTTAGCTCAACTGTAACAAAGTTTTATGATGCAACATGGTATTTGACAATGATTAGCGATTTGTGAAACTGTTGCAAAACCAGTCGCTAGAAGCATCGCATCTTCTTTTTTTGAAATTTTACTTAATAAAAGTTTTGAAAATTTTTTGGAAAATTTCTGTGCCATGCAACGTTTTCATAATCTATAAACGCCAATCCTCGGTCAGTAATAAATTTTACGACAGAAACCGAATGTTGCAGGCATAGGCGATTTCCGATATTGTTAGCATTGATTGACCTGCCTTGCTAATTCTGTATCAATTCTTCATGGTGATTAATCACCTCTTCGACGGAATCTACAAAATCGTGGCATCCATACGTTCCATTCAATGCTCGTGGCTGCTCAGGCGCTCAAGAGCGTGCTTCCAGTCGAAGATTCCTTTTCTAATAAGGAAATGCGCACATTTAATCGTATCGGCGCACATAAGTCTACACGTGAAACATTTAACACAAGTTTGTGCAGGAGAAAAACAAAGCCATCTTCTGTCGAGTACTTCGCCATTGTGGTTCTGACGACGAATCAGACTTGTGGTACATTTTCGTGACAAGTTTCTGTCTTTTCTGTGTTGTGAAACATCAGATTTAAAAAATGGCTTTTCATCACAATGTCAAAAAGAACCTGTTTCCTTTTTCAACCAATACTTCCGCATATTTTCCGGCATATTGGCGGGCCAGAGCAGTAGCGCAGCCAAGAATTTTGTCCGGGGGGGTCAGTCAATGACGTCTTTGGTCACTGACGTCATCTTGGGTCCGACTGGTTCTTCCGTTTGTTTTCTAAGTGTTGAAAATTGATATGAAGCACCAGTAAAATGTTAGCAAGTTTGCTTCGGGGAGGGCCATGGCCTCTTCGGCCTCATTCTGGCTGCATCACTGGGCCAGAGGGCCCAGAGACGGATATCGTTGCCTCCGGTGATAGCGTTGAAATTAAAACTCCCCCGAACAGCACAGAATTCACGGCCTCTTGACTCGTGCCGGCTTAAGGATCCTACGATCGCATCCGCCTACAATGCTCCATCTATAACAAGTTCAACGCCCTGGCAGATGCAGCCCGATCTGAATGGAAACACTTCGCGGAAGAAGTCACTCAATCGGTCGCGTGCATGGCTGAACCGATTAAGTGCCGATCCAAGAAACCCTGGATATCCAGTGATACCCAGAAGATTATTGATCAGCGTCGATCCGCTCGCCTCTCTGGAAACTTAGTCGAGTATCGCAGACTGAATTGAAAGCGTAACGCCGCCATCCACAATGATCGACGGAAATTCTGGAATAATCAGGCGGAACTTCTAGAAATGGCGGCCCAAACCAACAACTTCTCCCAGGTTTTTAAAATTCTTCGGAAAGCAAGAGCTGGACACTCAATAAAGACGTCCCTAGTAAAGGATAGGGAAGGCCATATCATCAACAATGAGAGTGGCTGCATCTCTCGGTGGATGGAACATTCCTGTAATTTTCTCCACCACCCTCCAGTAAGTCTTGATCGGGATCTGGAAGCTTCTTCACACGCCGCTTAGCCATCTCTAGAGTGCTCCACCGATCCAGTAGCCGTAGATGAGATAAAAAAGGCTGTACAACTGCTGAAAAATAACCGAGTCCCGGGCATCTGCAAGATTACGTCTGAAATGCTTAAAGCCGGTGGCGACAATATCATTCGGTGGCTGACGCACATCATCAACGAGGTCTGGTACTCTGAAAATCTCCCCGAGGACTGGACGCGCGGAATCACATTGCCATTCTGGAAGAGAAAAGCTGACAAGCTGGTCTGCAGCAATCACCGAGGTATAACCCTTCTCTCCATTCCCGGCAAAGTCTTTACCCGTGTCCTACTCGGTCGCTCGCTCCCAGCCATTCGTAGCTGCAGCTGACCACAGCAGGCCGGTTTCATGCCAAACCGCTCAACGATCGACCAGTAATCTGCTCTTCGCCTCACAATTGAGAAGATTCGAGAGTTTTGTAGGGGCCGTCACTTGTACATTGCTTTCATCAATTTGAAAGCTGCGTTCGACTCCGTCGACCACGCCTCGTTATGGGCGATTCTGGCATGCATTGGCGTGCCTGGAAAGATCATAAGGTTGTTAAAGAAATTCTACGGAGACTCCCAAAGCTGCGTCCGCATAAACGGGAAACTCTCGGAATGGTTTAACATCAACAGTGGCGTTAGACAAGGATGCGTAGCTGCTCCAGACCTTTTCAACTGCGTTGTTGACCACCTCATGTCACGGGTTTGTACACAGATCCCAGCCATGTCTTTCCGCAACCTCCATCTTGCTGATCTCGAATACGCTGACGACACCATTCTGTTGTCTAATGATATGGAGAAACTCACGGCTGCCCTTTCAGTCTACGATCGCGAATCACGCAAACTGGGCTTGAAGGTCAGCTGGACGAAAACCAAACTGATGCATGTCGGTGAAGGCCCCGATCCTCCATCTCTAAGCATCGATGGGAATGCAGTGGAATTTGCGGATTCATTTGTGTTTCTGGGTTCGACAATTACCAACAACGGTGACCTTAAACCCGAAATCGAGCGCAGACGTGCACTATCGTCAAATGTGATGCAGGCACATCGCAAGCCACTGTGGAGCCAATAATCCATATCGCGTACCACCAAGATCCGCATATACAATGCAGCAGTCCTGTCTGTGCTGCTGTACGGCGCGGAGACCTGGCCTCTCACTGGAACCCTCTCCTCCAGGCTTGACGGCTTTGACACTATGGCTCTCGGATCGATTCTTGGCATTCACTGGCGGGACCTCGTCTCTAATGAAAGTGTGCGGGCCTTTCCCCGGCCTCCTCTTTGGCTGCCCGCCGACGGATCCGCTGGTATGGACATGTGCTTCGTATGCCACCGCACCATCCTTCTCGGGCTATCCTGGACTTCGACCTTGGCTCGTTCGGCTGGAAGCAACCCCGAGGAGCCCACGCACCCGCTGGATTGACGTGGTCAGACGCGATCTTGACCAGATCGGCCTCGATCCAGCCGCAATTCAAGCCCTAACGCAGGACCGCGATGAATGGCGAGCTCTCGTGAATCTGGTTGGCTCTACGCACGACGCGCCGAGGGGCGCCGTGCTCGAGACACGCTGATGTTGATGAACGATAGCGTCAGCCATCTCATCTATCGTATTTTTCGATAATACATCGTTGCGTTCTTCTGCTGCTGCACTGCTGGTTAAACTAGGTCTATTTTCATTGTTACGTAGATTTAAGTCTGTAACATGTCTTCGATTGTTTGTCCTCTTATATGTTCCGCAGAATTCACTGCCACTGTAAAATAGTACCGTATATACTCGCATATTAGCTGCACTTTTTTACCTGGAATATAGCCTGTATTTTGCCTGCGACTTATACGCGCAACATACCCAGAGGGACAAAGTTTTTGCATGAGCTATCATGACACAGATGAAGAAGATGAAGATGACACCTACGACGATCTACCGCACTTATAGACGAACTTCCTTCTTCTGACGAAGAAGATTTCTTAGGTTTTGAACAACAAAATTGACTTTC
>JGI24158J21664_10010132_pt1 | contig 12587 bp, 8 predicted proteins | sample Ectturendosymbi3_FD_21664 | JGI IMG/M metagenome (IMG submission 21664) | reverse complement strand
TGGCGTTTTTCCCAGCCATGTCTGTTCGAATAATTTTCGATCCCAGTGATTTGTATGTGGAAAAATATAGATATCTGCAAATTGAGAACGAACCTCACTGGCGGTTGCCAACAGAACAGTGTTCAAACAAGTCTACTAAGCTACGTAAGATCAGACAAATGATGAAACTCCAGTGAAATACACAATGGAACTAACGTGTAAAGGAAGTGGTATTTGAATGCCTTGGCTACTCTCAAACCACTAAAATGAAACCAGAGGACGGATTTTGTTGACGAGCACTCGTCTAGATTTTCCCGAAACCAAACTTTGTCAATAGCTGCAGATTCACCAGAGTTGCCGTTCCGTTAAAGCTTACCTTTCCTTTGCGTGAAGAGTGACCCCGTATGGAAGATCGGGGAAGGTCTTGTAAACATAATTGTAGTATTTGAAATCCGACGACGAAACTAAGATCCATGTCATGGTCGAATCACTCATATATAGATTGCCAGTTACCCAGTCATAAGCCATGTTTTCAATTCCGTGACCCATTCCTTGCAAATACAACTTTGTTGCGTTTGTCTTGATGTTGTGAACACCAACATACTGAGACCTGGGGATAGTTATGAAAATTGAGCAAAGTTTGTTCAACCGTTTTTTTGAAAGCCTCAAACATTGGCATGCATTGGAAATTTCAAGTCATAAAAATGTTTGCTGAAATTTTCAGAACATTTATCAGTCATAGCCAAAAAATACAACCAAGCGTGTGTTTTGTTTAGTTTATGGCATATTCTGAAATATTTTTCTGTTAAAATCTTTCGGAAAATATCTTTCGATGACTATCTGTTAAAAATCCTTGCAATCTGTTTTTGAAATGTTGCTCTATTGATCAGTGATGAACAGTAAAACATTAGAACTTCATTAGATGAAAATTATTATTGTTACTTGCCACATTCTCTTGCACTCCAATAAGTATGTATAAACCTAATGCATTGCTTAACTCCCCAGTCGTAATGTGCTATCAGTTGACAATAAACTGGTGTAATGTATGGTTGAATAAATCTTTCATTTTGTATGTTGCAGTGTTAATCATGCATCATTGCAGACGTAAGTGCACGTATAAAATATGTTTATTTGATTCTTTTCACCTGTAATCAGCAAAAAAGATTTGACCCGACCGATAATCAGAAGTTACCGCCCAAAACTCGCTCGAAGTTTTTCGAGAAGACACAATCACCGAAACGTTGATGTTTCCGTTTACTGAAGACTGTTCCCTCACAATCTCCGCGTCAGCAGGAAGCGAATAAAGGTGCGTATTTCGAGTTATTGTATCCAAATTGGTCCATACAACCTTTGAATCATCAGCTGCAAAGATTTATTCCAAGTGAAACTTTGCATATCTTTAACAAATTTTGAAATAAGGAAAGAAACAATGAATCATAACCCTCCTCAGGAAACCTTATTTACTATACGCGTCAGCAAAATGGGTTATAATCAGGGCGACCCTACCGTCCTTATTTCAAAGATTTGTTCTTATTTTGAAGTACTACGTCTTAAAAAATATTACTGTCCTTATTTCTAAGAAATGTCCTTATTTGTGACTTGCGTCCTCATTTTTTCTTATTTTCTGTAGCACAATTTTAATAAGCAATATCTGATAGACATACAGACGATTCTTACCTCATCGTAAACATTTTGTGATCAAGGTTTTGTGACGACATAAAAGTAGTATAATCTAGCAGCACAGAGACGTAACAGACTATCAGGCGTTGTTAACACTGTAAGCCCATGGTTCTCAAACTATGCATCGTGAAACCCTGAAGCGTTCTTTTAATTTTCCAAGGGCGTCGCACAAACGTAAACTCAGTGCAGTTTTACCCATTGAGCTAATAACAAGGGCAGATTTATAGCTTCACCAAAGAGCAGTTATTGTTCAAGTACAGTCATGCTGACAGTAGATATTACGTAACTTTAGTTATTCTTTAATATTAAACTCATTGCACAATTTTAATTTACTTTGTTTCCTTGAAATGAAAGCTACAGCAGTCATTCAGTAATAAAAACAATGAATTTGCTGATTGCTTAGTTCCAGGACAAATATTTATTTAAATTTTTTTGCTTGTGTAATACCTTCGGTAAATTGAATAAACTCAATATTTCTATATGCAAAGGCCGGGTAAAACTATGCTAGACGTATCAGATAAAATTGCAACATTCCTTAAAAAGCTGTTGTTGTGGAAGGAAGGTATAGCAAACCTGTCGTGAAGTTCTCAATGCTTTACTTTCTTGTCTAATTAGCTTGAACATCGTCCTTTACTGAAGAAGAAAAAAATACTGTATGGACCTTACCTGTGATACAGTATATCCCCAAAAACATTGTTCAACTCAGGAAATCCGACAAATTTATTTGAATTTCATTGAGTGACGAATGCTCAGTTTTGGCAAAAAAATACGCTGCGAATAGTTATCCCTTTCGCAACGTCGTATTTATACTAATCAAGATTTTCTGACATGGCTGTAATTAAAACCAAATATCAACTACGGCTAAACCTTGAGAGGGAAATGGGGGTGGCAGTTTCACAAATTCGTCCGAGATTTGACGAAGTTTGTAAAAATAAGCAAACCGTTAATGATGCACATTTTTTTGTTGTTTCTTCAATAAATAAAACTTCAATTAATACAAAACTATCTATTAAATTTTTATTGCTGGTGCGTCGCAAGTCCAGCAAACTTTTCCAAAGGCGTCGCAACGAAGAAAGTTTGAGAGTAAGCTGTCCCGGCTAGTTAGGATTAGTAGTTGGTTTTTGGTTAGGTTTCTATGGAAAGCGAAGGTTTATCATTAAATTAAATCAAGAAATAAACAAGCGACAAAAAACGTTTTTCGTAACGATTATCACAAGGAATTCGAGAATAAGACATTGCTGAAGCAAATGGTTCCTGGAGATAAATAGGAAAACAAACGATCAGACGTTAGTTTTGCAAACAGAAACCATTGTCTTATTTTAGGTAAAAAAATCAAATTTTCCTCAGCCATTCTTATTTTTTGTTCTAGATCGATGGTAGCCCTGGGTATAATGCTACCCATACAGTAATTTGCATACGTCTTCCGCGACATCCGTTATTTCCGGACGAAACTATTTTGTGTGTACTGTGTAGAAAACGTCATGTGCGTAGTTTTTTTCAGATCAAGTCAGGGTGTTGGAAGACACTTCACGTATAAATTATTGGTGTTAATATCTGGCCAAACAGGCTTTGCACTTAAAATTGCATTGAAATGTTAACCTATTAAGGTGTCCAAAATTGTCTACACATCAGGTAACCCTGGGTACTATAGTACCCACACATCCTATATATAGGCTTTCATGGACATTTTTGTAAAATAACTCTGCCACCATTCTATTCGTCTCTGAAAATCAGGAAAAGTCATGGAAGCACAGGTTTCTAATAGTTTCCTAAGTATGTGGAATTAACAAAAGAAACAGCCTCTGGGTATTAGACTACCCAAGATTCCTGAGCAGGGTTTCAATGAAGTTATCTTCTAAGATCAAAAGTACTTGTTTCGTGCAATTTCAACTTCGTCTTTAGTTATGGTGAACACCAAATTATATGAAATCATAAGTTTTTGAAACGTCGTACAAAAATATTTATTTTTTGAGAAGGCGTGATTCGGCTTTTTGAAGTATCGTTCAGTTTTTCGTAAGATGTGTTTTTGGCGTATGAAGTTATATTTGCCAGTCACCTTTTGAATACGCAAAGTCAACCTTGCAATAGCTCACATCCTAAACCTCAAAAGTTTTGATTTACTTTCCCAAATTCAGCTACCCCATTTTGTACAGGGGTTTGGTGGGAAATAACTTTGAAAGGATTTTCTCAGTTGTCTGCATTTTCGTCCAACATTGTTATTTACTCACTTCAAACATCGGTATGCAGCATATTTGTAAGATGATGAAAAGTTGCAGAAATCTTGCTTTACATCATTTTTTCCACTACTTCCTATGATGACATGCTAATCTTTCCTATGTGCTGAATAATGAGAACACATTTTCCTGCTTCTTGTGTAACACTGCTTGTCCATGTGATATGGACCTTGCGTCTGAAGTAAACAGTAAACACACAAGCAAAAGCATCTACCTTTGAACTGTCAACCGCGGATTTTTGCGGTAATACTGTTGGAGCAAACGTTTGACAACTTTTTTCTCCATTCGAACAAAAATCAGTGGTAAGGTGCAAGTACTTTTGGTTTCAAATTAGAAAAAGAAACCTAAACATTAAATGCGTTACCTACAAAATTATCTATGGAATCTTTAGAACTAAACGGTTTGTAGTGTGTAGCACTTGATGCCTGGTAAATCACTCAATATTTTAATAATAACGACGGAAACAAACAAATCACATTTTGATCTTACGGCATTTGGGTATCTTGCAGTATTCCCATTTCGGCTTAGTTTGGTTGACATAGCACCAAGTCCCGTTCACATCGTGGTCTGGATTTCTGCGTAGAAACGTTTTACGTTTTGTCCGCTACTGAATCAACACGGTAACCCTTCTTTCAAATCCATCAGTTTTTTAAGGAAATCAAGACAAGGTGAAGTGATAGAATGTAGTTTTTGCAACACAATTGCGTAAATTTTTTATTTGCAATGAAAAACTGAAATCAAGCTTACTGGACACCAACAATATCTTCATAAACATCGAAAAGGTTTTGAAACAACATATTTTTACTGCAAAACTTCGAAAACGATAACTCGTTTTGCACAAATAGCAGAAATTTTGTGAAATGCGTATAGCCAAAACTTCGTATTTTTGCTGGAAAAAAACTGCAATTTCAGTTTTTTTGTTGTCGTTGCGTGTTTCTCAATTTGAAGTCTGGATACTCTTTTGCATGCCATTCCTTTAGGCACGGAATTACTCCAACATCAGTTGAACATCTTCTGTGCGGTATGTAGCTGAGTTTGTTTACAACATATGGCCTGCTAATTTGTTAAAGAATAAACTAACAAAATTACAGTTTCTTGCCAACAAAGTGCAGCAGAACGAAGCGAACAAAAGAAAAATGTTGCCCAATATGCGTTTTGAAATGGAAAAAATCAAAATACAAAAAATGGAAAATTTCAACAAAACAATCAATGAAACGCATGTGGCTGGTTGCAAGCGATGTGAGCTCCTCTGATGAAAATTGTTCTATATCTGACGTTTGTTTTTTCTAGGCACACAGTTTATAGACCATTCTGTTATGTTTTGTGCATACCAGCTAAGAATGGGTTAACCGTCAAGAACAAAGAGACACGTTCACGTTGGAGCTTTTAATTGCTCTTTTTTCGGGTTTTAATTGCGTTTTTGTACGAATCGAGTCGTCTTCACAAAATAAATCCACTACGGAAAGTAGAAAAACACTTTTTGAGGCAATTTCACAAAGTCAGTGTCAGACTTCTTGTAGAACGTTGGTTAATGCATTGGCAACTCTTGAATATTGATTCATTCCCCAGGGTAACTATCCGAACCCATGGATGAATATTTTTTCTACTGATGTTGCAACACTAGCCTACCTACGCCCAGTGACATTCATTTGCAAACGTCTTTTTGACGTTTCACAGATGGTCATGAGATTTCTCGTTGGTTTTCGTTGTTTCAAATAAGCAGCTTGTCTGCAACACCAGTTGTTTCATACGCATTTATTGCAATGAATATTTGTTTCGTCCCTCTCTACTACTGCATCACTGTCAAAATGACGATGAAGTATTTACAGCAACAGTGACTACATGCGTTTGAGTCGTGTAATTGTGGATGAAGTGAAAAGAGATAATCCTAGATTTTCTGAAGAGACTTTTTTCGAATGACAAGAAAAAGTTTTATTTTAACACTCTGTTCTTTTCACAAGGCTTATTTTAACAGGGTTACTATATTGGCAAATTGCACAGGAACAGACTTCAAAGATTCAACAAAATTTCCACAATCGCTCAAATGAACTGATATCAACTAAGTGAGATCAACCTGCAATAATTGTGTTTTCCGCCATCTTTAGGTATGTAAAGAGGCACATGTGGTGTTCTTACGTCCCATCGTTGGCACGGATATCCCGATTTGGTGTAGTTTCGATTTCCGCTGTACCAAACGCTAGGGCCATCAACGCATTCTTCTGAAACACATAAGTCGTTGGCACCATCCAACCAAGGTATTAGAAAGAGAACAATACCAAAGTAATTCAAATCTTTTTTTATTTATTTTCTGTTATTTAATTTTGTTTGTAATATTTGAAGCTAAGCAATCTGGCCGTCGTTGGAACAAAGTGTTTGCTATTAGGTGGTTGATTGCCAATACGGAAGTAAAGGGTCGTTTATTACAATAAAGCAAACATTTCAAATAAAAGCCAAAGCTGAAATCATTTCGAAAAAATCTAGGCCCGAAATCAGGTTAAATGGATAAGTAGCCTATCATGAGCATACATTTTTATGCGTTCATCAAGTGCAACTTACAAATAGATACTATTTATTTCCAATGCAATTGACTAAGCCTCCAACGCCTACGAAAATGTATGGCGACCGATGACGCAGACTACTCGATTCAAAATATCTTCCCAAGCTTTTTTTGAAATGCTGCTTTAAAAATTCACTTTTCGCAAATTTTTCCTCAATGTTGCACTTTTTCACAAGACATGCGATGTATTCCGAAATACAGGTTGCGAGTTTCCTGTTGTAGCGGTATGTCACCATTATTGTCAACTTTCAGTTATTAAAGAAAGAAAGATGATGTTCGAAACTTCGAACTACAATGCATTTGTGTACAACGCACACGTTATGATTTCTGATCAAAGATACGAGATAGCAGATAAATATTCCCAAGTTCCAGTACAAACATTTCAGGCGTTTTACTTACCACTTGAACTACTTGATGTTTCGGCACCAACAATAATTGCCAGTAACGCAATCAAGGAAAGCTTTGAAAGCATGTTTGACTCTAACAGTACAGATGGTGTACGGGAAAGACAAGATTTAAAATAAAGGTTTACCTATAACAAGAACGATGGTTATTTGACAGTTACAATGAAGGAAACTGATGCAATAAATCTATTACAACCTCTCATTTGAACTGCAAATATTTGACATGTCTTTGAACCAACTACTTCTGCGTAAATTTCGATAAGTGGTCATTATATCAGACGTCGTGAAGGACCTCCATTGCCAATCCTCAAATTTAGTCAACGAGTGTTTGAATTGAAACGCTGCATGTCAATTGGTTGCACATACAATGTACATTTTGCATTTCATAAACATTGCAACAAGTTCGTTTTGATCTTTGTAAACCTTTTTAAACAATGCTTGATTTTGTTTACACATTCATTCGGTGTTGGTGATTCATACAAAAGTTTTGTCTTTCCTGAAGCATTCGGGGAACAATGTGAAGTCTCCAGTGAAAAATGCTGATAAATAAAAACACACCAAAACTTCACAAAATAGGAAAAATTGTTCGGTAATGTTTTTCTGACTTTCAAAGTAACATCTTGCTTGTACAAATGCAGTGAGTCAGATGGTGTAATTGGCATTGATATTTTATCGTAATCCGGTTTTAAAATTTTCCTACTGCTGTTGTAATTCGCAGCAACGTTGTTCTTATCATGTCTGTCCTCTCGTACCCAACCTCACAGGCTTTCCCGTGATAAACTGCCTCACAGCCTAGGTTTCCAAAGACATTGAGCAGACTAGGTCAGCCTGGTTTAACTACTTCTTAACTACGGGCCATTTTGCAAAATCTTGACAACTCGCAAGTTTCGGTCACTTCCAACAAAATGATGTATGAAACAACATATTAACATTTAAGACTGAAAAAGGGAAGAAAAATGAGTGCGTCAGGGATGAAATGCCAGTTTATTAAAAATCTCCCATCAGTGAGAGGCCGGTGGTCGAGGCTTCTCTGGCAGTATATCGCTCCTTTATCAATACCAGTTTTAGTGGTAGTAAATAACAGGTCGGAAACTTTGGGACAGTGTTTCGCCTGCCATTCTATTTTTGTTTGTAGATTTGACTTGCTTCATAGTGCAGTATAGAAAATGTAGGCCACTCTAACGCACGTATGTACTTACAAAAATCGAGTGCATTTTCAGCGCGAAATCGTTCAGTTTGGAAAATCCATCTTTGCTGACTAACTTCCAGACGGTATCTACAATTAATTGCCCAGTTTGCAACGCCGGGACACAGGAAAAACACAGAGGTTATCCATAGAGATGGGAGCGGAGGGTTAGCGGGGGACTGTACCTTATAACTTGATTGTGAAATAAATAAATAAAACAAAAACAATAATGGTACACAGAAAAGGTATTATTCATTGTTCTTGTGCAAATGCACTTTATCCAACGCAAGCTATTTAATGAGACAAATGTAACCTCACACCACACGCTTTTCAACAAATTTGAAATTTGAAGATTTTTCCTGATTGCTTCCGCGGGCCACTGAAAACGCTGTGGCAGGGCACATGTGGCCCGCAGGCCTATAGTTGGACTACACTCGATTAAAGAATGCAAGCTGAACCACTTTGACTTGTGATATTGCATTTTCCATTTCTAGAAAACAAAACAGCAAAATGTATTAGTACTGTAACTGCGACAAATCGATTGAGCCATGTATTTCCATATTGCAGCATAGATGAAACAAGTTTGTGCTTTATAAATTTAGCCCACTGACGTTTTCTGAATGAAAAATACCCAATTTATGATGAAGAACTTCTGTTGGCAGTGGCGTACGCAGAAAATTTTCATGGAGGCCGTTTGGTTCAGGGTCATACGGTAGTCATTTGTATTTGGTGTGGCGTTTGTGACGTCTCAATTTGACGTCATTTCCATGTTCCCAAACCAAAGTTTTGGCGAAGTTTGTTGATATAATGATGCATATTTTTCTACATCCACTCCCCTTACTTCATGTGTCATTGCACCGAATATAAGCTATCAGCGCTCCAAGGTAGGCTGTGGGAGGAAAATAAACTCAACGCTACGACATAGCAGTTCATAACTGCAAAAATATCAGGCAGCGCGTTAAAACAGGGGAGTGAAACACACTCATCCCTACGTCAGAGCAATTTACAACTGCAAAATGAGGCTGCGCTACGGTCTCGTCAAATACGAGCAGTTGACCATTGAAGGTGTGCGGCTGGACTGGCTGGCGCAGGCCCTGGTTTGCGAGATCAAATTTTACTAAACTACGCAAGAATTGAGAATGCGCATAAAGTACGCAAGAAAACATTTGTTTTTTGTGATGTATAGAAGTCCACAGGCCCGTAACCAGCAGGGGGCGAAACCTCCCCTAGCAAAATTTTCGTCCCCACAGGAAAATTGTGTTGGACGTATATTGAAACTATTGGACATAGTTTAAAAAAATGTCCCACTCTTAGAAAGCTCTTCTCCCCCCTGGTGTCCCAAGCTGGTTACGGGCCTGGAAATCCAGCAAACGTTTAGTTTTCCTTCTTCCCTATTGAGACATTATTAAATTCCTGAATGCTTCTATGTTAAAAATAGCTGTTTCTGAGCTTAACAAGCAAAATGTATGCGAAAACAATTAATCTCGTCTCCTTTTCCAGGTAATAAAGTTTTCGTAAAATGTCAAGGGGGGGGTTAACCCCAACCCCTTGATGAATTTAAACTATCAGCCCTCCCAGCTAGCATATCGGAGGAAAATACAATCAACGCTACGACACAGCAGTTCATAACTGCAAAAATATCTGGCTGCGCATTAAAACAGGGAAGCAAACACACTCATCACTGCGTCCGAGCAATTTACAACTGCAAAATGATGCTGCGCTGATGTCTTATCGAATGCGAGCAGTCGAGCATAGAAAGTGTGTGGCTGAACCAGCTGGCGCACACCCCGGTTTGCAAGATCGAATCTTGCTATACTACACAAGAATTGAGGATGCGCATGAAGTACGCAAGAAAACTTTCAATTTTTCGTTATGTATAGACGTCCAGCAAATTTTTAGTTTTCCNTTTTCCCTGCTGAGACATTATCAAATTCCTGAATGCTTGTATGTTAAAAAAAGCTGTTTCTGAGCTCGTGCANCAGTTCTATCATGCCACAGAAATCGCCAATGTAGACAATGCGGTCAGCGCTTGCGCTGATCAGCCTTAGCAGACAAAATAAAGACAATTGTTTCGGATAAAGTGAACAATCGCGGAACACAATCTTAAAAATGCATAGTGGATGGAGGGTTTGCAAAAAGTGATGAGGTGATTTTTGGACGCGGACGATAGCCCGATATCCCACCAAAACATAACTATTACTTTTTGGCCCATTTACAGTGTTCCTTGAAATTTGCATGCAACTTTATTCCATGGTATTTGCAGTTCGACAGTCGACAGATTAACAAGCAAAAAGTATGCGAAAATAGTTAATTTCATTTGCGCAGGTAATAAAGTTTTCGCAAAATATCAAGCTCAAGGGGGGGGGGTTTAACCCCCAACCCCCCCTTGCGTACGCCCTTGTCTGTTGGCATATAAATTTGAGTCATTTCATAAGAGCAACGTGCTATATGGCTTTAAGCACTCAAACAAGCATTTGCCGCAGTGATTTCTAATACGTAGCACAATATGGAAAATTAGATATTCTTTCACGTCCGACAAAAAGTGATGATTGAGAGAATTTTGTTGCCTTTTCCCGTCTAAAATGAGAAGATAAAGATGACTCTGGAGAGCATTCGCTTTTACTGTCGATCTCAGCATTCAAGCTTTTCAGGGTGCCTGAGCTGTTGGAAAGAAAACAAATTTTAGTGAAAAAGTTAGGTGAACTACCTCATAAAAAACAGGCTCATTGCCTTTTCGGGCGAACTGGTAGGCCTCAAAAATATGTTTGCAAAATGTTGGCAGGAATTGATATTACGTGCCGTTCTAAGGTTACTATCTCTTATATCTGTATCTGCGGAAATTCGATATAGATTGTTTTTTTCTTAACCAGTTTTTCTTAACTTTTGAATGCTCACGTAGCTATCCCCTCCAGGAATAAGTTGTTATCACGTATAGATGTCTCTTTGTTTGTGCCGTGTTTGAGTGAAATAAAATTGATCTATGCGCAGTGTAGCCCGGATTGAAGAGTTTTTCCACGTACGTTATTGCTTTGCATTTATTCTATATCTCCCGATAAATCTCTCACCCCTGTTCAGGTTAACTGGATGTTTCTTCTCGCTTTTTAGCATTTTTGGAAGTCTTCTCGAATTGGTGATTACCGTAGAAAAAGTCTATTGTCTAAAATACTCAATATGCTACTTTGCAATAATAGCCGATAGAATAGATTGCTGCGCTTGCTTTTGAGTGTTGATCTCACGTTGACAAGGAATTCCAGACTTGGTGCAGCTCCGTGTCCCAGTGTAATATCAATGCTAGCTGCAGCTCACAAAAGTTAATTTTACGCAAAAATGTCCATAGAGGGTATGTTGCAGTTATGCACATTGAAGTAGTAATCGAATGATACAACCTGCATTGCATTAATCTCTTCTTTTTTGATATCTACTCCTCGTATAGTCTACTTAGTGTAAGTGCACCGTCAACGTGTTGAGAGGGAAATGACACCCGCGTCCGGAATAAACGGTCTTAACTTTGAAAAACACTCAGATGAAGACACTCTCAGCGATAATTTTACCTACAGTGAAACACTATTTCCGATGAAACCGCGGGCTAATGCGAAATCGAATACACGAACTTTAAGCGGAATAAACGGTTGCAAAACCTTAGGCATCATGAGCTACTGCGTTATCTATCATGTAGCTTCACGTGTGTCAACCCACCCTTAGGAAATCAATAGCGACATCCAGCTGAAATTTAAATCATGGAATGGCGATGGCTTGCGCTATCAGTTGAAAGAACAAACCAAGTTTTGCATAGTGTTGTCAGTTTTGCGAAATTCTTTGTTCCTTTCCCTTGAAGCGTTGGTCACGTTTTGAATCCTCTAAGACCACAACTACTCATGAAAATGCGCAGTTTTAAAGACCGTTGTTCCGGCAACTGCGATTTCATATTGTACTGTATTGAGTAATTGACTTGACACGTTGTGGGTCAAGATGCAGCAGAAATACCTTGCGGTGTCAAGCTGCATCTTTGGCAAGATTTGTGGCTGCTGATACCTATGGAGAAACGAAGCAGTTCACAATGCCAAGTGTATGTGTATACTCTATCTAGAATCTAGATTCACTTGGCCCCGTCCCGTGACTAGTATCGCATGCAAGTTAGGCACCGAGCAACATTTTCAAACGAGAGTCCTGCACTGCATTCTTGTATTATGTTCCATCTTGTTTCCTGATCCGATTTGTTCGAGTATACTGTCACGTTTCTCACACTCTGCATTTGCATATCATATCCTGTGACGAGTTCTCACCGTTTAATGTTTCTCACGCTATGTATGAAGCCATAAACGACCACGTTCCTTTCGCACGTTCATCTGTAAAATACATTTGGTGAGCCTGATAGAGATGCTACATTTGCATAAAGCCACTGCTCGTGTTAGAATGACCGCGCCACTCAACCTACTGGTGCAGATGCTGCTTCGCTGCGCTTGGGAAAGCTGTAAAACATTTGTTTCTCTGTGAGAAATGGTAAGCATCTCGGATCGCTTTATCTGTAAATGCCAATATCTCATCTT
>JGI24158J21664_10010131_pt1 | contig 12588 bp, 7 predicted proteins | sample Ectturendosymbi3_FD_21664 | JGI IMG/M metagenome (IMG submission 21664) | reverse complement strand
TTTTTTAACAAAATTAAGTCCTTAAAGTGTCGCGTCTCCTAGCCTTTCTTCCGTAGACCAGGGATTTGGCAAAAACTTTCTGTGAAATTGCTTCTGTACCTTTCAGTATGGCAAAGACATCTTCTTTAATGTTCGGTATTTCAGATCGTTTTTGTTGTAATGATAGTTTACAGAGTTGCAGCTTCGCTTTTCTTTCAAATTAAATTAAAATTCGTTTCTACAGTTAGTAACTTTTTCATAAATAAACAGACTTTTAAGGTATTTGAAGGGTTAGATCAATGCTAATATCACACTAAGCGGTCCTGTTTCCCAATTCAGTCAACAAATAATGAGGTGAGGTCGTTATAATGCCGGGATGAGGAAAATGCGGTCAGTGAGCCACATACGACCCATTTGTGTCCAACTTCAAAATTTTCGTTTCCTAATTTTTTGTGATTTGCGTTTTAATTTCAAAAACCTGTGTACGTGATTGGATTGTTTTTTCACAAGATAAACTTTGGAACTTCTGCGTCCCGCCCGTGATAAATTTATGTGTCTCGCGATATTAAATAGGATCCCCAAACCTGTAAATCAAAACGTTCGCTGATCGCTTCATTTAATTAGCTATTAGATGTAGCTCTCAAGCCTTTGGTCGCACTTGATGATCTGTGATACCATGGGCAAAAATGTCTTTATCTTTGAAACTACGCTCGTAAAACTGCTTAGGCGCAAAGGTACGTTTCCAGGAGCAGCTACAGCTTTTTTGCAGATGTTCAATGCAAGCCATAGGCACCTGACAATTTTGCACAGGTGTTACGCCCCGAAAACAATCTGCCATTTTGTTTTTCTTAAGCAAAGTGCTTTGAAACGCTTGTGTAGATTCTTTTAAGTCGAAGCAAGATTTTGAATCTACATGCGTTGCAATGTATGCAGAGTATTCCTTTCATATTTCAAGCCATTTATGATCTGGAACAACCTCCCATAACGTTTATGAGATGCTTGCGTTCGAAGCTTGCTTTATGTTCGAGCTACCTATTGTTGTTTCCAACGGTAACTTTTGCCCTGAATGCAAAATGCATACTGTCATAATAAACATTACTGCACATCAAAGTTTTTGATCTTTGAAACTTGTTTATCAAATGTGCGAACTTCATCTCTTTTTCGTACCGTTGAGCGAGCGTCATAAATCTTTCGAAGCAGCGTAAGAAACAACAACACAACAGTTAATGATTTCATTCCAATCATTGGTTGTGGTGCTATTATTTCCTTTTTGCCACCTCTTTAATCACAAACTTTTTTAACTTCAAAATATAAGGTTGCAGGTAAATTCAAATTTTTGTGCTTTTCATTGCCATATTTTTATGCTATGATACATTTTTATCCATTTGATCCTCCTACAACCGACTCGGCTGTATATGCACACAGGCACGTTTTGTCAACCCGTAATTTAGCGTTTTTACTACTGTAATACGCATCAATGCAATTCATCAGTTTGTATTTTTTAGGAATAAAGTATCTTCATTTGGTTGATTAATTTCCTAAAAAAACGAGAAAGTTTGACCAATGATTGTTTTGCCAATTTTTCATGTCACAATAGTGGTTTGTGCATTTCACAACTAGGCCTTCACTGGGGCTCTACCTAGTTTTATCCACATCTTACTAACATCATTATAGCTGTAGAAGTCATCAATATTATCCAGAAATTGTATACTGTAAGTACTCATTGCATAACTGATAACACATGCATCCAAAATAAAGCCAATCGAGCAACAAACCCACATCCCACAATTCAGTAGGTTTCCTGCTATTGTATCTCCAGCTGCACACAACACACGAAAAAAAACAGCAACGCTAACCTGATCAATGACACTATTATTTAAAATAAATTGTACTTGCGAAAATCCTGGCAACAAGTGTTCCCACCTCAAAATTTAGTGCTTCTTGGAGCCTATCAACCAAGGATGCAGCTTGTAGTTACGATTTTAAAAACGGCGTACAAATCATTTTCCTGGCTGTGACAGGCCTGCTGCCTTTGGGTTGCCCTACGCTTTCTAAGGATGTCCAACGTTTGTTGGAATACCGCCTTGAAAATAACTTTGCAAGCAAACCCATGATTAAATCAATTTCTTCCCCTCCTTCTGTCATCGTTTATTGGCAGGATAGCCATTGAATACGCTAAAAGCATTTCAAAGTTAAAGTTGAGAATATAGTTTACACTGGAGATAACGTTTATCCTTGATAATGGAAGAGTTACCGGTGAGCCAGCACCAAAAGCTTTGAAAATAAAGATAAACGTAGTGAGATTGTATTGTGCCTATAGATAACGTAATTGTGTATTCTGTGACATCGGTAACTGCGTAGTAGGTTTGTATTATAGTGTAGATAGGAACAACAAGGTTGAAATTCAGACTAGCTCTTCCAACGAGAAAGTATGAAGACGTTTCTGACAGTTACTATGCGGTCATTAGCTTTGGTGTGCCGAATGAAGAAGGATGAGTTACAAAGTGTTCAGCGGCCCAAAAAAGGTTGGGAAAACATTAGCTTAGAACGAGAGGCATTACCTCCTTCGTAGTTCTGACGTTTTAATCTTGTACTTAATTAACTATAATATAAACTTGCACTTTATTTAGACACATATTTGGTTTGCGTTTAATCGAACACTAAACTCGTAGTTTTTGTCATTTTTCTCAAAATTCTAGATTTCTGCAATTGGGAAAGTCATTTACAGTACTATATTGTCTCCCTGCTTTCCGGGAGAGTCGCACTTGGGCATAAATACAGTAGAGAAAAATTTCCGGTGAAGCACAATGACTATCGCAATGGATACTTTCACAGCCAAGAATAAGACACTATGGTCTCAACAGAGATTTTACTTGTGCTGCGTAGAAGTAATTCGAAAGACAACACAGAAAAAGTAAACTTGATGCAAACACAACGAAAAGACATGAAACAGACCTGTTAGCCTTTTAACGTTTGAAAAGGATCACATACAGTGTCGAAAATAACGAAGAGCAATGTTTATTTTTAACTCACCTTAGCATCGCTGTAACACTTTGAATGCTCCGCTGATGTAGACGCGGCCAGTCCGCACAAAACTAGCAGTGACGGCAACACGTAGTTGCATACCATGTCTTCCTAAAGCGTTCCTGGAACTGGAAAAATAACCCTATCCACAAACTTTTATGTTTTTGGGCTTGAACAACATAGTCATGAAAACTTTCTTTGTCTATTTTCATTGATTTTTTTACTTTCACTTATTTAACGACAATTTTTCCACAGGCATTAGCATGATTACTGCAATCTTATCGTGTCACGACGAGCTGATATAATTATTTTTGTTGATTAAAATTTTGCCTGAGTTTCACAGATTCCGCCCTACTACAGTATGTTGAGAGTTTGCCTTGCAGCATTTGCCTGAACACCTCGTTGAAAAGCTTTCGTATTGAAGTGCCTTCAACTTCGTTTTTGAAGAATACTGTTTGCCTCTAAGTCCTAGGGATCATCAGCAAGCACTTGAATATCTATGTGAGCAAGCCACGAAACGAAGCTACCATTTTACAATGTTTTGGAGTCTTTCTTGCATTGGGTGCTCAAATATTGATACAAGAAGTGCCACTGACCTCAGATTAATAATCTCGGGCTAAATATTGCCTTTTTGCTAAAAGAAAGAAGCTGCAGTGTTTATGCACTCCTTAAAATGCACGAGATACTTGCACGGTTCTAATTACGACAACTGCTTGCATCAACCCCAGCATAATCTATTTCTGCGATAATCATATGTTCAGCGCTTTTCAACAAGACCACCGTGATAAGCAAGGCCTTTCAGCATGGGCCATGCAACGTGCTGTCTGTCACGGTGGCTCCGTTTTCAATACACTTCTCTCTTGTCTGCGGTGATGGTGGGCGTTCGTTACTGCATCATATCCTGGTTTCCTGTTACTGCGCGCTGCGCCACCACAAAATTTCCTTGTTGGTTGAAGCGAACAAATAAAAGCTCCAGGTTTGCTGCAAGCTTTCAAAGAATCATCCGAATAAGCTTTATTCATTGTACACATTCTGTATTGAAGTAACCAGTCCCAACACAAGCGATGAAGTTGAATAAATCAGAAATTTGTTCGAAAAGGAAATCGATTTCACGCAACACTACCCATCCTCAGGCCTGACTCCCATTGACATAAAATCTATTTGGAATAAGATTTCATTCTATCTGAATACGATTGCAGGTATTGTATGCAGACGCCTATACAAAACTGCGCAGTACCGAAAACCTATTGGTGTCAGACCATTCCTCGAATGACGGATTTCCACCATTGCTTGTTCGTTTTGGAGAGGATTGCTTAATCTGGGACCAACACAGCATTTTAAAGCTGAGCACAGTGACTTTCACTACGACAGTGGTTTTCAACCTTTTTTGTACCAAGACCTATTACAGCAACTCACTATAACCCAACGACACCCATCTGAAACTCTAATAAACAAATGCAATGGAGCTATGTACATAAAATATCTGCTCGCGACCCCTCAAAAATGGTTCGCGGCCCCAGGTTGAAAACCGCTGCAATATGGACAGACAGGACTTCAGGATTTGTATTTGGTAATCGGTTGCTGTTTCTAGCATTTCTTGCTGAGGACATCAATAAAGCTGTAGTTTGTCAAAAGAGAAAAGCAAACCCAGAGATATCGTCGAGATGATCACTGAAGCAACTGGAGAAGAAATGGGGTTACCCATAAGTATTAGACACAAGTTTTATTTTAATAATTCTAATTCCTATTTGTAATGCAGACATGCTGCACTGGCAGCTGAATGATTACCCATACTAAACGTCCACCTTTTGTTTGAAGAATTACAGCATTCCAACTGTGAAACTGCAACAATTGGAGCATCATTCTTTGTCCTTGCAGAGATTAGTCACATGAACATATCGGTTGCATTTGAAATATTGTGAAGACTTAGGAATGTACTGCTTAACTTCAATTTGAAAATATTCTACTCTCACTTCATTTGGATGGTTAGTCAGATTAAAATGTAACAGCACAGTAGTGGAATCCCTCACGTTGTCTTCATAATTTTTGAATTAAAATCTTTTAACGAAAGTAACGTATTGAGAATTGACACAACTTTTTACAGTTGTACCTCTGTAGAAAGATCCACCAAGACTCTTTAAATAACTCCTTTCGCATTGGCTGACTAAAGACTTGAGGCCAGAATTGGAACAGAAACATTTGAGCCATCGGTGAAGAATGTTAAGGTCAATAGACCTTTCACTTGAGGTGTCGTTTCTACAGTACCTTCACAACAAGGTTTCCCATTTTCAAAGGAGTAAAATGTTGATAGATTCCTACACATTTTCTTAAGGACCTTTCTATTGCAATCGGACGTATATGTAGCAAGTTTTTCTCCGACACACTGTGCAAAACAACTGACTGAATATCTGCCACGTTGTTCTCGTCGCCATACATGGTATCTTTCATTATTCTGGAAGCTTTTTTATTCCCTCTTTTAGTCGTTTCAGGGGTCCTCTGAAGTTATCTGGTGATTCGGACGAATCATCCAGCTGAAAGTGCACCTTGGCCTAATATTCAGCACGCCATTGGCAGCTATGGCGATGTACAATCAAAGATATTTATGAAAGTGAGATTATGGACCATCAGTAGCTACGCAATCGAAAAAGGACGCACTGTTACAGAGAAATGCGATCAATTTACGCAGCCCGCTGAGCAACAAGGTACGTCCGCACGCCTCCGCAAAAAAACTAACTCCCACTAAAATTTTCTTCAGGTTAAAAACTGTACTCTGATGTAACCGATTCCGTGAAAATCATCGTTCGTATTCAAAGCTTCCCGCAAATCGCAGACAACGCATTCCGGAATGCAAAATATCCACTACTTGGTCATTCGGTGATATGACAGGGTGGCATATGCCTATCTGCTTCCCGGAAAGCTTAGAAACAAAGCAGTTCGACGTTCATTTGACTATCGAGAGTTGGCTATGGGCCCAATATCACTATGCAGTTGGTCCAAGCCTGCCTTGTCGCTGAGTCGATTGTTTCCAATGTGCCCTGCCATTGCGTCGCTAACAAAAAACGGTCGAGCACGTCAGTGAATTATCTCGATGCAAAGTAATTTTTAGCCAACTTTCTAAATCCCAAAGAATTTGTTGAAGCCACAACGTCTTACGAACCAAATCGCATTGTGCAACAAGCAGGGTTTAAGCTAACTGCTTTCGAACGATTTTGCACTTATGGGGTGTTATCCGACCAGGCTTGAACTACTTTCAAAAACCTCTGCTCGTTAATATCGATCTAAACACAGCAGCTGTTCACGTTTCTAAAGAATGCACCTCACGATGTAGCAGTAGGAAGTCACGTTTTCAAAACCTCTTCCTAGTGGATTAAATTAGCAGCTCGCGCTCCACTGAGTGCAAGGCAACTGATCTCCTTCATTCGCTTTCCTTGAAACGCAACCCGGCGCATCATACGCACTTGGTAATAAATCATTGGTCTTGAAACAAACCCTCCACGAACTACCAATAACGACATCTCCGCCTTGCATCTTTTGTCGCTGTTATTTATTAATATAGAAGGAAAGCTTTTCTTTCCTTTCAACTTTTGACTTATGATTCAAAGCTTTGTTTGTATTTGTTGTTTAACAACTAACCGAAGATGTTACATTTATGGCAGCTCGCGCAAAACGTAGGGCTTTCCGAATTCCCCAAGCTTCCCCAATGACCCAAATCAGATTTGTTTTGAACTTCAGTAGTTTGCAAGTTTTGTTAAAATCTTCCGAGAGAGAGTTCTCGAACCGTCGAGGGGAACTGGTCTGAATTCACTTAAACTAAACCGAACCGAACTGAATCTCTTGTCGGTGTTCTTCTCCGCTATTTGAACGTTTGTCACCTTTTTATATTTTTTTGCTTGCCACGCCTATTCAAGTAAGCCTTGTTTCCACTTGAATTGTTGCCGTTCGAAAGCTACTCACCTGTAACAATCCACGAGACAACAGCTTTTTCTTTTATTTGAAGGCGATTATTGAGCATTACCGAATAGCTATACATCGTGTTTACTTCGGTATGTAACCGGTGATAAGCGATCGTTGGGTTTTGCGGCAGTTGTTATTCAGAATTACCGGTTTAGATTGTCCCCGTGAATTTGGTATAAGTTATTTTTTATACGTTTTGTTTAAGCTCTTTCTGTTTAACTCAAGCGCAACATACCGGTCATTGAAATGATGCGAATATAACACTAAGCTTTTAGTTACAAGTGTGCTTCAAAACATTGACGGATTTTACAAACAACAAAAAGGTACTTATCTTTTACACGTAAGCGATTCAAATTCATACAAATATCTTTAAAATGGAAAGCTCCGTATATAACACCAAATTAAGTTGTCGTATCATTAGTCACACAATAAAAACGTACAATGCCTTAAAGATTTACGTTACTAATTTATTTACGAAACATCATAAAAAAGCACACACACTACAGCGCTAGGCTGCTATATTTCTTTTCATTCTTGGCGATTGTTCGAAATTCTACGTCGCCTTGTCTTGTTTCATAACTATCACAAATCATATAACTCAACAAAATATTCAGTGCGCACGTTTTGTAACACTGCATAATGTATATAGCAAATCTTTTTTTGTTTTGCAATGCTGTAATGCCTTGAGCTTGTAAGCAAAGCTATACGTCACAAACTATTTGTCAAACTCAAAATGTTTAGACCATGATGTATTCGTTTCCGTTCGTGTTGTGCAAATCATGTTTGTTGGAAACAACTTTCCGGACTTCACACTGTATTACAACATTTGCATTTGTCTGACTCCGATTTACGGATTTTGATTTCCGTACGCTACGCTGTGTTTTGGGTTCAGTCGAGTTTTGTTATGGTTTCAATCGAGTTTTTATGCTGACGACATGCAATCTTTGCAAAAAATCAATTGTTTGACAGCAATCGATTTCCTGCATGCCACTCCAAAACGGGCTTCGAAATTTAAACTTTGAAAACTTTGTGGGAAGTCCGTTTCGAAACTTCACAGGTATCCAACACAGCAACGACCGACGAATCAAGCAGCAAAACATTTTATTTGTTGTACAGCATAAGCAACATAACATCAAAGACGCATCAAACGAACAAGGCTATTGGCACTCCACGTGCATCGAGGGAATGCAGTAAAACACTGGTTCTCAGCCTTTTTCAGTGATATACCCTTTGGGCAATATTTTCTCTATCAAGTACACCTTGACTGTAGGCTAATCATGAGTCCAACACCTATAATTATTGTACTTTTGTTGAAATTTCATTTTGAAAATACTTAAAAAATTCGTGTACATCTTGGAGCACCTTTGCGTACCCCAAAGGGTACGTGTACCCCCATTTGCAAACCACTGCACTAAAAGACTTACTATGGGGTTAAAAACCATACACATCGGTTCTCTCTTAGTCCTAGGCGATCTGCTGCTACTAATGAGTCTTTTTTAAAGGGCACCATTGGTGTTTCCGCACTCGACCATTGATTTTGCTGTTAAGGATTTGTACAACAAACTAAAAAGCGGAAAAAACAAAAACATGCAGCAAGTTTTTAGTGTTCTGACAGCATCTTGTCAATCCATGCTTGCATTTGAGGCGCTCGAAGTGAAAATTCGAAACGATATCTGAAAACATCATTTTATCACAACACTACATGACTATCTCAAGCACTCAATTTTGATTTCCATGTAAACCAAGTTTTTAACATATATGGATGCAAACATTTTCTGACGTTAGATCTACCTGCATGGACGAAAAACAATATTTTCAACTCCAAAATTTTGCTGATGCTTGAACGTCCAAACCGACTTTTGATGTTTTGGAGCAATTTGAATGAAGCTACCAAGGTGTGCAAAACATTACAACTCACTGATATTGAGGGGTATTGCCATAAAATCTTTCTTGCATAAAGTCGCGGGTTATGTTTTTTATATTTGGTAGATCAATAATCCAGGTCACGGGTCTACAACGCAGTGCTCGAGAACTGCATGAGACAATTTCATCCCACTATCGCAGCTGCTTGTAAGTCTAAAAATACCTAGTACTGAGTGTTTAATTTAGATCTATCTTTACCTCCGCGGATTAGTTCTTTAAAACGAAATTTTGAAACAGCAGTTTCTCTGTGAAACAATAAGGATTTCCACAAATGCCACACACTGCAGCTTTTTCACCCATAGCAAACAGCTAAACAACGATTAATGCAGCGCCATGTTTATATTCGATGAGAAAACGGTTTTTGCAGCACCCATTGTTTGCTTTTCAGGAGCAGATATGGATAACTTTGAGTCAGAGCCATCTAAAATTTTTTTCCAGTCGAGTGAGAGTCGAGTCATGACTTGGTCGAGTCGAGTCACAAGAACTGTTGAGTCACTTCGAGTCATTGGTTTGCAAGCTTGAGTCAATGTCGAGTGAGATAAAATTGAACATTTTACCTAAGATTTTTTAGCTATAAAGTGGTGCCCAATTTTGGCTCAGCACTTTTGTTACCAGATTACTTAGATCTAAGCGTTTGGTGAAAGCAGTTTTTATCTTTCATTTCACTTTCCTGCTTCACTCTCAGTCAATTCCATAAGTCTAGCCCTGCTGCAACAAATCCATACCCCTTTCCTTCACTTACCCCAACAAAGACCCAAAGTATGAGGCCTACTGTCACGATCACGATATGTAAATACTACACGAAACCACGATAATAGGTCCAATGCATTGTACACAGCTAGCCCCTCAGTGCAAAGCAAAGTTTCAGAACCTGTTTCAGATGAACCCCTGATCCTGAAAAACTAGTATAACACCACTAGGAGATACAGCCACAACAGAAAATTTTCGCCAGTATTAAATCATGCATCACTGAAGCAGAAAAAGCTCATTGCTTTATGTGCAAACTACCTGTGTTTATCAATAAGACGTTTGGAGATTTTGCAAATCTGGAGTCATTCACTGCAACTCGCGTCGAGTCATTCTGCAAAAAACGCGACTCGAGTCGAGTCATCACAATATCGTTTCTCACTAAAAATCGTGACTCGAGTCATCGACTCTGTTTGTAAGTTCTGCAAGAAAAACTGTGGAGTTATGCAAATTTCGCCATCACTTCAAAAGTATTGCAAAAGCGGACAGTTAGGAACAGTGAAACTAATTTCTATGAAACAATAAATTGGCAGAACAAAGAACATAGCCATTGATTTTCAGAAGCGCATAACTTATTTCAAAAGCTTTATTTCCTGCTTACCATTAGCCAATGGAGAGACCGGGAAGAGTTACTACGATTTTCATTTAAATTAATGTAACCACCAATGTACAATAGCTGCAATCCCGTCGCCACGGGGAGGCTTTGATGGCTTACCCCCCCAAACAAAGATCCAAGCTCCCCTAAATTGAAATATGAAACACTAGAAGTTAGTGGAATTTTTTTCAAATTTGAATGTCAAGTTCCCTTGCACGAAAATAGCAGATGAGCTCGAAATCGATCTCGAAGATAATGAAATGCAGAGAGTACATCGACTAGGACCAAAAAGAAGAAACAATGAGAATCCACCCCCAATCATTGCAAGATTTGTGTCATACAAAAAAAGAAACGAGTTTCTTACTAACAAACGGGAACTCAAAAATATCGAAGGAAGACAGCACAGCACGTCTTCTTTTCTGAAGATCTCACACCTCTACGGTACAAGTTACTGAAATACATGCAAAAATCCTGTTCTGATACATTTACCTCTTGCTACCCTCGAAATGGCAACATAAAAGCCAAGCTCAAGACATCTGAAAAATGGGTCACCATCACTTTACCTGATGATCTCTTCAAACACGGAATCATAGGCGTAGCCAGGGGGATCAAAGGGGCCATGGCCCCCCCAAAATATTTGGAAAACATAGTCATTTTGTGCTTTGAGAGGCGTTTTTCCAAACAAAATAGCGTTATTCGCCTAAAATCAAACATTTTGGTCCCCCCCAATTCCCCCCCCAATTTTTGGGCTGGCTACGCCACTGTTGGGAACCACTGGTTTAACTAATATACAATCAGTCGGAGTAATCTGGCTTCACTCTGCCAAGTAGTGTGCGGTTGCAAAGCCATGCAGAGTGAATAAAACAAAGAATTTGCAAAGGTTCGCACAAGTCTAGGACAAGCAACCGCAACAAGTTAAGCATGCGGGCCGACATGGGAAATTGCATATCTATGACCACCGGTAAATCTTGTGCAATGTCGCTTAAAAGAAGGCGCTTTTGATCTAATGCTGCAAAGTAATGTTGCAACAAATATTGGCCAAAATTGTCAAACAATCAGTGGCCTATAATTTTGGGTGCAGGGCTGTATGCAGCCTGCCGTGTCGAGTGAGTGTTAGTATTCACCAGGTTAAATGCAACATTCCTACCTTGAGGCCTTATTGTGACAAAATATACAGGCTACCAGTACCACTTTCTTGAACGATGCAGAAATTCTGACAACGTATTTTTGCATGCTTTGATGCAGTCAGATTGTTTATATTCTTCCTTATTCTTTGAACACTACAACAGCATTTGACTTAGTGACTGAGTGCTCGGACGTTGCAGTGTTTGTTTGTTTGAGGGCGTGTACCGGCCACAAAAAAGACAAATTTGGCGTGGTTAGCGAAATCTGCAACCGACAGCAAAATGCGTAGCTTATTGGCTAGATCATTCCGCGTAAATCACATAAATTTGAGCATAAACGCAGAAAAACAATGCAAATTTTTAATTTTTCACTGGTACGGTACCTGCAGTGTTGGCTGGGATTCATTGCTTTGAATTGGTTATAGGCTGATTCCCACCTATGTTTGCTGGCCTCGATAGAAGCAGATCCATCGCCAGATCAACAGCACTGGGGGTGGCTCTAAGCTTGTTTGGGGGCTTCACAGTAGTATACAAAAAACTGGAAATTGACTTTATCAGGGAGACTAGAGATTGAGTTTGGAAGTATTGACTTTGAATTTGATGGTCTCAACCAGCCTGCCCCTACTTCTTTTGAACAGTGTCACACCTTTTCTTAATCTGAACTAGCGAGATGGATGTTTTTTTCTTCATATCAGCCGTCCAATGCCCAAATACTGTATGTGAAACAGTATTAAACACTTGATCGAAATTCTACTTACTGTACATTAGCGGCGGTAAATGTATTTTAGGGCAATGATTTCAGGCCTGGTGTGAACATATCATGCGATTATGAGATCGTTTTTCACAGTAGCCAGCAGAGCTACCTGAAATGGGAGTAATGTCATAGCAAACACCTTTAATTTATTTTTGTTTTTGAATGTCGCTTCAGCAATGAATATGCTTTCCATGTGCGCGTAACTACACAACTTTCATCTTGAAATTTGATCGTCATTTTGCTATTCATTAGGCTCCTAGCTTGGAAATTGAGTTGTCACTTCCGAGTATAAGAAGAACCATCCTACTTCTAAGCAGTTAGGAATACGTTTTATACATTGTGTTTTTCTGATGTGCGGACATCCAAAACAGGGTCAAACACTAATGTGCAGCCAGTGCCGTGGCAAGGGTAAGTGAGGCCCCCCCGAAATTTCACGTGGGGCTCCCCATACGCTATTGGCCTATTATTATGAATTGCAGTAAAAAGTC
>JGI24158J21664_10010130_pt1 | contig 12589 bp, 10 predicted proteins | sample Ectturendosymbi3_FD_21664 | JGI IMG/M metagenome (IMG submission 21664) | reverse complement strand
TCGAGAAAGCATACGACCGGTTTTCTCGTGAAAAGGTTTGTGGAGTGGTGCGGGAGTAGGCTACAGTGTTGACGGCCGCCTGTTACTGGCCGCTAAGTCACCGTATTCCTGATCAGAAGTTTGTGTCCCTGTCAGGAGAGTTAAATCACGACCGTTCACCGTTGCTGCTGCTGGACTCCGATAAGGGTGTGTGCTGTCACCGCTGTTTTTCATAGTGTAGCCTACATCAGGCCTGCACAATTCAGAAAGCTCGCAAGGCCAAATTATCAACATTAATTTGCCACGACTGCGAATGTCTATTTCATTTCGATGTGGAGATTTCCTTGTAGTATGGAAGAAATTCTGGAACGACAATTACTTATTCGAGGTCGAGCTTTTGCAACATTTTCAACGGATGAGAAAGGTCTCGCGGGCCGCAAGAAAAGCTTTCGCATCGGGCCGTGTGTTGTGCAGGCCTGGTCTGCGTGACTTCGATAGACAGTTACAGCCGAGTACAAGGGTGTCACAACTGGGAGCTGCAGGATCAACCGGTTGCTTTTTGCAGACGATTTGGTACTGTTAGCATCTTCCCAACAGGGTCTTCACGGTTTTCAGCTGCGTGCGACCGAGCCGGAATGAAAATTAACACTGAAAATACCAAGGTATTGTGTCTCCCTACAAACCCAATGCAGTGTATGCTGCAAGTGAGCGGCAATACACTGCAGCAGGAGGTGAAGTTCAAGCATCTAGGAGTGGTATTTGCGAGTGACGGAAGGTGGAGCTAGGAGAATGGATACACGGATTGGTGAAGCTAACGCAGTTCTGCGTGAGCTTTATTGCTCTGTGGGCACAAGACGGGAGCTTTCAAACACCACAAAGCTGTCAGTTTTTAAATCGATCTTTGTTGCGATCCTTACCTATGGTCATGAATCTTGGATAATGACTGAAAGAATATTATCTCAAGTGCAAGCGCCAGAGATTGGATTTTTGCGACGAGTCCACGGTGTGACACAGGCGTATCGAGGTTAGGTGGCGTCAGGGGCAAGAAACAAGTTTGGCGCCCCATGTCCAAACCTAAGGTCTTTTGGGAGTAAATGTACTGTGTTGAAGAAAAAACTTGCGACATTGTTGGGACTTTTCGGCGCCCCGGGCATTGTGCCCCCCTCGTCGCGCCCCTGGTGTGACACTTCGCAACAAACTGCGCAGCTGTGAAATTAGCAGAGCCCTGAATGTCGAAACACTTCTCCGAATGGAGAGATCACAACTGCGATAGTTCGGCCATGTATCCAGAATGCCCACGAAAGACTGGTGAGGCAAATCCTGCTGGCTAAATCCACGGGAAAGCGGCCCAGATGTCGTCCAAGGCCTAGGTAGAGAAACTGCATCTCCGACCTTGCTTGGTNTAGTCTTGGTGTGGAGCCAGCAGAACTATCTGAAATTGCNGTTGACTGTGAGGTATTCCAAGTACTCCTAGCGCTGTTGCCCCCGCGGCCCTCCATAGACGAAAAGCGNGCATGAAAATGAATGAAATGAATAACATTTACGTTATTTAGTTTATTCGCCGCAGTGTTTAAGTGTTTAGCTAGCCAGTGAACAAGTTCCTTAGACGGCTAGAACTGATTAATACGAACGTGAGTGACGGCTAGAAATGATTTGCCTGTAATTCATGACACCTTCCGCAGGAAATAAGATATAAAAGCTTTTTCTATTACGTTCAGGTACCGCTATTGTTGCGTCAGCGTCATAAAGGCCGCATTCAGCGGAGGGCCGTACATTTTAATGGAAATAGAAGCAAGCAAGTCTTGGTTAAGTTAGCCTCAGCACCAATTTTTACTGTGATAAGTTGGAGGAAATTTCAGATTTAAACATATTTCCTGAATGCTTTCGCGGGCCACTGAAAACACTGTGGCGGGCCACATTTGGCCTGCAGGCTGCTATTTGCCTACCCCTGGTGTAGGGTATTTTGCTTAAGGATATGTAAACTGGGTAATTAGTAGGTTTGTAAGCAAGAATGGCGGGCCATCAGGTAAATGTTTCAACTGTTACCAAAATGATTCATAACAGTAAAAACTCTGTGAAACCTCTTCAGTTTTGATGGTGGCCCCATACCTTTTGTTTAATGAAAAGTATCAGGCCCCTTATCCATGACCCAAAAATAAATACCCTATTTATCCTTTGATTAGAGACCTTTAACATCTTAGTTGGGGGCCTCTTGTTTTTTTACTGGGCCCCTTCAATTATACAGTAGTTTATTTATGTTACAGTATATCATTTTAGTGTGGCTTCTCATCTTCAGATTGAAAACCCAAATGTTTCGAGATGTATTAACAATCACAAAATCATATAGCAAGCCAAACTAAGTTTTATAGTAAGTAATGTGCCATCATACTAAAAATACAATCATAAACAAAAGCTCAGAAATATTTTAAAGCGTGTAAACTAAAAATGGGAGCCCCCTCAAAACGCGTAAATTAAAATTGGGACCCCATTTTGCACGCCCTGCACACTCACTAAGATCACTACTGTGCGCCAACTAGTGAAATATCATTTTACCGACTCGAAACTAAGAGGAAAACATTTTTCAACTAAACAGATATCAGCATCAACTGCAACTCAAACGTGCTTACGAAAAATGACTGATCGATGAAAAATAAATATGTTTCTTTTGGGGAAAACATCCGATTGCAAAATCCAAGGGACAAGCCCCCATGCTATCTCTTTCTGACGTCCATGGCAGAGGCATATGTATATAGGTCTTTCCGTGTTATTGTGAAATAGCCCAGCATTTAATCGCAGTGTTTCTAATCTCTGCACGGTAAGCTACTTGGCAATAGGTGCGATTTTAACTGATTTTACTGACACAAACTGGCCTTTCATCAATTTAAGATCAATTTACTTTATTGCACTCAATTATCAACCTTTTGTAATTGACTATTTACTCCACTTTGCAAGTTGACAGAATTGGCACAGGATAACGGTCAACAATGTATCATCAGCAAAATATTGGGAGTTTAAGTTTGATACTTTTAGGAACATCACCGACAAACCAAAAAGTAGAGGCCTTAGCGAATAGCCCTGGGGAATTCAACATCTATCGCCCATGTGGTTGACCTACACCCCCGAATAACAGTATAGCTTACCACTGTCTGACTTGCAAATAAGTAGTAACAAGCTTGGGGGGAAACTTCTAATTCCATAAAAACGACGTATGTGACAGACGTTGAAAAACTAAGTGCAGTAATCTCCAAGTGCAACTTTGATGGGGACCCAAATTTATGGAAATGTGGCTTGTTTGGTGATATACAGTTGAAAGCTCTAGATTTTCTGTCAGCTTTCGAGAATCAGCCGACCGGGTTCTGTTTTCATCTTTTTATGATGATTCAAATATGCACGTATCTCTATTCAAGTAAGTACTTTCCACAATGGGGTTAAGGAAGAAATCGATAGGCAATTTTTAATAGGAAATCTATTTCACGTAAAACTACGCATCCTCAGTCCTAAAACCTGCAGACAATGCTTACGGGTGAAAGGCTGAACTAAGAGCAGAGAAAGCAAAAAACTCAATACTGAAATGAATGAATTAAAACACAAGTTGCGACAATTAAAAAATGGAAAATAAATCTATCTCAAATAATTGATATCACTGGAACATCGAAACTAATTCCGATGAAATCAATTATACTTATTTCTCACCTTTGTGACAACTACAGCAGTTACTTCAATTTTAGTTCGTTTTTTTTCGTCGTTTTTGCGTGACTAATTAGTTTTAGCGCGCCCTCATACACCATGAGCCCTCTTCCAATAGTGTACTATATCTGCTGGTTAAGCAGACCTTGCACATTGGTTGTCTACAGAATGCAACTGCTTCCAATTCTCCCCTGCATTGGCCTCATTATTTTGAATGGGGGGTGAGCTAAACAAGATCACTTGCGCACGTCTGTAGCTACGCTGTGACAGAAATGGTACTATAGTATTTCCGGGCTAACTTTCTAATGTCAGATTTACTAACTTTCTCGTGTCACATCACCATTAGGTAAGAAGGGAAACGAAACGTTTGTATATTTAAACTTTCTATTCTTGATTCTGGTCAACATTTTAGAATTACATGCTTTTGTTAATTTTTTGGCATATTTCGATTTATCCCTACGTTACAGAGCAGTATTTGTACTGTTCTGATTTTGATGAAAGAATACTGCTTTAACAGAGTTTTGTGAAATGTTTATTTCTGCAAGAACTTGAGAAATGTTTTATAAAGACCTTTTTCTTACAATTTGAAGTAAAATAGTATGTTCAATACTATGTAGTTTGATAGTAATCCGCGTTTTGCGCGCGCTGGTTAACTCTTAGTGGGAGGAACTTCTGTTGTAGAAACGCCGTCCGTGGTCTTCGGCGCGATAAAGCCATCTAGATAAGTTGTTCATACATTGGCGCGAGGTCTGACACCTGAGGTGTTTGCTTCGCGCAAAAGTTCAACGTAAGCAACATTCGATTGTTGTTTGTAAACTTTGTCCTGTCTTCGACTACGATGATTAAATCCGCAGTTGGAGCGTTGACAAACGCTGTGGACATTGGGATCGAGGGGTTGAAAGGCGTTTTGTTTAATTCCGCTTGAGTCGGGACCATCATCCTCATGATGGTTAGGATTAGGAGAATACACTTACTTTTCAACGGCAAAAGTTTGAATTTTCGAAGAAACATTTACCAAAAAATTTTTGTTCGAAATATTTACGCATCCATAATATCTACATCGAATATGGCGTGCAGAAAAGGATTGGAGAACAATAAAGCAAAATTCGTATCTTATCCGATTTTCTAGGAACATGATTTTGGATTCTTGACGTTGAGAATATTTTTAAACTTGGTATTGCACATTGCTGACTCTTTTGTTTTCATTAATTTAAACAGGAGAATCTAGAAGGTCCAACGAAACGGAACTTTTGAACGATAGAAACCTGAAATATGCCAAAGCTTTGAAGAAGAAGGAAGCAAATCTGAAAGAATCTGAACTTGGGGGTTCTTATACATTTCATACAAAGGACTTGCGGAGTTTGAAAAAAGATTCAAGGGATCAATGCCCTGGATCACGTGCCAGTCTCCCCTTATCCAGACCTGTTCCCCACCTAGAAAGGCACAGTTCCGCGGTGAGCGCCTTGGACCGGCATCGCGGCAACATCAAACGAAACGCCACTAAAGCTGACACATGTGGGAAATCCCCATCTTTGCGAAAAATAGAAAAAAATAATCAGCAACTAGAACATCCGTCAACTTTTCCGCGGACTCGATCCAACGATTCAGACATATCTTTCATACTAGAGAAAGCAAGTAAAACAACAGGTGCTCAAAACCAACTTAGCGAAGCGACTCTGCCTAACTCATCAAAAGACAGAACAAGAGACGCTTCACTGAGCTTGTCACTGAGGCGTAACAAAAACACAACCTCGTCTTCGTTCAGATCACGCGACGAAGGTCGAGAACGAGTAGCTTCGGTTCAGGGTTCAAACGCTGATCAAACCTGCCAGTCTTCTGTTTCACTACCTGCTGATTATGACGAAAGTCTCGACGATGGTGTTGTAAATCCTTATGAAGAAGTTCAGTACCCATTAGAGGATGAATCCCATTGTACCGCTGTTCACTCAACTCAAGTGAAAGCACAAGACGCAGCAGAACAAAGGGTGAAAGCGATCTTAGACAGTATTCATCCGCCTGAAACACTCTACAAACCTAAGCTTCCGTTGCCTCGATATCCTGTTGATTACGACAACTTTTATCATCCCAACTCAACCAAGCCACAGAAAAGCAAGGACATTAAAACAGAAGATACAGGGTGTTCCAAAGTTGCGTTAACGCCGACATCTTCTGTCCCCAGCCCTTCCATTCTTCCATCTACATCAGAGGTTTCGGATCCGCTCTCAAGCGCCATATTCACGCACTCTAAATCGTCTTCAATAGAAGACAGTGTAGAATTAAACAAGCAACCTCATCGAACTTCAATCGAAGAAAACACTCAAAAATCCTATCAGTGTCGGAAGGAATCACGTGACAGCCAAGACGAAGACAGCGAATCAGTTGCTAGTGAGGAAACCCAATCGACCCGCTCTTTCGGTTTCCAGATTCGGAGTTTGCTAGGAGGAAACCAAGAAGGCAAATATATTTCTCCAAGTCTACGCAGAAAACGCTCATTGNTGAAGCGTTCTAAATCGCCCGGGGGTAGTAGCCGCCGCTCACGTACACCTCCCCGCTCAAAATCTCCGTCNCAGTCTTGCGAAGACGAACGATCAAGTTTAGATAAAAACCTTTCAGTTAAAAGGAACTCCAAGAAAGATTTGAGCAGGTTAGTATTNCGCAAAAAGAAATGCCGTGAATTACCTGGTTTCGACAAGGCTCCAAAACTGTGTTTTTCTTTGTATCTNACAACGCTGCTTTACTGAGGTCAAATCACTGAAGAAGCCCATGTGTAGAGCTAAGGCCGACAGATAATTNTGTTGTGAGTTATGAGCATCGTTTTGTTTCAGCACTAAATCGGACGTCGAATCCAGCAACCCCCGCACACCCAAAATCAAGGAACGTTCTGCTTCACAGCGATTGGTTGAAAGACGCGGTAGAACGTCTCGGTTGGGTGAATTTCGTTCTTCATTTCGTCGATCAAAAGTTTCTGAAGGTGAAGACGAATCAACTGATCACACAACAGAGAGTGAAAAAAGCAAAAGCAAGATGTCATCAAAATGGAGAAGATCGAAGTCCCAGGATCGGTCGCCAACAAGATCGAAATCAAAGGAAAGGTTCTTCGGGAGGTAAAAAACACTTTTTGAAACATTGAAATTTGATACTTTTACAAAATGTAGTAAGAAACAGTAGGAACGAAAGCCAATAGTTTGAATGAAATGGTAGTGGTCGTTGCGGAAACCAACCATTTTCAACATCACTCTTTTTCAGTCACTGTTTGATACCACGATATCTTCTTCATCAAATTGCCAACATGCTCAGAGTGTTGTCATTCCGCGCTTCAGCAATCGCTTGGCATTGCTCGGGTTTCTATTCCAAGAATACTATCTGTTGCCTAAATGTTCACGTTAACTCATTGCCGTTTTTCTTGCTGCTCAGGAGTTTGTCGGGGTTAACACAACTTAGGAACAATCTTCTGTCTTAATGCCTTTGCTTTCCTGTGCCGTGGTTAAGTTGGAATGATGACTCTTCATGTTGCTTGTTTTTCGTATTTGACTGAGACGTATTCAAGTAACCACTCTGCACAATGAGGGTAAGCAAGGAATCAGTCAGCAAATATTTCAATATGAAATCGATTTCGCATAAAACTACGATCGTCAGTCCCAGAATCTTATTCAAACAATTTGAATCATTTTACGGATCGTGCTGTTTTCCTAATTCACAAAACCGGTTAACTGTCAATTGGCTGCTTTTTCCCAAGAGCAGATGATGTGTAATGGAAATGTGCACTGATGTGTAATGGAAGTGTCCACTGATGTGTAATGGAAGCGTGCACTGATGTATAATGGAAGTGTACACTGACGTGTAATGGAAGTGTGCACTGATGTGTAATGGAAGTGTGCACTGATGTGTAATGGAAGTGTACACCTATGTGTTATGGAAGCGTGCACTGATGTGTAATGGAAGTGTGCACTGATGTGTGATGGAAGTGTGCACTGATGTGTCATGGAAGCGTGCACTGATGCAGGTTTTTTTTAAGGAAAATGTTAGTTACCCGGTATGAACCTGTAGGCAACTGATTTCTCTGATTCTAGGGACCCGATGATAGTTTTGTCTGATTCTAGGGACCCGATTTTCAATTCTGGGAACCCGAATCGGGTCCCTAAAATACCTTATAAAAACCCTGGTCACTGATGTGTAATGGAAGTGTGCACTGATGTGTAATGAAAGTGTGCACTGATGCAGCTTTTTTTTGAGGAAAATGTTAGGTACCTGGTATGGACCTGCAGGGAGCCGATGATAGTTTTGTCTGATTCTAGGGACCCGATTTTCAAAACTGGAGACCCGAATTGGGTCCCTAAAACACCTTCTAAAAAACCCTGCGCTAATGTGTAATGGAAGTGTGCACTGATTTGTAATGGAAGTGTGCACTGATGTGTTTTCTGAAACTATATTGCCATTGTTATAATCCACACAGCTCCAGCAGACGAGCAAAGTCTCAAGAGAGGCCGATGACCAAGGAGCTTGGAGCCACAGATATCAACATTGAAGATAGAGAAGAAAAAACAGGAAAAGGTTTTTTTCGAAGAAGTCGGAGTAGTTCCCGAAAAAGAGAACGGAGATCAAAATCTTCTGAGAGAAAGGAAGAAGAAGTTGGAGCAAAGAAGTCAGTAAACTTTTTTCGGAAATTCCTAAGGAGCAAGAAAAACGGCGATGAAATTGTCCACGTGCCTCTTGGAAAGGGTGAGATCGGATGAAGATGCGGTGAACGTAGTTTCACGTTTGCTGCGTCTGTGTAACTTTTACATAAGCTACGTCTACGCAAATTTTACGTGAGCTACGTCTTCGTATTACGTAAGCTGCGTCTGCATGGCTGACTATTGTGTGAGATGTGTTGTTTCAAAAAGTTGAGAACTAGTTAGAAGATCATTTAGTTATGCTTTATGAAGTTTACTCGAAAAATGGGTATCAGGACAATTGCCAACCAGACAGTTGCCAACAGCATCCGTGATACTTGGCAGTTTTCTTAATGGGCGGTTGACTTGCAGTAATTCACTATAGTCGTAGTTGATAGTTGTCCTAGTTGGCAGTTGTCCAGTTAGCAGTTGCCCTACTCCTTGAACCAAAATATGGTATAGTTGCATTATTTCGCTGAATCTAATCAAAATCGATGGTCAAGCATAACTTGTCACCCGGTACTGGAAAACATTTGAGGTTCAGATTATGTCAATCACCAGCTTTGAATAGAGCTCATTACTGTCCACATTCTTGCATCAGCCATGCCACCCCATCAAACGAGCAACGTAAAGGGTTTTGATCAGTGAAATGTGCAAATCCTTTTTATTCTCTTCAGGTCGTCTTTTTGCTCTTCGAGTGCTCTTTATCATTCTACAGTCTATATCAAGTCAAAAAGTTGTTTTGGCTGAGGAAGGTTGCAGTTATTGTANTGTAGATACTCAAACGAATCTTGCTTTTATGGTTCAAGCGAATGCTAAGTAGTGGATAGAAATACGTGATAACTTGAACATGTATTTATTAAATCCACAAAACTATCTACAATTATGTATAAACATTGACTATCTCTAATTTTCACAGAAAATTTTATGGCTTTCTTTTTTCGTAGCAGTTTGATGATCCATGCATGCTTATTCTCAGCTGGAACACCAAAGACTGGTGAAGTTAAAAGGAAACATTTATTCAAAACTACGTGTCATTTGCACTTTAGTTGCGAAGATGTTTTTGTGCGTAACCATATCCACCAAAAACGTGCGGCGAAAATTTTGTTTTCAGCAAGTATTAACTTGATACAAAAAACTGCAGGAGTGGATATGTCAGAATCAACTGAAGCGTTGTCAACAATCCTGGCATACAAAGGAGATGAAGTTTCAGAAAAAGAAGGATGGAACCCTCCCCGACCTCATCCTCCTCAACAAACTGTTAAAAATCAAAAACTATCAGCATTGATTGGGTAAACATTCATTTGGGGTTTTAATGATATTTGGAGACAACCTTCTGCTTTTTTCATGGCAACTAAAATGTTATAAAAATGAAAATATTTATTAGCGTTTTTATGTTGAAACTTTGGTTTCCGGTTTGTCGCAGAAGTTCTAATAAATCAAACAAAGGTATGCGGTCACCTCCTTCACATCGAGCCAAAAAAATGTATCGGTCACGTGGAGACCCTGGGACTGGAAGCTCCTCAGATGCTGATGGGAGGAACGTTTCCAAAAAGACAAAAGACCTTGAGATTGGAAACAGTGGCAAGGGACCAGTGGATGAATACGGCAATCTTGGTAGGATAGAGAGACACGCGAGCATAGGGCAATTGTGACAAAAGAATGTGAGGTGTGACGACTGTAACTTCATTGTGATTTTTATGTGTGAACGTTTGCGTTTCATAGTTAACTGGTGTTTATATCAAATTATTGAATTGCTCCCCCATTAGGTTATTTCAAATGTTTGAATATTTCTTATTCTGGTGTAAATTGAGGTACCTTGGAAAATAATAGCGTTGGCCTTTCAAGCACAATGCGCTTCGCTTCGGCCGGAACGAACGTTAGGATAACTTTTTTGGTTCTAGGAAGTCATCGACTCGGCGAAAACACACGTGTTTTGTAATGAGTTGTTGCACAAGGCGGCAGAGTTTGTTTTAAAACAGTGGGAGAAACTCTTGCGTTTTCTTCAGTTCGCCACAAAGGTAAATACAGCATTTGTCTTTACAAAGTAAGCCGAGCTGTGAAGAAGTTGCAACATGCAGGTTTAGGACTAGCTGACCCTAGAACAGCTATGTCCAACCCGCGGGCCGCATACGGCCCAGTCGAGGGTTTTGTGCGGCCCAGTTTAGTTTTCGCTGTAGTAAAAGTGTCCTACATACTGACAACCTTTCTTTGTTTGAATATTCTTGGATTTGACATTTTAATGCAGGTGGTCCTGAGTGCCACTTCATCACGTCTGTTACCATTGCAGTTAGGATTCGAACACTTTCAGTATATTAGTTTAAGCTAAATTTAGTTTGCTAAAATCAAAGCAAGCCATTTAATGTGCCCCCTTAACGATATGTCACTCAATATGCGGCCCTGGTCAAGATAGTGACCTACTTTTCAGCTCACTCCAAAATACAGTCAGCGAAGCCATTTCATTCGGTTGCAAAGTCATTTTGCCAATTATGAAAAAATAATAAATATATTTATATATTAGAAGCAAAATTTGAGTAGGTAGAATGTAACATATCCCGAAACAATCACATGACGTAAAGTGTCCGGCCCTCTAACTGTTGTGTAATAGCTTACGCAGTCCTCTGACAAAAACGTTTGGGATCCCTGCCGTAGAAAAATTATTTTGACGAAACGCAGATTTATTTTCACTGTGAATGGAAAACTAAAACTCTGTTGATCAATGCAAGACGGGTAAGAAATGGCCCGCGCGGTACTTCAAGGACACTGCACAGGGTGATGGTTTATGAAGCTTGAAAGCGATGGGATTTAGTGAATTCGAGTCGCGTGTGACGCAACGTTCTCAAGTGATATTGTGACGTATAATCTTTCACTTTGAGTTAAATGCAAAGTTAGAAGATCGCACTGAACAAGACAGCTGTTATGGCAGCTATAGGGAGAAGAATAAAAGTTGAAAACATGCACTTTTTGGGTTAAGATTGAGAAACAGCCGTTTGCATACTGGGGTTTAGCTATGTATGTAAGGAGACATACATGGCTAGGTTCTTGCTCTTGTTCAGGATTTATGCAAATTGAAATAATTTACTTTACGGCCTCATTGCTGTATATCTTCAGAAGGCAGAGTGTCTTTCTCAGTGTTCTGCGGAGTAAAGTTTAATATTACTTTATCGATAATAGAGTTGTTAGAAGTTTATTTACCGGGAACCATGAAAGTAATAGATTTAAGTCGCAACCTCCGTCCTCTTNACATCGGTTGCACNAATTGAATGGCTCTNATAACCTTAACTTTGTATTCTNTGCAGGTCCCAACAGGGCCTTTCTAACCCCACCACAGAAACCAGCCAGACCATCCAGCAGGAAAAATAGCGCAAGCAACTCCCTGCCCAGCTCAGATTCGGAAAACCACTCAAGATTCGAGGTGCATCACTGAAACCTTATGCGTTGAGCGGTTTAATGTTTTCGTATAATTGAAAGTTTACGCTTTTGGCAACAAGATTCTTCAGAGACAGGTGCTGTTGCAACGGGAAACAAAAACGCATATCTAAGAATACTTGCAAAAGACTTCACTCAGAAAACTCTTGAGCACATTTTCGTCAAGTGAGAGAAAAATCGTAGTTTTCAGAAGGGCACGGCACGGGTCACTTAAACTCAGTGTGGCTGCAAGAACCACAGGAAAGTTCAGCGTTACCTAAAATGTTATGCTTTCCAGCAAAGCACGATGCAATCGAAATAGCGCACCTGTCAAAATAGGATTCATTCGTTAGGACTCGCAGTGTCTTTGAAAATAATGTAGAACAGTATTTTTATGTCATAAAAGCTTTATTTATGAGAGTTCAGCTGTCTTAAATAAGCTGTGAAGAAAATACTCCAAACTAGTGTGTATACAGTACAGCGATGCTGAAGTCTTATATAAGCTTCCAATCCCATTATTATCCCCCCACCTGATCAGTGTGCTTTTACCTCGCAACCCATTTCTTTGACCAAGTTCGACAAGTCATACCTCGCCGAGCGATTGAGCTAGAGAGCTGTCCAAACCCTCTAAAGATGCGGCAGATACGGCAACAAGTAGATTCGATCAAAAGAAACTTTGGTCGGTTTTGTTTTTTTGTAGGTGACGTCACAAAGAGGGTAGTTTTAGTTTTTTTAGGCCTACTTTATCGGGCCCTGGACTCCGACCCAATGTACGAAATTTTTGACTCAAATTTTTGTGGAAACGAGGCTAAAATCCAAGTCTTCAGAGCCCTTGATTGACTATCTAGCACTTTTGGGTCAAA
>JGI24158J21664_10010129_pt1 | contig 12589 bp, 7 predicted proteins | sample Ectturendosymbi3_FD_21664 | JGI IMG/M metagenome (IMG submission 21664) | reverse complement strand
CCCTTCCTTGTACTCGTAGTTTCTGATTACCTTTATTGAGTTGTTGAAATATGTCAGCAAGATATGCCAGGCGGCAAATAAAATGGTTATTTTCGATACTTTTTTCGCTTTTTCCTTGATCGCAGATAATTTATATTAATTGTTACATACTTCTCGATGCGTGCATCTGAGCTTTGCATCAAATAGATTGTGCATCAAATAGATTCTATTGGAATAAGGACCGAGGATGCCTAATTTTACGTGAAATCGATTTCCTATTAAAGATTTTCTGATCGATTCTTTGCTTACACCCATCGTGGAAAGTACATACTTATCCTTGAATGTCGCTTTCATCCCTCTGTAAAGCATTCCATTAAAAGCACAGTATTTTAACAAGCTCAGCAAATTCAACGTGCGCACGATTTAGGTGCTTATTTAGAACTCTTTGATTTAGCCTTTCGCCGATCAATAAAACAACAGTTGAGCTTTGTAGCACAACGCTTAATGAAATTTTGCAGTNCGCACCAGAACCNTCTCCAGAAAATTTTCAATAGGGGGNCTTTACGTTTGTGCAGGGGGCTTGACATCCTAAAATTTGACAAAAACTCCNGATTCATAGTGTTTGTTATTTCAATTTGGGGGGCTTGAAGTTTGGTTGGGGGGCTTAGCCCACCAAAATACCTTTGGCCGCTTCCATTCCGAACCGTATCGAGCAATGCCTGATTTCCAGCTGAACTGGATTCCAGCACTGACTGCGTCGGGCTAATTAGCATCGCTCAACTGCCACAGAGAGGAAACTTTTGAGCCAAACCTGGACTCAAATTTGTTGTCTATCATTGCCGACATGTTTTTGTGGCGCGACTAAAACCTGGGTTTTACCTCTTTGTGATCGTAACTCCTGTTGCATTGTGTTCAGGGTTTATTTATGATTTAGTGGTTTCATGCGTCACAATACACTGTTCGATAATGTTAATCGAATAGATTTTCAGACTTTTGCTAAGATACAGATCTGTGGATCGCGCGTTACGACTGATCAGTTCGCTACTGACAATAAAACCTATTTACAGATGCCTTAGTTTTCTTTACGGCACTGACGCAAGATCAAGTGGTTTCGTCAAAGTTATTGTCGTTCACGTTGGTCAACATATAATAATGGCCTATTGTCACATCCTGAAGAAAAATAATAGTTTGTTCTGCTTGAACGCAACTCATCGCCCCAAACAAATACATTTTTGCAAAGAAACTAACCGCCAGCTAAGCCGATCACTCTTAAGAAAGGCCAACTTAGAATCAGCAGGAATTTCTTTCAAGAGATTTGAAAGAAACCTCTCGAAGTTATTTAAACTGAAGCGGACTAGAACAGGTTATGTAGGGTGACCCACACGTCTCTGCAGGTTGGCGTCGAATGAACTGAATGGAAGGAACGAAGAGACAAAAGCACGAACATAAAAACTGTTGACAGGTTAGTGATGAAGTAAGATTACAAAANGACCAACANACCGTTGCCTAAGTTATACGCAAAGGTAATTTTTGAAGGTGAAACCATTGGGTAAGTACAGCAATGAATACATTTCATAAAACGCTGTTATCGTCAACTCAACGTTATTGCAAAACTGCGTAGAAATTTATAAACTTTTTCTCAAAACCATGGCCCAACCAATGCATGCTTGTTAACGTATGGCCATTCAACTCACTTTCTGAAATAATAACAAATGTTGACAAGCCTTGCAGCTAACGTAGCAGCAGTTCAGTATACACCATAACGAACATGACAATAAGTGCACCCACGTTTACATAATGGAGATTTACATCAACGTATCTACTGACAAATTACTTTGGAATGACACTTGATTGCCAGTTTAAAGATCTTGGCAATATGAAAGCAGGTCAACTTGAACTAGGAACCCATAATTTGCCTGCGAAAATTTCCAGTGAAGTCTCAGTGGGAAAGTAGAGATAACGACTAAATTTTGTGATAATTCGGTAAGATCAAAATATAGCTTCATAGATTCACGGAAATATTTAACAGAAATATTTCGAAATTGTAAATTTCCATCAAACGTAGCTTCGATGTGACTGGTTTTTAGGACCTTTATTGCCCTGTCGCGTTCACATTGGCAATTAGATGAGCGACGAAAAATTTCATATATTTGCAAAAACATTTCAACTGAATATTATCGCGATTGGTCGCAAAGATTACAACTGATAATAAATACTCCTTTACACAGTTTCGTCACATCATTCATCTATAAATAGATAGTCTAGTAAATTACAACTGCCATAAGTATCTTTCCACTTTAACTTTGCCTATTACGACAATCTCAAAGAGATCGAATCAGTTACAGAATTAACACCCAAACATGAATGTGTCGCTTCGTGTCTAATTTAAACCACCGCCACTGNTTGTCGCAAGAAAGTTAAAACTGTAGGCTTGACGATTTCCAGGCACGTGATTATTGCATCATGTGCGACAGAGCTGAGAGTTTGCGCGCACANCGTGCGCGATCAACCAAATTGCTTCCCTTATTTGGATTGCTCAAAAGCCGCGGTGCGAACGCCGCAAGCATAGCTCAACGTTTGCAACAACATCAACCTTTGGTTAGCAATCCTTCGAAGCTGTCGGAAAAGTCATGCATTTCAAAAGCTTCTTATCAAAAAAACGAGATGTTTCGGCGTTGTGAGAACTTTTTGAGGTTTTCAGCAAATGCGCGCTTATCGCGTGGTGTTATTGGTTTGTCGCGCGAAAGTCAAATGCTACCTTTGATCTCTTATCTGCTTAGCACAGCATTTATTTTCGTGTTCAACAGCACACTGTGTAAACAGCACTGTCTGGCAACAGGAACACACAAGCTGCTCAATAATCAGCCATTTCCCACGAGGCGCACCTTGATCAAAACTGGAACGCTTGGAGAGTTGGAGAAACCAACTTCCCGAAACGAATGCCATTAGTTATTGGCTCTCACCAGCAAACGCATTTTTAACTAGCCTTGAAAGTGATCTGATACTGATGTTGAACAAGTTGGTTTCCTCACGCGGTGGTAATAATTAAAATACAAGGGCAACAGAACCACGCGTTCTAAGTGGCTCAACGTCCTGCGCTCATTTTCTGCAACCAGCTGTGGAGCCGGTAATTTACTGAAATCCTTTGAGGTTTTTCAGCACTTCCGTTTTGGGTGTTCAAAAGTTGTTCCGTCACCAAGAATTACACGGACGTTGTAGGAAAAGAGTCATTCTTAGTGGAATTTCTTCCTCCTTCCACTCTCGTGACAGGCAGCGCCGTCGCTGTGCGCTTCGTGAACGTCAGCACATCGTGACTGACTCTCCTGGCGACCACCCATCGTAAAATGTTATCGGAAAGACCGTCTGCCGCACAAGTTTCAGAACCGGTGAACAAACTTCAGGCAAACCTTGCTCTTTGCTTTCAGCGAGGGAAAGCGGAACATTTTGAGGTATAAGACTAGCCCAAAACTTGAGGTGGATTTTCGAAAAAAAACGTCATGACCAATTTTGGAAAAATATCCTACAAGTCCTGTTAGACATTTGATAAAATGTCCGATATTGTGGTTGTGCATTATGTCTAGAGCACAGACACTTTCGAAACCGTAAACGGGCATTTCTTTTATGTCTAATGTCATTCACTGACGAGCGATTTTAAGCTTTTCGGCAGTCTGCCAGCAAAGCAGTCTTTCTATCCAGTTGGTGGCAGTTTTTGGTAGTGTCCGTTCCGGCTGTGACATTTGCTTTTGTCCTTGTGGTGTCTTGATGCTGAATTGTGGATTAGTGCAGTCAGAATCATCGCAAGTTATGAAAGCAGTGCGCGGCAGGCTGATCCCTCTGGCTTAACAGCCAACCTGGAGTTTGCTTCTGTCTAGTTTCGCTGTGGGCAGCTGTACTGTGCGCACACTAGCTCGTCCAAGACGTGCATCACGAGTGCAGGGAACGTCTGCGGTAAACATGTTTTGTGTGCTCGGCGGAAATTCGGTTTGCACGCAGAATCCATCTTGATGGTGTCAAGTGTCAGGTCTCGCAGCCTCAAATGCAGCAAGAAAACTTGTCACAGTGTAGCCAAGATTAAATTTTGGAAAAGAGGTTAAGTAAACAGGCAAATACAAGTGTTTTTCTCTGTTCAGCTGCTCATTAACCAGCAATAAAATTACCTTGACATGTGGCAAATCAGCGGTATCGATTATTGAGTGACAAAAGGCTGCAAACAACTTTTGGCTTTGGGTACCTTCATCAAGTGTTACAAGACTCCGAGACTACCTTTCGACATATTATAAAAATACCCATAGATTGGCATGACGTTTCATGACAATCATCTGTATCTTCAATCTTGTGACAAAACATCACCAGTTTGCAGCCACCAAACTGAGAAAAATGGCAGATATTATGTGCTGGAGCTGGAAACTTTTAACTCGGTGATGGACGTGATTCAAAGACTGAGTGTCAGTTCTGCAGTTCAGCACTCGTGATTGATGGTCAGCGTTATCGCTGCTAGCAAACCATACAAGGCTTTGCGGTGCAATCACGCACAACCAGTTTGAATACATTTGTTTGCACAGCGTGCTTGCTGCAACAGTGGGGTTTTTTCTTGCCGCAGTGCCTGCCTACCTTTGAAGAATATCACCTGCTTAGCTCACATGGCTAAACACGATTTGCCTTGATGATTATATGCTTTTAAAGAAAGATACTGCTTGGTACGGAACGAGGAGATTAAAAAGCCTGTCCTCAAATTTTGTTGCCGCTTCTCATCTAACAAATAATCGAATGACCAGAGTGAATGCAGCGGTAAAGCTGTAATTACTGCAATTCAGACAAAAATCTTAAAATTGTTGGTTGCGTCTGAACTTGTGTAGACTCGCAAAGCCGCAGGAAGAATGCTGATTTAAGATAAAATCATAGTTGCAAGTTGCTATGGCACAAAAAACGTTTGTTGCCGCAGTGATTGAGTTGAGGTTTGCATGCCTGACCCACACGACAAGCTAAACTTGTCTGGTTTCTCCAGTTCTTGCTGCGTTTCGCAAGAGCTTGCCAAGCACTTAGTAAGCGAGACAGCTGGTTTAAATTTTTGCCAAGGTTGTTTATTCTTGATTTTCTTTTTTGGTATAGACCTTAATCTAGAAAAAACTGAAAAGAAACAGTAAATAAAAAACTATTGCAACGTTCTTCATTACACTGGACAGATAAGACATGTGGTTCGAGGAAAATTATTTGTCGATCAAAAAGATCTATACAAACAACAACAACGTATATTGTAATGCACTACTACCACGGGAAAAATGTAAAGTTAAAAGGAAATGCTCTTCGCTGGAAAAGTTGCTGCGTCGTAATAGAGGAATCTGTTTCTAATGTAACGTAACACCGAACCAAAACAAGATACAGCTGTTACGTTCGAGTCACGTGTGGATGAAGTACGGGTCAGTGCAAAGTTGTCGCACATAATCCAAAGATGATCTCACCAGGAAATTTTGGCGGTTTTAAGCAGAATTTCATGACATTGGCAAAGTGCACTTAGTTGAAAATCCTTTAGTTAAATTTGTTTTTAGCTTGTTTTGCCTCACCCAAAAAATCTTGCCGAAAACTTAGGACTTCGAAAATTTCCGGTTTGTTTTGTCTAGACTGACTTTCAAATGTTGAGTTTTTTTGTCGATTGGAGTTTTCAACACCTTACTGACATATTCGAAATTATTTTATAAAAATTATAGTCAACGACAGAATTTTTTAAAAATGCAGACAGAAAACTTTCAACACCCTCTCTTGGAAAAGCAAACCATCAGCGCATTTTACAGTTTTTATACTTGTCCGTGTCACTGCGAATTAAGCAGACAATTTACAGAAGAGAACATCCCTCGCTCTAATGCAAAAGAACACAGTTTTTTTTTCGATGATGACTGATGTTAGACGAAAAAGATCAGGGACAATTCTTCAAACTTTGACGGTGATCAGCGTGGAAGTTCTGTTTTTGCCGACAGCGTTGAAAAATTTCGGTTTCCTTCCAAATACCGATTAGTGCTCGTTGCTCCTCAGCACTCGTGTTTGGGACGACACTGCATTTCATTTCGGTCGGAAGTGTGGATGACCTGTTGCGCCGTCCAGCAATTTACCATCAGCTTACCTTAGAAATCGCACGAGTTCATGGAGTTTCCGGGTGGGCGGAACGGACCTTGTGGTCGATAATCCACCGTTTGTATCTGTCATCCCGCATCATCCATCGGAATGTTAATCCGGTCAATGTAACGCAGTCACACTGTTGCGCTGGGTCTGCATATTTTACATCTTATCGATATCTGTCAGGATTTTTGCTCGACATTACTGTTCACCGCCACGCGTAAGTAACAGTGCACTCACTGAACTTCTCCAGTTGAAACTTGAGCGCTGATCAGGTCATCAGCATATTGTGTGAAGCTGACAACATTACGATCGTGAGACAGAACCTGCACGTGTGGTAAACGTGTCGGACTTGACATAGTTCGTAAAAGGGAAAACTCACTGCACTGGAGATAGAGCAGTTGCAAATAAAGGAAAACAACTCTTGGCATGGAATCGGGAAGCATCTTTGAAAACATCAGCAACTCTCGCTTTGTAAAGGTTAAAGAAAATTAATATTTTCAATGTGCACCTAATCTGCAGACATGTCGCTGCTGTGAGCCACGTTCGAAGGTTTCCGCGCTCATTAACAGCTTAACTTGTATCATCAGATGTCTGCACTGAAAGTCAATTAGCGTTTGAGTCTTATATTTTATCGGTCAAAATTGTTCAAGCTCGCAACCTATCACGGTGGTGTTTATGAACAACCTAGTAACAAAACTTGTGGGACAAATCAACCTGTCCATCTGATCCACAATTTTGAGGAATGATCAGAATGCAGACCAGTAAATAAACTTCCCATATTGGAAGATACGAGTTAAGGCCTTGTCTGTTACCTGTATGTTACCGCGCTTTGAGTATGCAATTTGAACATTTTGAATCGAGTTATTTCGATGCTGTCATTCCGGTGAATTTCGTCAGTTGAACTAAAGTCGAAACCTCCTAGAAAATGTTTCTGGAGGCGCGTTATGTCAGTTGAGCTGCTACATGTTTTCAATACTCGTCGCGAAAGTTCAAAATTGCCCTGCTGGCCATAACGCGCTAGCGAAGTTTGAATAAGTTGAGACTTGAGAGCTAATGAGGATGGCGTTAGGCAGCTGTACATCGAAGCAGTGGAGACAGGTGCTAGGATGCGTACATGGCAAGTCGCGACAAGCCATGTGTCGCGTGATCGCAAATAGTCAGAATTTTCACATACGTCGTTGCTAACTTCATGCACTCTTGTGTCTGGCCGGAAGAATGCCGCGACGACGACGGCAAGCGACTTCCACGATTGCCGTGATCGTGACGCCCTTGTAATGACTCTTACGTAACGCAATAAAATACGCTTGCCGAGCTTTCTGTAAGAGGGCCTTTCGTTGCACGCTTGGCGGTTTGTTGTTTGCTTGATCGGAAGTGCGCTCGTTCTTGTTTTCACGTTTCCACGGGTCGTGCATGAATGTCAGGTTGTTCAGCAGGTCTCGGTGTGCTTTGGGAACCCAGGTTTGCAGTCAGTTTCTAGCAACTCAGGCTCATTCTGCACAACTGGTTGCGTGAGTCTTTTCACGTGCCAAAATAATTGCTGACATGCAAGTCAATGAAAACATTAGATTGACAGAGGGAAATTGTTTGTCTACGCTAAAACCAAATCGTGAAAACTTGTTGCTGATTCAAAAAAACACACGAGCTATGTAACTACCACATGGTAGGTCTTATGTATAAGCAGGTAAAAAAACAGTCTTGTGTACTGTATGGTGAAAATGTGAGTTGATTTTTTTCTTATCTGTACACTTATGTGTTCAGCTTGGATTTCCACACGCAGCTGTTTCACAGATGTTTTTTCCGTATTGGTCATTCTCACTTCTGGTCTCTGCGCGCTTGTGGCAGGCGTGTACTTCACGCTAAGNTAACAAATTACNTGTGGAGCGGTGAGTGGTTAATCACGTGGGTTCAATGACACGAGCGGGTCTGTCGATATATGCTGGCCACATTACAGCAGCCAAAGTTTGCTCATTGATTTTCGACCCATGCAGTCGGATGTAACAAAGGAGAATAGCTCCCGACATCCGAACCACTCTTTCCTATTTTCTGGATAAGCTGTGTGTTTACCGCTCATTGCCCTGCACATGTGGTCTGTTATTAAGTGCAAATACGCTGCTTAAAAAATAGTTGAAAGTTTTACGAAACTTTTCATTCTTGCCACATGTTGAGAAATCACCTTTCACCAATGTACACAGAAGAAAAAAGAGGATCATGGTTCTCTGATAATCCTTATGATTTTATTTGCTAGTTAAGTTTTTACGATCGTGTTGCTGGTTGGTTGCTGCTGTTCGGTGGCATGTTAACATAGAGTGTGCGACACCAATCGTAATGTTGTCCTGGACAGAGCGAACTTTTAATGAGTGTTTGACTGAACTATGTTGACCTTCGACAACATATTTCTGTGGAAAAATGACTAGTGGTCAGGTTTATCAATAATGCACAGAGGTCATGCAAGAATATTACACGAAACAGTGCGTCATCAGGTGTTAGAGCACAGGATTTCCCACCAATCGTTCCGGCGTTTCAGTGACGCTCATCTTATGCCTCTGCATTCTCCATGCTGGCCCGGGTTGACATGTGCTTTAGGTGCGAGTGACAGTGTAGCGCGAATAAGTTGTGGAAAAGGAACTATTGGCCCGTGAATCATAACAGTTGTTTGAAAACATGACGTGTGCATTGAAGAAAAAATATTTTTGCATGGCATCGCGTATGTAATAAAGGATGCTATGATGGTTTCAATAAACTGTGCCACCTGTTCTCACATTAGAACGGTGTGAAATTTGGAGGTCTTGGAAAGTTAGCGCAACAACCAACGATTGAAATGAAATCAAATTGAATGTGTCGAAAAATAAACGAAAAACAACGTTTTCATCGATACCAAAGATTAGTTAACTGACCTGCAAAAAAGTGCACCACGGAGTGCGCATGTACAAAAAAGCGGTCAAAAATAACAATCGGTCAGTTATTGTTGTTCTCAAATAGGAGTTTTCATGATTAATAAATCAGTTCAAAGCATCACAAAATGTCACCTTGTTCTCAAACCAGAGTGGTTCGAAATAATTTCAAATCATCAAAAATAATGGCGTCAGGCAGTCCGCGTCTGGGAATGCAATTACATGGTGAACTTGCGACTACACGTTTTGATCAGAGACATTCACCGTTGCGATTCAACTTTCTGGGTGATTAAAACTGCCACCAATCAAGTACCTGAACGAGACGGGGTCAATGGCGTGAACAAAGCGGTTGCTTTCTGCAGTTCGATACATCTGCTGATTGTTTTTCAGAGTAGAAGTGAGATATTTTCTTTTTTTCTCGATGAGGCCTGAGGTGAAGCAAGGCTTAGCAATACATGCAACAACTACTACAGTATGTAGGGATATTAAGAAATACACAAGCGACACGCTCTGCTTTTAAACGAACAAACGCCTCTAAATTTAGATGCAGTGCGTGCGTAAAACATAGAAACCTGATGATAAAAATAAAGATCTCAGCTAACGCTCTGCAGTGCCACAGTAGCCCGCATGGCTAGAAATGGTGTTGATTCGCCTGTAGGCGAGGGGAAAACCTCTAAATTTCTGTTTAACTTAGCATGCTGTAAATAGTGTCTTTGAGAGCAATCGCCTCAGGTTTAGAAGACAGGAAAACGCTTGGTATAGAACAAGGGCGTTCAAGCGTAATACACAAATCTGCGAAAAATGCTTTGCTGGAAGTTTGGCGATGTGACGTTAATAAGTGACGGTCTTTGTTGCATTGTTTCTCTTGTTTGAGGAAGCGTGAGCCGTTCTTTCCTGGCAACGCATTTTTGTGAACCATCATGTCAGTTTCACGAAAAGCTTTTACCAACGCCTCGAACCGCAAACAAATGACGCGCTGCCACGTGAAAAACAGTCATTGGAGCCTCGATCACGACCGGCTGCTTTTTAATTGTGCGACCGTAAGCTAGGCAGCAATTTCAGGACCGTTAGTAGTTTTTACTCCCAAACAACTTTTGTCAAATTACCAGTTCGCTCCTTCGTAGCCCGACACGTTATTGCAAACAGGCTGTTTTTCAAAATAGCGCGGGGATTTTTTAAAGGCTCATTTTTGCGCCTGGTACTTCGGTATCCAGAAAGAGCCGAAAATCGAGGGTCTGTTTTTCACATAATAAAGTCGTTAGAGTCTGCCGTGAAATTTGGCGCAGGATGGAAAGGATCAGACACTTGACATTTACCCTTTGGAAAATCTTCGTCATTGCTCAGCTTTTGCAACAGGCTGTTATCTCAGGTTAGGATGCAGCCAATTATGTAAATAATTTCCTTCGAATTGTTAATACCAAAACTTTTCTAAACAAACCAGCTGATTGGATATTGCCAACAGGCAAGCTTGATCGAAATGGTTATAATGCTTGCGAAATCTCCATTATTATCATTTACCAATTGCTGCATTATTGGGGTCATAGCGTTTGCAGATGGATATCTCGTTTGCAAAAATAATCCCAAGGTTATTTATCACAAAAGGTCCATCTTTTATAAAGTAGTTTACTTGTGCATTTATGGCAAACATTGCTCAAGTAATGCAAACGTAGAAATATTGTGTTCAATCTTGAGTTGCTTGTTGTCCTATTGCCCTGTTTACGATGGTCATCCGGTAGATCGAATGATCCTGTAAATGGAAGTCGGTAACAATTGAATTAAGGAACTGCGTTGCAATTCGTTGATGACGATTGCATCCATGACCTGTTGCAAAACAGCGCCTGGACTCAAAACAAGTTACCCACCGCTGATCATAGCGACAGTTGAAAGATGGCAACAACAGTTGCAGATGTCGATGAATAACGGCGTGTTTGAGCATTGATTTTCCCATTTGGCGAAATGCAGAAAATACATTGGGAATTCAGTTTACTTCTCGGTTGCTGTGATTCTGCGTATGCTTTAACAATTAAAAGAGATCTTTCAAAAACAAGTCCAATTTAGAGGATGAAAAAAGTTTAACACTGATCTCGTAAGGTGTCAGTTTTTTGGTCGGGCGTTGAAAAGTTATTGAAATTTGTTTAAACTGCAACTGACATTTGGTTGTGCAAGTGCCGTAAAAGCCGCCATTAGTTTTATTTGTCATTGTCGCGAAAATTACGTCGTTTCTGACCAATCGCATCATTCCCGAACGAAATTCAACCTGGTGCATTTTAACCAACTATGACTTAATCTCACACTAACAAGTTTGACGCAACTCAGCCATTCGTAGCTGATCTTTTTATAAGCACAACAGCTTCGCTTCCTTGATCCCTGCTCAGCGGTTTGATTTATGTGAGAGTCGATGTGAGTGCGTGCGTTATTGTTTGCATTCGGTGCATTTTTAAAAGAAGTTTTGAACAAAATCGTTATCGTGGTGTTGTGAAAAGCGGGTTTTTCCGAAGTTACAAATATAAAAAACATCAAGCAATCTAAAAAAAAGATTGCTTCGAGAAATTCCAAGGCGGTCCCGGGAAAAGTTTAGGGACACTGAGTCAGCCAGCTCTTCGCGTCCCGTAGAGTTTCTGGAAACGCGGTAATTCGTCGAGGCCAAGTTTAGTTGCTGAGCCCAAGTGGAGAACTATCTTCCACTTAATCTTTCGTTTTTCCATACCTGGATTGATTGCCTTGAATGGCTTGAAGTTCTCAGTCTCAATGTAAATGAGTCTATTTCATCCATTACTTGAGACTATCAGCGACCTATCCTCCCCTAGGGAGTGTGCCTGGGAATAGTGTTGGCTAAAAAGAAATTTCAACTCCAAAGATCCCGAACTGCAGTTGCAGCCTCATCTTGTTGCAGTTTAGCGTCTGACTCAGGGCTCACATTCGACTACTTTCTAGGGAAAATCATTTTCCAAAATTATGTGGACCCCCTAAATAAATGAAAGAAAGGTGAACTGCATAGAAAAACTTATAGGGGTTGTCACAACTTTTTCTTAAATTTCTCGTAAATAATCAGCTTCACTTGTGTTACACTAGCTGTTCTTATGGGAATTTAAAACGATATCTCGTTTTAAGCTATAAATATGCCGCCAGCAAATTTCTACTTCGTTTTCCTTTGATTAAGTAATTACGCTGAACGCCTTTCCAGGAATGAACTAATTTGACCTGCACGCCATTAGCATTTTGGGCCGCAGAGATTCTAGTTATCATGATGCGTTAGTCCTTTTTTGGTGACCAGTTCCTCACTGAGTCTAAATAAGTGCAAAACTTGTTCAGCTTGGATGGACATGAACAATTAGCAATATTGTCATAGTTGCTAGCAAAACTTCGTTTTAATTGTTTTTTAGTTTATTTTGTTCTGCGAACGCTGCACACCCTTCCATCAGGAAATTCTGCAATGCAAGAAATAAGCAAAAGTAACAACAGGGTTTGATTTTCTTGCACAAGCTGTTCCAAGTATTCGTGAATAGAATTTACAGGGTTTGATTTTCTTGCACAAGCTGTTCCAAGTATTCGTGAATAGAATTTATAGTATTTACCGCGTGAAGGAAGACGTTGCAATCTTGAAAGAC
>JGI24158J21664_10010128_pt1 | contig 12589 bp, 9 predicted proteins | sample Ectturendosymbi3_FD_21664 | JGI IMG/M metagenome (IMG submission 21664) | reverse complement strand
AAATCGAAAATGTTGCAAAAAGTTGCAATATAACAACCCTGGAAACAGCTCAAAACATTGAACTGCATGTATTTTGAGTATTTAGGAAGCTGTAAAAAAAGGTTGCAAAAGTTGCAAAAACTTGCCCTAGTCATTACATGTGCAAAACAAGCATCATTACAGAATATACCAATACAATGCATGACCACATTTAAAATTTTTTGAAAAAAATTGTCTCAATGTCTTCTAAAATTAGCCAGCACCTTTGGCAATGAACCATAGGCATAATCCCTTACAACCCCCCACCTAGTTGCAATTCACAAGGAAAAATTCTCATCAGTGACAGCATCAACAGATGAGATTCAGAATTTGTAATATGTTGAAAAATATGTTTTCCTTGCTTTGCCATGTAAATGGACAAGTCTACTCAGTGGTTGACTTCAAAGTCATTTCGAAAATTTCCACTAAATTCAATTACTGAGGCAGGGTAGAATTCATTTTTGGCATATTTTGTGCTACTTGTTGCAATTCTAGCCACCAGAAAACTTGGCGACACTGCAGTGTTTGCGTCAAAAATAACCCAGTACGACCAGGATTTATTAGACCTACCTTCAAACGGACTACTGTGAAAAATTTTTGACGAAGCACGGTCGTAAAGTATCACAAAGGTAGAAACAAAGTGATAAAAAACCTAAATACGAAAATCCCTACGGATCCCTACAAAATGTCGATTTTGCCCGTAGGGATTCCCTATTCCCTACAAAAGCCTATAAATCCCTACTGTAGGGATTTTTCCCTGCGAGTGGCAACACTGCAGGTCTACGAGAACGCATGCAAGTCTGCCATTGCATTTGTGGCCTCGCACGAATGAATGGTTCAGTTCAGAACCGAGAAAAAAGTTCCCACGGAAGAAGCAACTGTAATGGGAGTTACATTTTAGGTACTAACCACACGCCCATTTCTTCGACGCTTGTTCAGAGTTAAGCTTTTTTATAGGTCCTACTGTACTCGCTTTTGCACTCCTTTCGACATGTCAGGAGTGGTCCGTGGCGTCCATTGCCGGTTACGCCGTGAACCGCGCGGCTGTTTTCGCAATGCAGCGAGTCAATGTTAAGTTGAAATAACATTGTACTCAAATTTAATCGCGTAGGTCTATGCAAGTGCGTTCCTTCAAGTAACCGACCGACCTACGGTTAACTTGCATCAGCAGCACCGGTTTTCTAAGTGGGCAGAGGTAAATAAATTAACAGAACCTTGCAGAGCACTGACTGTACAGACTGCTCCTAACAAGTTTTTTTGCCCAAGCTATCTCTTGCATGATGTCGCTGCGTTGGTAAAAATTGCACATAAAGATCGGCATAACAAAATGCTGACTGTTGTCGTTGTCAAATAGATTCTAAATCAGGGGTTCCCAACCTTTCTCTGACCATGTACCCCTTCTGCATTTGGACAGATGAGCATGTACTCTTAAAATTTCTTATGACAAAAAGGGGTAAAATAACAAAAATCCACTGAACGTTGATTAGAACTTTTACGTTTTTAGAACTGTAAAGGTAGACTCCGTTTTTATGTCTCAAAGTTAATTTGTTGTGGATGTACAATAAATGTACCCCCTTCAGATAGGCAAATGCATCCCTGGGGGTATATGTACCCTAGGTTGGGAACCCTTGTTCTAAATAGATGTTAGATTATGTTTGAATACAGTTTTAGGACTGAGGACGCGCAGTTTTACTTGAAATACATTTCAGCCTGATTCCTCGAAAGCTAACAGTAAACCTAGAGCTTTTAATTACCTTTAGAGGAAATTATATTATTTTTGCAGTGACCATAGTATGAAATATCTCGATATGAAGTGTATACTATCACATGAAAGAAATGTTTGCATTCTGGTAGAACTGAAATAATTTTTCTCGTGGTCAGCACATCAGCACCGGATGTAACCTTTTTGCCTTACCCTGCTATATTCGGTCAGGTATGTAACATCTTTTTTTTCGAACAGAACAGCAGTAAGGTGCATCCACTGCATTCTTTCAAGTTTCTGCCAGATGGAACTTCGAACAACACTGCAGTTCACATCTCGCATAGCAGTACAGCCCAAAACTTTTGGGAGGGCCAAAATGTTGGAATTTAGGAGAGCAACAGTATTTGTGTTTGGGATGCTGCTTTTCAAAGCACAAAATGACCATATATGCTAAAAATGTGCGGGGGGAAAGGCCCCCTAGCTACCCCTATGCGCATACCTGATTGCGCCTTTCCATGTGACTTCGCCATTAGTTCAATAGCTGACGTTGCGATTGTCATGTCTTGCTGATGCTTCATCGTTGTACTTATTGCTTTCACCTGCCTGCAGGCTGCAATTGTTCAAGCACTAACAATGAAGTAAAGAAAGTGGTTTCATATACAAGTGCAAGCATGCAGGTTGCTTCGCACCCTGCTTGTTCAAGTCAAAGTCAAGCCAACCGTTTCTGTTACTTGCACATCAAATCTCTATAGGGTAAGAGTCAGAGAATTCAAGCTCACCTGTTGTATTGCTAACAAAGGCAAAGATGAACTATGATAATTTCACATAAAAGAAAGTATGCTAACTTATCCTGGTGTGTAGAAGGATACATTTTTTATCCAACACGGCCACGAGTACTCTCGTGCCTAACTCCTACTAAATACGTCTGAAACTTTCTTGCTTCAAACCTAGTAAGCCCTATCAAACGCTTGCAATGTCCAAGTTGCTCGAAATCCACTTTATCACAATCTTTTTACATTCCATCTCATTCAAGTGAGCTTAACCACGTGCCCGTGAGGGCACTGATGCAATCCATTATCGGCCAGCATTCACCCCCTCGCTCAATTCGACTCAGCGACCAGCGTTATCTGGTTAATACCCTATCTCATTGGCTTTCAACTCCAAAACTGCAGTCACTGCAATGAATGCATTCACTTTAACTTCCCAGTCATTTTCAGTTAGAAAATTTCTTTTTGTTAATCTCGTTGCGTTTTGTAGAGTATTTTCCACGGCCTGCTCTACTTCGTGATCATGCCGCGAGCGAACGATGTTTCGCAAGCAGGCAATACTCAGCTGTAAACAGCCGAATCAGAACTTACTTCAGCGAGAAGGCATTAAGTTGCTAAGCATATGTGCTGATTTGGTGCAAAAGGAGTCGCTTACCATGTAACAAGACACCCTTATTTCCTTTTCGTTGGTGGTGCCATGCAGCACGCTGCTGTTACACCGTGACGCACATTTGCATGAAGTCTGCCGAATAAGGATTGGACATGGCCTACTTTGAGAATAAGAAGCGGGAAACAGTAATAACGTCAGATGGTAATCGTGTGTTGGAAACTACCGGACAATGCTCAGAACTGATTCCCATCAAAAAATCTTTGCAGAACAAATAACAATTCAGTGTAGAGTGAAGCTGTTAGCAATCTCTGGACTAGTTTTGCCGTATATTGGAAAAAGGTTTGCAAATCTTGGGAGGGCCTTTCAAAGCCTATCAAGAGTAAACTAAATTTGAAAGCAGTTCCATTAAATTTCGTTCAGAAATACTGTCGGATCAATTAACGAACTTGTAGAGGGTCTAAGATAAAAAAATAATTCGACGTATTCCGCTGTAATCATAGTGTCACTCACAAATCGTTTGATGGATTATGGCCGAAATTTGATATTTTATGGTAATATATACGAACATAAATTGCACAGAATTAAATTACAATTTCATTTTTTAATTTGATTAACGTTACGCTTCTGGCAAAACCCGTCTGCGAAACTCGATTTTGTGCCAATGCAAAAGTGGTACTAAGCAATTGCCATTCATCGGATCAGCTTGCTTTTGCGACGGATCAGCAGTTGCAACCTGAGAGCAATTAATAGCAAGAAGCGATGCCAATGATTCACTTAATGACTAAATTGTTTGATTTGGTGGGTAACTCTTCGAGACAGGACAAATTACAAAGTCCAGAATACCAACAGAGGCTCACGGAAATTTTGATGTTTAGTGTAGGCTATCTAATAGCAGGGTTGGATGTACGTGGAGACTCCCTTGTACAACAATATGCAGGTATTTCCCTCACAACTTTACCTGCTTTAAGTTGTTTGAATAATTTGCTGGTACTTTTCTACGACGTAGAGTGCCGGCAAAAATTAAGCATGTTGCAGTGCATCATCCTTCCGCTGTCCCGTGCTTGCCCACTCGCAGCACTGTAAAGCGTTTCACGTTACTTGGAAAGTTCGTGTTTATTTTCCCCCTTGTAGGCAAACAATATATGCATTATTTTAAAAGTTTTAAAAAGCACCACTCAATTTTTGCAAACTGCAAGAATTAAAAAATTGTCGCAGCCAGTGCACTGCACGCTTTTTTAAGCGTTCTTGGACCATGCAACGAAAAAGTCACAGAGCAAGGTAACGACCCATGCTTTGTTTTTTGTTTTCGTTGTGTTGTTTTTATATTCACTGACTCACTCTTTACTTTAACGTGTTAGAATTACTTTGGACGCTGTCGTAAAATATAATTCATAACACAAACTTGAAGGAACGTTCGTGAATCATGATGTCACTTGTTTCATTACACAAATTTATTTGGTTACTACAACAGGTGAGTGTGTTGCTTAGATGGCAGTGTCTCACAGCTCCGTTGAATTTATACTGGCGACATTTAAGCGCAGGTTATACAAACAACATTAGAAGGACTCAGACATGTACGCCAGCACCCTGGTGTTGCAAAACAATATTCCACTTCAGCAGGGGTGTAGTGGGGTTGGCACGCGTGGGAACGGCGTTCCCACACCTCTTTTTGACGTGGGAATGCATTCCCACACCTTTTTGCACTAGCAACGTTACTTCAAGATGTGGGAGCCACAAGATTACATTAAAACATGGCTGCGATCTCACAGATGGGCTAGCGACACGCAGATTTGCACTGCTAGTCAATAGTTTACACAGTGAAACAAAAAGATCCAGTGTGGAAATTCTTGTAGGCGAATGCTCACTTTATTCGAGCTATTAGGTTCAGCTTTTTTTATTTCATTCAGCTTTTTTATTTGGGAACGGCGTGCCCACACCTCTTTGAAAAGGTGTGGCAAAGCCTCTTTTGGGGAAACGGCATTCCCACACCTTTTTTTTAGCACTGCACCCCTGCACTTCAGGCTTGACAAATAAGCGCGAATGCTTGAAGACTGCCTTTAATAAAGTATAGCAGTGTTTGTCCAACTACAAGCCCGCGGGCCGCATGTGGCCCGCCACAGCGTTTTCAGTGGCCGTGGAAGCATTCAGGAAAAGCCTTCAAATCTGAAATTTGTTGGAAAGCGTATGAGGTTACATTTGTCTCATTGAACTGCTTGCGCTGAATAAAGTATATTTGCACAAGAACAATACCTTTTCTTTGGAATATTTTGTTTTATTCATTAATCTTACGATCAAATTAGAAGGCACGGCCATATGCTAACCCTCCGCTGGGGTACCTGTCTGGATAACCTCTGTTTTTTCGGTGCCACCCTGATATCTGATTTTTTCAGATACTGAATAAAAATGCCTGTCTGTCTGCCGGGGCGTTCTTTGTGTTGAAGAGTATATCTGGCGCAATGAACTCAGTACCGCCAAATAAATCTGTCTATCCGCTCAACGCGGCCTTATCTCAAAGCGGCCCTCCAGCCAACTTTAAATGTCCATCGTCGCAGTAGGTGATTGTCATTAGAAAAAACACATCTTTTAATAAATTTGTACAATACTGACGGTGTTAGAGACTGCAGAGAGCTTCTGCAAATTAGTCAGTAAAAAAAGATTTTTGAAACTGAAAGATTTCGCATTAAAAATGCACTCGATGTTTGGAAACACACACATGCGTGAGAGTACATTTTCTACGATGAAGCAAGTCCAATCTGAAAACAGAAATCGAATGGCTTACGAACACTGGGCGATAGACTCCGACTTGCACCACTAACACTGGTATTGATAAAAGAACGAGTGTCAGAGAAGCCTCGACCACAGGCATGCCGCTGACAGAGATTTGCAATGACTTGCAGTTTGCTATTACATATAATTTAAATGACACACTCATTCATCTTCCTTTTTCAGTTATAAATGTTGTGAATCTGTTGTTTTACACATAATTTATTGGACGTGGCCCGAGAGTTGTCACGTTTTCGTAAAATGGTCCGTAGGTTAAAAGCAGCTGGACCACGCTGAAGTATTTTGGGCATATCATGGTAATGGTAAGAAATTTTATGAAGGTTTGCAAACCTAGTCGTAAAGTTTCATGTCTTCAAGTTCTCCAAAAACCAAGCTGTTTTAGTGATAAATCTGCTGTCCCATCAAAAGTACTGGTGCATTTAGGACAAAGAAACCTGATCAAGCTCTTACGCAACTCTGCGTCATTATCAAGGTGATTAAATGACCGTGCGACATTCAGGCTTTCAATGCGTTTTTGATTTTTTTAAAGCTAACCATGTAACACTGGAGTGAGTTAGATGAGACATTGATTGCGGATTGAATGAAAGTGCATTGATAATATTTTATAATATAAACAACATCAACACTCTGATCGTAATATAGGTAGAATTAAACTTTTGAAAACCTCTTGTTTTCACCCCCCTCCAACGAAAATTGTCGGTTTCGGGCTTACTTAGCATTACAGCAAGGGACTCCAAACTATAGCCAGCGAAGACTTTTGTCAATGATAAAAAAATAATTTGTTTATGAACCATTTTTTGATATGTTGGAATGTAACATATCCCGAAACAATCCACATTATGTGAGATGTTCGGCCCTCGAACTGTTGTAAAGCAGCTTATGTGGCCCTCTGGTAAAAACGTTTGGAGACCCTGCAATACAGTAGCAGGAAACAAATCGTTGCTCGGGAATTTTTGTCTTGGTCAACAGCAAAAACCAAAGCAGAAACTACTACAGAAAGATTTGCTTGAAGAAGCAATTTTTCAGTTCTTCATGAAATTTACGGAACACGTAGTCGTTTCGAAAATATGTAGAACCAAGTTAGAAGTTTCCGCAACACTGAAACAGTAAAGGCTTTGTATTCACCTGACAGATCATGTCTCGAATCTCTCGGTTATATTTTCCTCTGCGCATTTTCCACTAGATTCCCTCCACATTCATGAAATGGTAGAAGGTGATCGCATTAGAATTATTTCGCAAGAACTCAATTAAAATAGTTCGTGCTGTCTTTTCGCTGTGGTTTCACAACACTAATGATATTGGTCTTGCATCTCAGTTGTTAGTTGAGTATCATTGGTGTTTTGGCCAAAAAATCAATCTTACGGTAATCGTACTTGTAGGAAATCGGAGGATGGTACGGCAATAACTCATCCACACCCCAAAGATTCATGAGGAATAGAATGAAAATTGGTAACAATCGCGCAAAATTGATTGGCATCTGGTACATTTTACCAAATGTTGGACAAACGTACATTGAAAATATGAAATTGGCTACAAAAGGTTTAAAAAAATCAATCATGATGTCTGTTAGTGCTTTAAGTGCCTAATCAAAGTACAGCAGAATTGCACAGTTGATTTTTACAAACATTTTTAAAAGTTCATTAAACGTAATTTAATGATCGTCTTTTCAGGTATTGACAAGCTTTCGAAGTAGGAGAAAAAAATATGGGAAAAGGCGGTTTAGCAATATCTTCAGGACTGAAGTTTTGACTTGGACATTTTTAGACAGATGTTGCTAAACATTAGGCGAACTCGTTTGATCAACGCAAACCAATTTGATGAACCGATACGCGTCTATGATACTGCAGTATCTAGTTTTCCACCGCATATTTCAGAAATGATCAGGCGTGACCCATAGTAAGTTTCGGCAAATTTTTGTGCTCTATAGTAAACGGGTTCCCAGTGAAAAAAGTGTTTCTCAACAGGTTTCCAACAGGAATGCCAAAGTGTTTTCTTTTTATTCTCAAATGTACAAACAACAACATCAAACATTGTGACTAATGACATAATCTCTGATAAGAGGTTCCCAAGCCAATATCTTTAGGAACAGGGGTCCCCGGTGTTGGCAAGGTTCATAACCACTGTTCTAAACAAGTAGTGCACAACTGACCAACTTCTATTGCTGTAGTGATTAAGAACAAAATTCTAGACATTATTCTTTAGTGAACATGATGAGAAGAATTTTCGAGATTCTTTCATCTAACGGCGCAAAAGGTTTTCATAAATAAGCGTAAAAGATTTTCTTTGATTACATGAAAACATTTACTAACAGGTAATGCGATTGCAAAAACCGTTTTCGAAAATAATTTCAAATTTAGACTGCTTTCTTTCGAACTTTTAAAGTTGTCTATGGTACTGGTTGAATTTGTACTGGTCGTACTTTTGAAGTTGTAGTGGTGGTTGTACTGGCTGGTTGAGTTTTGTAAGAGATTATAAAATACAGCTTTTCATTTTCTTCTGCGTTTCCGTTCTGGAAAAGGAAGCTGGATTAGTTCGTGCAACCTCGGCTTCACGATTGAAGGGGTGTTTGTGAGCATTTTTTCGCGCGACTGCATTATGTTTTGACAAACACGTGTTTGTCGCCGACTGCTGAAATCTCAGCAAAGCTGTTCTCTTCAAGTATTTCTCGGTTGCGAGCTACTGCGCCCACGAGCTTTCATTTTAACGGTTGATGCAAGTTTCAAGTTACCAAACATATTGCAGTTAATCTGTTTACAAGCATGCCTCAAGACCACTTGTTTTTACATTCGTGAACAGCTCACGCATTCTTTTCCTTCTGGGTTTAATAGCTCGTGCAGGGCGCGTCTATCAAACATCCCAGGTAACGACGCACCACTTGGGAAACATCGTTGACTAGAGCAGCTTGATGCAAAAGGAAACTTATCGAAAATAAGCAGGCATTGTCGAACCCATCCAGATGTTTCTCGACCCTGACAGCGCAAAGAAAGAAAAAAATGCTATATATTTTTTGTTTATTAACAAACTCTGCAAATATGAACTCAGCTTTTTTCATAGGAACATTTCTTTGAGCAAGCCAAAGTGTTTAACCATCCTTTTGTGTACTTGCGTAAGTTTATGTTGCGACATTGTTGTGCTTCTTACTAACAGACCATTAGGATACTTAGGGCTTAGCCCAAAAAATTTTATGCGAAACGTCCAGGCGCAAATTCGATCTAGTCCAATTACCAGGGCTACCATCGATCTAGAACCAAAAATAAGGACGGCTGAGAAAATTTTGATTTTATTACCTAAAAAGATTACGAATGTTTCTGTTTGCACGACATATGTCAGTTCATATATTTGCCTGTTTACCTCCAGGAACCATTTGCTTCAGCAGGATCTTATTCGCTGCTTGCAATCGTCACTGAAAACGTTTTTCTCGCTTGCTTATTTCTTGAATCAAGTAAATGCTAAACCAGGGCTACTCAGTACTCAAATGGCGGACTGCGGTCCAAATCCGGACCTTTGGATGGTGACGGTCGGACCTCGTCAGCATCTGAAAAGTGTACTCTATATCCAGAAGTTTTTATACCAATATGTTGCGCATTTGGCCGTACTTCTAAAGCATTTACTCCTCGCCAACTGTATCAAGCGATTGTCGATCAAGCTGTTGATTACTTACATTGCAGCGCACGCCTGAGTTGGGCTTGTTGTTTATCTGGTTCAAAGTAATTGTTTCGTCCTGATTGTTCAACAATAGCTCGTCACTACAATGTCTATCCTGGCGGAAACAGTGGATTCAAGGCTAGAACATAGCAATGAAACCTTTTCTTTCCGAAAACAATGCAATTATACAAAATTACTTGTGCACAATTATGAAAGATTCTTGAGGAAGGGAAGAATTTGCAGAGATTTTTGTCCTTTTGTTTTTTTACGGGAAGTCAACAAAATGTGAAGAAAAGCTAAGACATTTTCAGCTTTTCTAGGGAATGATAAATGGAAACTGATGGATTTTTGGCAACATACTGTAACACCTCAACGAATTGCATGTATAAACTGCAAGGAGAAAAACATAATACTCTTGATTTGATCACTACTGCTCGCCCTTTTCAGAAATAGTTTAAAATTTTGAACATGTCATTCAAACCGAACTCAGTCATTTTCCGAGGCATTTGGGAAAATAAAAGCAAGAAGATTCCAGATATGTTCAATTTATTGAAAAGTTGATCATCAACATTGCCGCAGTTTGGCGTTTTTTCTTTTCAAAAACAGTTACTGTTCTTTCCTCAAATCCCTTTTCAGTGACAGACATTACCAAATTCTCGTCTGAAGCAAAAGACGCATGCACATGTGTGGACCAAACATGTAGTGGAAATTTTATAGGTGCCGGAGCTCTGCTGGGCATCTTCGCTTATATTTGTAGGCAACGACCCGTCATTCACTGCATTCACTAATGAAGTTGGCGGAGCGGAGTTCCGGCAGCTTGACACCACTGGTGTGGACGCAGCCACAATTAAACTGGAATTAATTGAATTCCAATAGAATGTAGCGGTGAAAAAATATTTTTTGATGGCACACCTGAAAAGTTCTTGTCAAAGGAAGGTATCTCCAAAATTTTTCCACCCCTCGCGGTTTGTCAGTGGAAATTCTTATTGTGTTTGAGTCTACTTGCTGCTGCCAGAGAGGTGAATTGTCCCCTTCTGCAAGCTACAGTAAATGCAAAACCTGGGCCCCTATTTAGCTTATACTTCGGTTTTAGTATTCTGTTGGTTTTCGGCAGTTTTCTTGCGTCTTTCGAAGTATTTTTCGGTGATTTAGGGTTTTAGTAGTACAGCCATCCACATCCGGATTCACCATCATTTCTCACTTTTTTTTCTGAGTGTTGCTAGTGACTACCCTACAGTGGCCAGTAAACCCCATTCAGCTACGTTTTCCCTCCTGGCTCAAACTTCTAGTTACGCCACTGACTGCTGACAGTCCGCGCTTTCAAAAAAGAAGTTCATAAAGAACAAGTTTCCCATCTGCATAACGAATAGAACCTTCAGCATTACCTTCTACTCGCTGCTAGCTGTCACTACACTTGGAACAAAAATTTAGGTAACTACCAAGAAGCACAAATGCCATTACTGCCACCAGCAGAACAATAAATAACGCCAACAACTTTTGTTAATATCTGTATCCATTTACCGGGTTTTGTATATCTATATATAATCGCATTAAATTCTCATATTATGTTTTTTGTTAGAAAAATCCAAGGCATGTCACAATTGCATGATTTTATGGGAGTGACCGGACCTCGAAAATTTTTGACATTTGTAACTGGACCTTTCTTAAAATAATTGAGTAGCACTGTGCTAAACCTTCGCTACAAAACCAGTTTCCTAAGAATCCTAACCGAAGTAGACAGCTTATAGTGCTGACAATACATGATAGTGCGTTACGTCTCTTTGGTGCAAGAAGATTATACCACTTTTATAACGTCACAAAATCTTGATTACAAAATGTTTACGATGAGATAGTAATGGTTTGTATGTTTGTCAGATGTTGCTTATTTAAAAATTGCTACGCTGCTACAGAAAATAAGAAAAAATAAGGACGCAAGTCGCAAATAAGGACATTTCTTAGAAACAAGGACATTAATATTTTCCAAGACTTAGTAGTGCAAAACAAGGACAAATCTTAGAAATAAGGATGGTATGGTAGTCCTTCCAATTACCAACAAATAGATTCCTTCCGAAGGAACACAAAGCCGCTGAGAGTTAAGGTGCGGTGACAGTCTTGTTAATATACGAAGCTATCAAAAGATTTTGTTTTATTTTGAACTATTTTTCTTTGTTGACACTCTTGACAACAGTAGCGATATAATAAGAAAATCTTAAATGTATATGTGCTTGTGGCCTTGGCCGATTTCGTCAACATGAACAACTATTTAAGATAAAGACAAATTCACATAGTTTTTACGAAATTTTGAACATGATGAAATAATACAGGAATGAACGAAGTTTCGACAAAATGAATTCAGTGACGGCTGTGTCACACTAACCGTATGTATACCATCTTTAGAGAAAGTAGCTGTTGACATAAATATGGCCATCATATTACTGACTATTTACGAAATGTTTTCCTGAAGAAAAAGGCTATCTTTCGAATGCATACTTGCCTCTATCCTCATTTTCGGTGCTTTGCAAACATGCATTTTTTTGCCAACGTTGCTATGTCGTTTCAGAATGTAGTAAGTTTGAAGTGAAATTTAAGTTATATAGGGGGGTGTGATCATCGGGAATTTGTAAGAAAATGTTAAGAGATAAACGTCAAAAAATGTTGGTGTTACTTCTGTCTGTAATGTGGCTTTAGAAAAGAAGAAAAGGACTCAGATTTGTGCCACAACTGATGAAAACGTTGCAACACAATGCACAGATTGTTGTTTTGTGTTGCATGTAATGATTTCAAGTAACAAGTGTTCAGAAATACCCAGGAGCAGTACAACACTAGGTGGCTGTATGCGGATCCGCAGAAATGTACAGAAAAAATCTGATGTGCAGAATTAGCGAAACTACAGAAAAAGTATGGTAAAGATCCACCAGTAGCACATCCTTCAATTCGTGCATGGCGCAAGAAATTTGTGGAGACTAGGGTTGGATTATCCGGATAACGGTTAACCGGTTAACCGATTAACCGGAGTTTTTTTTCTGTCTGATATCCGGATATAATTCTGCCGGTTAACCGGAT
>JGI24158J21664_10010125_pt1 | contig 12590 bp, 12 predicted proteins | sample Ectturendosymbi3_FD_21664 | JGI IMG/M metagenome (IMG submission 21664) | reverse complement strand
CACAAAAACTACACTGAAAATATAAGTCTCACTGAGCAATTTGAGCACTAACAAAGTTACTTTACTCTAATATCATACGATTTTTGATGAAAAGTAAGTAGACCAAATATAGCGAAGGTGTCATGTATGCCTAAAATTGAATTACTCACAAAAAAAATTACGGGCGTAAACAATTTCTCCTTTTCAATACTGCTCACAAGACTGTAGAAGCATGCCCTGAGTGAGTTTGAGCTTTTTACAGGCTCTTCCTCCATAAACCATAACGTGGGTCCAAAGTACCCATTGCCACCTCACACTAATCACGACGTCGGGTCAGCGTGACCCGAACTCGTGACGAACTCGCTCTCTTGCAAAATCTAGAAGAGCGTAGATGACAGCAAGTGCACCTATTTACAAGTCACACAAAGACATGAAGCTACTGAAGAGTTGAAAGCGCGCCGACTTCCGCTTTCGTAGTTTCACGTGAATGACCTCATTTGACCCGGGTTACCATCACCCACGTAAGTATTCCAGGGCTAGAGCAAAGTAACAAAAATTCGGATGCGGGCCACTCTAAACAGTTACGCTGGCCACATTTGGCCTGTGTGGCACAGGTTCCCCAGGTAGATAGACACAAAAACAGAAAAGGAAAACAACGTCATTCTTACCGTCAGTTACCGCGTCTTTTGCTATCAACTCACTATAACATCTAAGCGTATTTTCACATAATGACAATGCATTACGGTTGCGACTTGTTGACATTTTGCTAGTTTGTTAATGCAGACTTACTCAGGGCTATATTTCAACCGCACGCAAATGCGAAATATGAATTACAGAAAACACAAAACAATTGTGACGAACAACATGTATCTGCACACCGTAAGTATCAAAATATTTGAAGGAAATATAGACAACAGATAAGTAACGGTAGCAGTAAAGGCTACTGAGCATACAATTAAGGGATCTCGAATCGGAATAGCACACAACACTCAAAAATATTTACCACGACAGCAAAAGATAACTTGTTTACAAGGATTCAACAAACAAGGGATGCGAATGTATAATTGAGTGGTTTCGTTTCGTGATATGGTTTCAGGATGCGTTGTTGTAAACAGGGTTCCCACACATTTTAAACATCAATTTCCACAATTTTTCATTACTTTTTCAATACTAAACTTAAGAAGTTCAATACCATTATTTCTCTTCATTTTTCGAAATTCTATCATGAAACTCAATTTACACATTACATAACACTGCATAAATAATGAACTGCTTTGTCTTCGGTAACATTCTTCTCAGATACTTATGATTTTTTGTCCATTTAGAAATTCCATACTTTTTCAATACTTAATGTACATTTTGGCCAAATTCAACACTTTTTCAAAGTCTTGTAAACCGATTTTGATATTCAATACTTTCAGTACCGCGTGGGAACCCTGTGTGAATATCAGGAAACTAAGGATGAAGAAGTAATAGCACCTGCAGCTGGACTGACGTTTCGACCAATCAAGCGACTAGGTCGTAAGCTGCTAGCCCAAAGTCAAACGACAAGCTGAAGTAATTACCTTTGGGAATGCTTGCTCTTTTTTAAGCTGCTACGCTCTGAGTAAGAATCCTGATGGAAATCTTCGGTTGGTCGAAATACAACCGGTGAAAGGCTGCGACGAATCGTCTGTTCACGCTTTTTCACATGCTTCCGTTTTTTTTCTGCGCGAGGACTGATGTAAGAAGCATCCGACCACGTTAGGAGTAACAAACTAGTTTATTCACACAGCAAGTGTTGATTCACACAAACATTTTAATTAGCTTTTGGCAGTTAGTAGAAAAACGCCGAAGATGGAGTCTAAAAGTTTTGATTTGGTAGTACATTTATCGGCATGAGGGCGGTAACAAACAGATTGAAGGCAAGGAATCAAAGAAAAGAGAACAATGCTGTTCTTTTTTGCTACTCATGTTGTTGCGTAGCAAAGATAACAGACTTTCCCGACAATGTCGATAAAATAGAAGACAGCAAACTGAATGCGCACTATGCACGTATCCAAGGTGTCGGAGCCGGAGTCGTACGGAGTCGGAGGTTTTCGGGTGGAGTCGGATTCCTAACAACACTGGGAGTCGGATTTTTTTGTCCGACTCCGGATGTCCAATTGGATCATTTTTACATCACACTCTTAAATTGGAAATTCCTGTTGAAATAGTACAATTTCTTTTAAAACTTTTGTAGAAACAGAGATTTCTTGCCGAGCACCACGATTTCAATTGATTTTAACAGCCAAATTTCATTCCTTTCATGTTAAGGAGTCGGAAATTTTGGAAAGGCCGGAGTCGGGAGTCGGAAATTTGGAAAGTCAGAGTCGGAAATTTTGGAAGGGTCGGAATCGGAGCTGGAGTCGGATATTTTACTTCCGACTCCGCAACCCTGCACGTATCTCGAATGTGTGATACTTGCTTCTTCGGTGACTGATCACACAAAAACCAGCAGTGGGACATGTTTTTCAAAATATTCATATTTCATGGTCACCGCAAAAACTTTGAGTTTACACAATGTACTTTCGCACGATGCGAATCGACAGAGTAATCCTTAAACAGCTACTACATTAAATCTGGTTTACTTCAAGTAAAGTTACCAGCTGAAAAACAACAGCAACAGCTTGTCTTGCCTTTCACAGCGAATTCCTTACGGGAAGGAGGAGGTACTGCCGTTTCTCTGTCACTAGGCGGCGTATTAGAGATGTCCATATCGGTAACTTCTGTATTTGCGCCGGTGACTGCACAGCAAAGAAAAAGAAAAAATGATATCACCTTGAAACCTACTATATTGTTGACTGCCTGGTGGTAGGATAAAACAGCAATATTTATCAGACAGAAACATGGCCCTTCACTGCCACGGGTATCGCCAAGCCCGTAGCCACGAGGGGGGCATTCGAGGGCAGTGCCTCCCGAAATTTTACTGGGCTGAGAAAAAATTGTTATAAACATATAATAAAAACAAAAATCTTCCCCCCTGCAAACGTATTTTGCCTCCCAAAACTTTAAAACCTGGCTACGGGCCTGGGTATCGCCAACCGCTTCCTAGTTTTACACTGCCAAAAAATCACTTCAATGCACCAAACAAACGTTACTCGCGTTAACGTGTGTGCAAAATTACTCCCATTAATTCAGGCGATGAAGTTTGGTGAGTTCCGTTGCATGGCGTCGTCAGCACTGTTCACTGAATTTGACTGCTGCACGAAATCTTCATACAGCAGCCAAGAAGCGTCGCTGACTGCGTTACTGCTGCTAATAAGTAAGACGCTTTCCAAATCGAGATCCAGTCTTCGCGATCCGAAAACCAGGTGCTTTTTAACATGTTGAAGCGCACACATCAGAGTCAAGACGACAAAATGTCAAACGAACTCCGATACTAACAACGACTTGAGACAACATTACTCATTGTCGCTATCCACGGTGCTTGAGCAAAATAAATATTTTAGCAAAAGACGTATGGAAAGTTTTTCCAGGACAAGATCTACCACATATGTCAAGCACTGATCAATGTCGAGCGCTCATCCAAGCTTATTCTTGTGGTGGTGCAACTTTTATGCGGATAACAGTCTTGACAGCTGATTCGGCTGACAGCAAGCCTTAATAAGTCAACGGAACAAGAAAAAAACATCAAAATGTGCTGTTTCCCCAAGCAAACGCTTTTCAAGCACAGAAGGTTGACTTTTTGGGCATTTGAAAGTCAAACCCGATATTGAGTCTGACGCCTGGCCAGACATGAGATGCCTCGCCACCGAAACGTGCTGAGGAAAACCTGAATATCATCAACATCACAAATAACTTGAAATATCCAATCTTTCACAGCTTTTATTACTCACGCTCCTGCGGCATTACCATCGCTTTCAATTATATTTATTGACCGCCAAGCATGGGCATCGGAAGAGGGGTGCAAGAGGAAGCCTTGGTCCTCCCCTGAATTTTGAAATCCGATACTTTCCTCTTAACCTTTTAGTAGAAAAATGTTTTTCCGCTAGTTTCGAGTTGGTAAAATGAAATTTCACCAGTGTTGCCCCCCCTGGATTTTGGCCACCACCTGGAAAATCCACTATTGCCCCCTTGGAAGAAATCCTTCCGATTCTCATGCCGCGAAGGAAGTTCGCGGATGTAAAGCTGGCGCACATTCGACTCAGTAATGACAGATCCTCGGTTTCAAGGACGACCACACCAAACTATCGCGCTAGCCATTGCATGGGTAGAAGACTCACCACCTTCAATGTATTCATTCAAAAGAATACAACACGTACCACCACAAGGTAGTACAACATATCTTTAAAAGTCTAAGCGAAACGCCTTGAAGTATTTGAAAATCTTTCCACTACTTTCAAAGAAAATAACGCTAGAACTGGAAGAATTCTGAGCACCTGGCATTGTATGATGCGGGGCCGGCATTTGCTTTTCTTGTACTTTCTTTTTCATTTTTTTCACCGAGGTTTTCGACTCTTGCTTTTCGCGTTTGTGGCGATCCTGCTTTTCGTGCTTTCGTTTCTTCTTTGAGCGCATTTCGTCCGACGAGTTGTCGCTGCCCGACCTGAACACCTTTTTCCTCGGATGCACCGGTTCTCGGTCGCTATCCGAGGATGACGACACGGTTCGGCGCTTCTTGACTTTGCCGCTGAGCGAGGCATCCGCGCTCGGCTTTGACGATTCGTGGTGCTGTTTGCTGTGCGTTGCGCAGGGAAACAAGAGGATTGACCTTTTCTTTTCACTAAGATTTGGTAACGAAACTAAGACAGAATCTTACTCGCACAGTACGAAACTATCTGTTGATGGTTACGGAACTAAAGAAGAAAGGCAGGCTATCAAGAATAAAGGGTACTGATAGATATTCGATCAACGCCAAAATGCTTTCGTCAGCATTGATGGTCTTTGCTGACACTACCTATTGAAACTCCAAAAATTAAATTTTAGTTTCAACACATCTCAAATAAGGGCAATAAAACCTGTTGCTTTTCAAAGGAGTATTTCTCCCTTCCAGGAAATATAATAATAATGTACAGTATTCGACAAGAAGTCCACTACGGCGAAAATCTTTAAGTCAAAAACGAGCAGGGTCCTGGCGACGGCCTGCAAAAGACACAGTTTTGATAACAAGCCGATTATCCGTACATGTTGGCATGAACAACAATCACTGACCAACAACGTTACAAGCGATTCTACGCTATGAGTGGCGCATATCCTCCGGAAAGGAAAAACGGTCCCAACTTACATGGGTGAGCGTGACACTGGCACAAAATGCACCTGCACGTGTGTGCAATGCACACAGCAGATGTGTGCAATGCACACAGCAAGCAGATCTAGTTTGTACAAACCGAATGCACATCTTTCAAAACCTGCCAGACTATTTCTCACGTAAAAAAATTAAAAACGCTAGATTACCGGCCAGCCATTCGACTGTTGCGATACGCCAACATTTCGCATACAGAGCGCGAGCTGGCACATATTCAACACGGACCAGTCCATCCGTATCCAAACTCAACTACTTACAGCAAAAATAGCATGCTTGCACAAATTCATACATAAAACAGCAAATGGACCAGCGCACTTTTCAGTACAAACTAACCAAAAGATAAGTCCATTCTTTCGCAACCACAGCTAGAAAAGTGCAAGCACACCTGTTTTTCTTTTTTTTCTCTGGTGGTGCGGATTTTTCAGGCCTCTCACTCGCTTCTTTTTTCACCTTGATTCCAATAAACGCCGGAGAAGACCTACGTAAAAGTTCAGCGATTAAAGACCACGTGGGGTTGTACAAATAATTGGGTCGAGAGTCTTCAGACACCGAGTCGTTTGCTGGCACAAAACAAAGTTTTTCCCTGATATTTTTGCGCTCAGATCCAAGCAAAACATCCTGGCGAGCAACATACGTTGCAAACGAAATAGTAATAAGTGCCCACAAAACAAAAATTCGCCTATTTTTTATATTTGAAACCTTAGTTGTAGTTCATGCTCTAGCAACCATGGACTACTGCAAAGATGTATGGCTTAGCCCAGGGGTTCCTAACCTGGGGTACATGTACCCTTAGGGATACGTTTACCTATATGAAGGGGTACATTTAAGGTTATTAATAGAAAGGTAAATAAATCTACATATTATTTATTTCCAAATACTAATGGGTATAACGGTGAATATTATATTCCAAAATCATTATATGCTTATTGTTAAATATAACTATGATTAGCCATGACAAAATATTTGGGAAAAAGTCGCTCTGTAGAAAAAAATTTTTTGGGGTACATGCTCATCTGTCAAAATGCTGAAGGGATACATGGTCAGAGAAAGGTTGGGAACCCCTGGCCTAACCTGTAATAGAGGAGTTCATTATGCCCTGCCAAGTACTTGTAGTCGAAGCCAGCTTTGCCTTTCCTCAAAGCAGTTTCGTCGCCAACTAATGGTGCTCATGAAAAAGATGCTCTACATCCCGAAGCTGCCTTTCGTTACCTCCCGTTACGAAAATGGTCTCGTGCCGGCCGCGTGCTTTCGGCGGTTCGCTCATCTCGCCGTCTACTATTGCTATCAGGTGTGGTCGAGTCGTGATAACTAATCACAGGTATTTCTGTAGCCACGTGCTTGCTGTCTTGCACGCCGCTGTTTGGTGTTCACGAGTGCATGGCGTGTTGTAGAAGGTTACAGCAGATTGTGCGATACGTAGTCAACGACACGGCGGCCAACGACGTCGTCATGCTGATGTTTACGTAAGTGAATGCACAGGCAGCTTGTTGTTCTGGATGTTATTGAAACAGTTGATTTTTCTGATTTGAATAAGTTGGATCACGCCACGCATTTTCACGATGCAGGGGATCTTGTCTTAACTAAGAACCATGTCATCTGTAAGAATGCGTTCTTTAACTGTCTAAGTTTTGTCAGTTTAAGTCAGAATTCACGATTTAGGAAAACGAATTTCAGTAACGCGCAACTAAACTTCAAAGCAGTTAGAGGCATCTCATCGCAAACTGCAACGTCACAAAAGAACAGCCAGAAACAAACCGCACTTTTTCTCTTTGGTCTTCTTGAGCTGCTCGTCTTTTTTCGGGGCTTCCTTCTTGATTTGCTTTATGTCAATGCTGTCGTCGCGTGAAAACAAACTCCGCTGAATGCTGGAATCGAACTTTTGCTGCAAATATCGCAGACGACCCACACTAAGCTTGCAAAACTTTGACTAGATCGAGTGGCCTGGAACTTCTACACGACAGATCGAAAACAGCTAAACGGACGATGTCACCTTAGCGGCGACCACAGTGCGATACAAGACGAACGCCAATAAGTTGATGACTGGACCGTGGCACAAATGTTCGAAGCGGTTCCTACCCTGCGGCGTGAAAGCTTTAAAGAAGGATTAACGCGTGGCGGCTGAACAACTTGGCGCGGCATGTCAGCCGAAAACTTTACCTTGAGTTTTTCTATTTTTTCCTTGTGCTTTTTATCTCCTGACAACGAAGAAGAACTTTTTTCCTGCCAAAAAAACAAGGACGCGTGATCTGCTGGTAACAAACTCTTGTCAAGCTCAGTTTACAAAACACATAAAAAAGTGTTGAGATGGTCGAGTTTAAAAACAGATGGTCGAAAACAAACTTCGCTGTGCTCAATGCAACTCGTCACAAAAGTAACGGACATGGTGATAAGCCCGAAATTCTTAACAGCAACTCAAATTACACTGACAATTATTACGGATCACATTGTTTCATGCCTCTATCTGGACTAAACTAACAGCTCAGTAAAGTTTTGTCAAGACCGCGATGGCATTGTATAGCAACACGAAAAGGGCAATGCGACGCGATGCGCTTTTTCTGCATTATTTATATGGCATCAATACGCCGCTTAGTGTAGACAGGGCAATGAGTATACAATACAAAGCAGGTTGAGCCACTGACAGCGGAGTGACTGTAATTAATGACACTTTTTAAGCTATAATTGCAATAGTGTATTTTCAAACACCACGCGATAGCAGCTGAGTCTGAACTAAACGAATATAAAGGCTATGTCAGTCGCAAAGCAGCGATCCAGCTTAAGTCCAGGGAAACGGCTCGGGCAAGTCAACATTAACACGTGGCTGTTCCAAAAAGATAGCGCACTATGCGATGCTCAAGGCCTCACGGTATTCCAGAGGATGAACGCGCACACAAGCTGAAAGCCACGATGAGTGAGAATAACAATAACATTTGGAAATCCAGGACTGCAATCAACCAGCGCCTAGCGATACAATCAAAAGAAAAGTTTCTTCACCACAAAAAAATGCATGCGTTTGGCAGACTAACATGTGTACGCGACTAAGCAACAGATGTACTATAGCTGCCATATTATAAAAGTAAAAATGCTAAATCTGTTTCTAAGAGTATTTCCCTGAGGGTAGAGAAAAAAGATCAAAAATATTTTCTTTTGCATGGCTTTTTGTCCAATAAAGCAAACATGAAATCTCTGAGGATGTGGCATTCACGAGTATGGAAACATCTCTTGAGGGCGCAAAAATGCGCTAAATGCTTTACACTACCGAATACAAAAAAATTGAAGTTGCCGTTGGAGAAACCTCAACTCCAAGGTAAAGAAGGGTGCTGCGTATCTTGTCACAACCACAAACCATCCCGTTGCTAATAGGTTTCTTTATATGAACAGTCCGAATAGGATTGTGAAATATTGTTCTAAAACAATAGTTTTTCAGTATATTGATTGTATAATGACAAGAAGATTTGATATCAGATGATGAAGCTAAATCCTTTTCAAAAACAAGCCAGGGCAGATACGTGGCAAGCGTATAAATAAGCTTGTCGCAAAATTTTGTAGCTTTATCTCCAGCAGCTGTGTACATGACTGAATCAAACTTGCAGAGCTCCAATTATTCGACCGGCTTGACATTGCGGAGGAGCGTATGGTGTAAAGTTGCAACTGAGCATGGAATACATTAAGCATGAAATACATTAAGTGCAAAAACTTGCAATTCGAACCAACTTCATTCGGAGACAGCCTATTTTCAGGAAATGTTTGTGACTAAAACAGTCACTAATGTAACGGCCACACTTGGACACAACAAGCTTGGGTCCGAGCTTGGTTTGCCCAAGACTCACCCAATGTTCGCTCTGCTTTTGTTGAGCCAACGCACGAAAGCATTGCGAGGGCAGCACATTTTGTTGCTTCAAGAATTCGTTTTTTTTGCAAAACAATGTACGTGATGATTAAAGGTCAATCGCTGCGCAGCTAGCACAAATTACTGCAACGCGTTTCATTAATTATGCCCTGAGCGCAGTTTAGTGGGTAGATTGGTCACATACCAAATCAAGATCAACAATAGTGTCAGGCATTTTTCAAAGCACCTCTACCGGTTGCGTAACGGCCTGACATGCGCTGCTCTGCGTGAGTGCGGTTGATTCCTGCACTTCTGTCCTTTTTGATCGAGTTTCCCACAGTCACACTGCTGTGATACATCAAACGCTGTAATCGCAACCATTAGCCTCAGAAAACCCAAACTTCGCGTCTGGTATCGGTGGCGGTCAGGACAAGGGCACTCAAATGCATACCATTTTTCCACTGCCTTTGCTCCACGCAGTGTTGGTAATTGGTAATGTGCATACCCATTTGCTGAGTATCTGATCACGATGCACCAGACTGATAGTTTCCAAACAATATACAAACGTAATTTATTGACAAGAGAACGAGTTTTTAATACGGCGTTACTAAAAGCAGAACCCGCATGGGATTGCACGTCAGCTTCGTATGCGCGTTCGGCCTTGTACTGTATCTGTGGAAGGACTACGATACAAAAACCAACTTTTCTGTAATTTATTTTAATTTTGAAAATAAACGAACTACTATATCAAAGCCACTTCAGTCACAACTTTCATTTAGAGTAAAATATACAGAAAGTTTGGTTACTACCAGCAGCCATGAAAAAATTGAGAGACTATGGTAATAGTGGCTGTGTTGTAGTTAAATTAGACTTGAATACGTACGGGCGTTATGAAAGTTTGCCATCGAAATTGTTCGCTGCAGAGCCTACCACTAGACCAGGAAAGTTTTTCGCACACAAAAGTGTGATCAACTCCAGTAAGTCACTCCAATAGCATTGCATCACTTGCAGTTTCATATGCAGGAATGGGACAAAATCCCAAAATCAAATGGCACTTCATGTAACCCAGTTTTTGTTCAAAGCATTTCTAAACGCTGTCATTACAAATTTGTCAACTACTAATCTATATAATCACCTCCGGGTTGTTTTTCAATACAATAACCATGTTGCAATATATTACAATCTTTTTACTCATCGATGGGATTTTTGAAACATTCTTGAACGTGAGAAAAACAGCTGTACATTATAGCAGTTCAATGTATCACTAGATTTTTCGCTGATGAATGGTTGAAGTCACAGGTATTCGTGCCAAGTGAGGTACTCCAAGTCACCGCAGACATTTCGAGGGCGATGGAGTGCGTGACAGCAGCAACACAGTGCGCGTCAACCGCTTTAAAACTCCTAATTACATGAAGGTAATCTTTAATTAAGATTTTACAAACAATTCAATGAGCAGCGTGCAATTGTGGCACGAGCCGCATGCACATGTTTCACAATTCGTTACAATGACTGCATTCAGTTACAGCATGGTCTGCTTTCGTTGCGATCGTGATGTAGATTACCGTTTCCCAGTTTTGGCATACGATACAAAGCCAAAGATGCAGACTGACATGGTAAATTTATAGTTTTTTTTTAAGAGTTCTACACGCACAACAGTCTTAAAGTCAAGTGTTCTCCTGGAGTGTGTCGTCATGTTGATTAGTTCTAGGTACTAAGAACTTATGCTGTAGAGATCTGTTTTTTGGTCATTGACCGAATTTGTTTGGAAAGTGCTGAAAAAATGAAGTCAATTCGATCATAAAGCTTTTTCAGTAATAAAAAAACATCCGAAAACGAAAAAATGACAGTTTTAAAGTTATATCGGACAAATGACCAAAATATCTCAACGAAAAGAAAAACCCAGGTGGAGATCTTACGTCTTTTTCCGCCATTTTTCCCCTTCCTGAAGTTTTATGAAGCCCACTTATTTCCTCTGCACATACTTGACATTCACTGATAAAACGAAATAAATTGCATTCATTTTTTATCCTCACCCTATCCCTTTTCAACCACTCTCAGCGTTGTTTTTGAAAACAACTTACAAAACCTGCTGTTCCAGCCATTCAAAATGCCTTGAATATACACCATGTGCATGAGCAAAGAAACAATTGCACTTGCGTCACACTATCACATACCGAAAGTTTTTTCTTTTTCACCGAGTCATTGTCAACCGCATGACTCTTTTTCGTGTCTTCCTTTGCTTCATGACGGCTGCTGGTATGAGATTTATGCACATTTTTCGAACGAGATTTGTCTTTGTCGCCTGATAGACAAGCACAAAACATCTTCAAAGTTTAACATTCAAACATGACAGGTAGAAATCATAGGCAGCTTTATCGACCACTCACGCTTTTCGCTCGAATGACGATGTTTCATGCTTTCGTTGTGACTACGTCGAGTCTCCTGTGAGTAGAACAGCAAAGCTGTGGTCTTTTTTTTACTTCAAGCTGATGTTACTCTGTAATTGCGGCAGTCGGCACAATGCAAAATGACCGTGAAAATCGCCGATATTGTCCACCACCAGCATGAGGCCCAAACCAGCTTATTTGAGAACAACGTTCACAATATATTCCTTTGTCAAGACACACGGCACGTCATAACTTCACCATACCTTGCTCTTGTCTTTGTGTTTTTTTTCTTTACGCGGCGAGTCTCGTTTTCTTAGCTCACCTGAGCAACATCATCATGTTACTGGCCAATTTGTATTTATTTACAAGATAACCTCCAGAAATTGGCCAAAACGCAGGTCGAACTTTGGGGCGTTGCACAAATAACGGAAAACACAAACGAATGCAGTTTCTGAGACATATCAGTGGGCAACGAGAACAATTGTGGAACATTTCCTGAAATAAACTGTCGACGGAACGCCATAAATGTGTTCCAAAAATGCACAAATCTCACGAGTCAAAAAATGTTCACAGGTGATTCCGATTTGCGATCTGAACAAGCGAGATTTGACGTTCTTGTTGTAAAATTGTTACCTCCGGCTTGCAATAGTTTTTTCGTAAAATCCTCCGCCGGACTGGTAAATGTGAGCATTTCAACTCTTGTATGGTTCACCGGTGGCAGATCTTCGGTGTGAAGAAACAAGTCGTACTCAAAGCGAACAGATTTTGGCAGTGACTGGAAAACATACAGAAAGTTTATAAACACAGCATTAAATTGGCGATAACTTCTGATCGAACAAGCGTGTGCCATAACCACACATGCTCAACACACCGTACAACAAAAACAAAAATTCTACTCCCTCCTCCAGTCCACGCATTTCCTCCCGCTCAAGAAGCTGGTAAATCAGCACCGTTGCATCTACACCCAGTGTTTTTTTTAAGGTGTTTTGAGGGACCAAAACGGTCTCTCAAATTCCTCCAACGGTCTCACAAAATATANTGACCTGAGATCACATCAATGGAGAACGGTCTCTCAAATTCCTCCAAGCGGTCTCTTAAAATTTCCTTGCGGTCACCAAAGCGAAACCGTAAA
>JGI24158J21664_10010122_pt1 | contig 12591 bp, 10 predicted proteins | sample Ectturendosymbi3_FD_21664 | JGI IMG/M metagenome (IMG submission 21664) | reverse complement strand
TCTAGCGCACTTCCAACATTCTAAATTGAATGCGGTGTATATATATCGCATAGTCCTTTTAACGTTGGGAACGCTTCACTGTTTGTGTGTCTGCATGGTTGAGCAGTTGCATGCGCTCCGTGCGCAACAAAACAAACACTTGCTCAGTCTAGAATTTTCTTAGAGGGAACACTGCTTCTTAGTGTTTACCGAGTTTCCTGAAATTATCTGCTTCGCATTTGCAAGTTTAATGCAGAGGCTCAATTCGAGCACCAAACAACTCGTAATGTTCGTCGTTTCAGCTTATGCAAGTGCGTAGGAATTTTAGATCGAAGTTATAGCAATGAACCAAAATAAGGCAAAGTACGCCGATGATGAAGAGTTTCCTGATCTCAGTAACCACAACAATCACATGGCACATGTCCTCACCAAAGAGATTTTTTCCAATTTGCGAAATCGCGTAACGCCGAACGGATTCACGCTAGATGGCGCTATCCAGACAGGAGTCGATAATCCAGGTAAAGCAACTATTGTGCAATTTTGCTCTGCTCTCCTAGCCTCGATGTTTGCCTGTGTGCTTATTTATTTTTCGTTTTATGATAACAAAGCAAACATCTCAGAGAATTTATGTACCATACAAAGTTCTCATTAAGTGCTGTTACCAACCGGTTACGATAGTCAAAAGTAGTAGTTGATGTTTTACGCAGTCTATTAGGTTTGCTGTGGGTCGCTCCTCGTGAGTTCGGATTTGCCTTTTCTGTGTTAACTGTAGATCAAAAGGGCTGCCAAACTACGCCAGGCGTAGATGGAGTGAGTTTTTGACGTTGTTATCTGTTCGTGCTTGAATCTTTTAGGCAAAGGTGTTGTCTACAAGGTCATATCTATTGTCTTAGCAAAGTACAAAACCTTCGGGAAAAACCCCCGAGGATTGTGACTATTCGTTACGCAGTCGCATCCACACAAGCGCAGCTAATCCTGTTTCCTAAGAAGAAAAAAAGCATTGTTTGGGTGCTGCTATAATCTTTAGTTTGCAGTTCAGCGCTGTTTCGCTTTATTATTCTTAATCGCTGGTTGTTCCTTAATCCTCAGTGCTGTTAAGGCTGTGTGGCACATTGCGACAAAAGCTTTTACCTACTTCAACCTTCGTTTTGCCATATGCTGGAATCCGATTTGTATTCAATCGATCGCTGTTGGTCCGAAGTGCTTTGTACCGGAGCCACAATTGGGAGCAGTGTCTTTACCTTCCTCTCCGTCGCTGATGAGAGAGATTAGGAAACGACTACAAATGTAAACGATGTGGTCGGTTCAGATGCTGGAGTTGTAGCGGTCAGTCGCTGCACTCTAAACGTTCAGCATTGGTGACAATTTGTTAGCTTGCGATTTGTGCGTCTGAAGACTTGACACGCAGCAATGTATTTCAACAGCCCTGGAGGGGCTATGGATTTCACGTCAAGCGATTTTAACTTCCGATCTGCTGCAGTAAATTTTCGTGCATTTTCAGATCCACAATCAGAACTTGATCAGGGTCTCTGTAACTTACGCCAAATACCAAGCTGCCCTCAGTCCTACGCAGAAGAACGAAAGTTAAAGAGAGTTTTCAGCCTATCTACAGTATCGGGAGAAAGAGTTCACTACCAAAAAATCCGAAACGGCGGACCGCACAGCATGTTAGAATTGCCGGTTTCTTTGACAAGCACTAGTGTATTGAAAGAAGAGGACAGCCTCACTTATAAGGTCAATTGTCAACAGCCAGTGGTTCCAATGCACCGAGCTCACAGTGCCGGAGTTAGCAAAGAACTCCAGAATGAGATTGCCATGAAGTTTAAGGACATTCCATGCCAAGGGTCTAAAGACTGTCCTCTTCGCCTTCAGACAAAGAACGCTTTGTGTAAGCGTGTAAGCGCGCAGTTCACTCATAGCTGCGCAACATGCTGTAAGCACGTTGCTATCTAGGTGAAAAAACAATCTTCTTTTACGAGGTGAACTGCTAGTTCCCAGTAAAGAGTAATGATCACTGCATAAAAGAGGTCTTATAAGTTAACAAAGTAATTTTATGTACCAAGCCTTATTCAAAGAAATGTATACACACTTCAACACATATCACGACTTCAGTACAGACCAAACGAAATAGGTCTTTGTTACTTTTTCGCACGTTGGCTCACCCGGTAGCGTGCGAAATATTTTGCGAAAAAGCCCTATGCTCTTACTTCTTAGCAGAAACTAGGTCGTCTCATAAAACAGAAAAACGTTGTTTCCAACGATCTTCTCCCCTTGGTCAAAAACACTTTAAAAATAGCTTTCAACTTCAGTAACGATGTATGCCTTCACATGCACGAAACGCATTTCAGCCTTTTCTGCCTTCGTTGAGCAGGTAACTATCTTACAGAAGACATGGAAGGTGGGCTGGAACTCATTGAACTAAGTGCAAACATTTGGTCATGTAGCTTTTTTCAAACTTCTTGAACGTTTTATTTGCATTGTGTTGGCTTTCGATAATTATGGACTCTTCATTAGAATGCACATTTTCAGAAAGTTGAGCAATCCACAATTATTTGGAAATTAAAGGAAATATTGTATATTCGTCTCCTTGCACATGGCAATAAGCTTTTGTCGGAGTCGCTACTACTGCACATGAAAAGTCAATGGCGACGTGCACTTGCTGTTGACTTAATTCCAAGACGACTGAGGTCAAATAAGGTGATCACTGTTTGTAAGAAACCTTCCCCCCGTTGCATTTAAATCGCGGTAGCGTGATTCCACGCTTTTTACTGAACTTGCAAAAACAACTACGAAAACCTCCATTAAAAGAACCATGAGGAAAAGTGATTGTGGTTTTGACGATCTTGAAAATCAGGTGTTTATCGCGAGTTCACTTTGGTGTTGCGCTTGTGACAAATTTGCACATCTGGTGCGCGGAGAACCTTTGCACAATAACGATGACATTGTTATTAGATGAATTTCTTTGAAAATAGTCACCTGCACTTTTTCAAAATTACGCTTCTTGAACAGGAGCTGTGGCGCGAAATCTCGTCGAAGCTTGTCCCCTACAGCGACGTCGCATACGAGAAAAGCACCCTGGGGGCCTCGGCCTGGGGAGGTTCCCTTGCGACGGGACAAATGTGCTACGAGGTTGCATCCCCGCGCGTTGCAAGTTGCATTAATGCGCGCAGTGTTTCTCGTATATGTTTAAATTTGAAGTGTACTACAGATAAAGTCGAACACTGAAAAACACGTTTTCACCAGGGCACCCTTTTATCATGACCGTCGGCTGCGTGGCCGGTGACGAAGAGAGCTACGAGGTATTCGCGGACCTGTTTGACCCGGTTATTGAAGCACGTCACAATGGCTACAAGAAAAGTGACATGCACAAGACCGATATCGATCCGGAGCACCTCAAGGTTAGTGGCGTTCGCTGAAAGTATTATGGAAAACTCCACGGGTTGCTGAACCCGCGCACAATTTCCTGAAGGTAGTTTTGGCCGAGCAGTCAAAAGTCACGTGATGTTAAGTTGTCATTTAAACAGACTATTTCGCTTATTGCATTATTTTTCCATGCGTTGTCCTGCTAACACCGAGCTTTTATTCATTCATCTTCGGGGCAAACTGTTTATTTCTGCCTCTTGCATTTTACAACCAAAATACGTGTCTTTCCTTTAGTTCAAATCAGTCGAGATTTGCCATGCACTGCATATCTGGTCGTAGGTGTAGGAGTATGCAAATTTTTGGAGGTGAGAAGGATTTTCGCCCGACATTCCTCAAACTTGCCCGAAAAGTTTTTGTGCGACTTTTGCCTACACATTTTCTCCCACAAAGATCATGAAGATCTTATTTTTGATGTGGCCTCTAGAAAAGATCTTCATGTGTTTATCTGCAAACGTTGGGTGCCATTTTTTAAAGTCAAACAACGTTGGGCGCCATTTTTGCTCGGATTTTCAGGAATTTTGACCAGATTTTTAGATATTTTGCTCGAATTTTTGACAAATCAAAACCTTTGGGGGTGCAAGTGCACCCCCGCCTTCTACACCACTGTGCCTGGTCATCATTAGCACAATCTCGTAGATTTTCAGGTGCGTCATGCAAAAGCATTCTACAAACCCCGGATTCTAGGAACTTACGCTTGCGGAAGTTATCTGCTCTTCATTTCAGGGCGGCGACAACCTTGATCCGAAGTATGTCCTTTCCTCGCGAGTGCGCACTGGTCGCAGCATCCGGGGTCTCTGTTTGCCACCACACTGCAGTAGAGCCGAACGACGCAAGGTGGAAGAGATCTCTATGTCAGGTTTGCGTTATCTGAAAAATCGTTGAAATAGCACAATGGTTCTTAACACCAGGTGGACACGCCTCCCCAAGTTCTACAACATGAAAAGCTCAACGAATAAATTCACCAGTAAATACATGTTTGTTGTTACAATTTATTTAATGTTAGGGGAGCTTGAAACAAAGCACAATTAGTTAAGGGGGGAGTGGTAGAGAAAGGGTTAAGAACCACTCTTCTAGCAGGTTAAAGCAAGCTATGGAGATCAGTTACAGTCGGAGCTGGATGAGGTCACAGCGTTCTCCATTGTAAGAGCTTTGCTGTGCTTCAATGCTTCCCATGTCATTTATGCCACAGCAGAAATTTTGGTTTGTGGTTAATGAGTGATATGTGGTTCCTTGATTTTGACCTCACGTTCCAGAAGCAACATTGCAGAAAGACCCTATCCACGCCGAATAACCTTTCGAAAACAGTTTAAACGTCTTTTCTTTCTAATACTGTATCTGAATTCGCTCCGCTGTGTGCACACATGAGAACGTTTGAAGCTTATTTCTACAAAGTTTAGCTTCATTCGGAAGTAGGAATAAAACAGGACTGCATTACGCACGTGAGATGAAAGGCACCTAGCAGCTGGCAAACCCATATATTATACTAGGGTTTCTCAACCTGTGGGCCATGGCCCACTAGTTGACCACGGAAGAATTTTTAGGGGCCACGGCCTGACCTTACCGAAACTGAGTAGGTTTTCAAGTTGAACGTTTTAAATGGTGTAATCGAAAACGTAGGTAACTCTTCAGCTACAAACGTCATAATACTCTCTCATTATGTGTGAGAAATTATTGCAAGATGGAAATTTCCACATAGCCCTGTGCACAATATGCAGTTGCCGAAGACATTTTGAAGCAGACAGACGGCTCTTTTTGCCATGAAAACGAAACCAAAAGCTTGCATAACGTGGAAGATAAGTTTATCACGTATTGAGCCTCAAGTATTCATTTTTCAAGCTGTTGCAGCCACAATGTGTGTCGCCTGAGCAAACCAATAAGAAAGTCGAACTGACGACTCTTGGCATAACAACAGTAGAGATTCCCCGTTCGACCATGTTCACTCTCCTATTGCTATTACGACTTCAACGTTATATGTGACGAATCACCACGCCACAACGCCCACTTTTCCTCATGGGAGGGTCACGGGGCCAGCAGCCCTAGGTGGACTCGCCCAGACGGGACCAAGCAAGGTCGGAGATATGTTCACTCCATTCGGTCCTAGGACGACCTCTTGGTGGCTTTCCCGTGTGTGTAGCCAGCGGGGCTTTCCTCGAAAATCTTTCCCGGGGAATTTTGGACCGATGGCCGAACCAACGTAGCTGGGATCTCTCGATTCGGAGACGTGGTCCGACATTCAAGTCTTTACAAATTTCACAGCTGCGCGCTTTGCCGTGGAGTGTCACACCGTGAATGCCGGAGAGGAGGACATGACGGGGTCATTGCTCCCAGGGTTGCGGAGTCGGAGGCGCAAGGAATCGGAGGTTTTTGGTGAAGTCGGAGTCGGATTCCTAAGAACAAAAGGAGTCGGTTTTTTTTATCCGACTGCTGAAGTCCGGAGTCGGTATCATTTTTTGTATCATTTTTTACATCGCACTCCTAAGTTAGGAATCATAACTCGTGCCTGTTGAAATGGTACTATCTCTTTTGAAACTTTTATTAAAGCAGAGAGCTGGTCTACGAGGATTCGGTAAAATCCCATCTGTCAAAACAACACTGATTGATTTGGACACCTGTTCTGGCACCGTACTTTCAGCCATCAACCAATAAACTGCTGCCATTGTGATTACGGAACAGCGGAGTATTGAGAGCATATCGGCCATTTTCTTTCAATTTTACGCCCTCCTTGTTATTGGTTTTACTGAAAAACTAGTTTATCACTTCATTTGGAACCGATCAAACAGCCTGCTTTTAATAAATGTTTTAATTCAGCGTTGGCTAAACTTGACGGAGACCTGAAAGGAAAGTACTATCCGTTGAAAGGCATGACGGAAAAGCAGCAGGAGCAGCTGATCGCTGAACATTTCCTGTTCGACAAGCCTGTATCTCCCCTGTTGTTGGCGTCCGGAATGGCCAGGGACTGGCCTGATGCCCGGGGTATCTGGTAAGTAGTTGCGATGTGCCGATTGGGGCGTGAAATGCGTGACGCAGCTGGAGCTCAAATAAAATGGCTTCCTCTTGCTTGAACTGCAGTCAAGGTCGCGGTCGACGCAAACGAAGTGAACTAAGGGCGAAAAACATGCAGCGCCAAGTTGCCAAATCCAAAATCTGCTTAGTTTTAGTCATTCGAAGAAAACGTATGATTTTAAACTCGCTCTTTCCGAGTTTCTTGATGTGTTACTAAGTTCTCAGCTAACTGATACGAGCGACAATTGAATCATTTAATAAATGGTTTTGCTAAGATTTACTTGCGTTAGTGGATGTCCGAACACCTGCCGCTTTCCTTCCATATGAGGAGCAACGTCCTTGCTGTTCCAAACGTGCGACATTTTAAATTTGCTCCGTGAATAAATCGATTGCGTGCTTCCAGGCATAACGACAAGAAGAACTTCCTGGTATGGGTTAACGAGGAAGACCACCTTCGAGTGATCTCAATGCAGAGCAACGGCAACATGAGGGAAGTTTTCACTCGTTGGTGCAACGGCCTCAAGCTTGTAAGTCAGCGCTGACGGATTTTTTTGTCCTTGTTCCTATGTGAGTAGAAAAATGCACTAATCGCACGGAGCAAACCTTGAGAATTTGTCAATTTGATTTTGATAGACGCTCACACTCGGACGACTCTTAGCACCGTCGTACGTAAATCTACGGTCGCTACGTTTGATCTCGATTTTGCATGACCAAGTTATTGTCTCGTATTGGTAGATTCTTTGCATGCACTACAATGATAACCCGGAACATACTCGCTCAGCGGGACGAGACTATTCAACAAGAACGCGATTAGCAATGACCATCCTAAAAAAACAAGGCACAGGTATAGCTATTAAGCTGCAGTAAACTACTGCGCTGTGCCTGGTGACAACTTTCGCAACAAAAGCAACTGGTAACGCAGCTGCTGCATGAGTCCAGCAAGAACGCTGCCGTCAGCTTTGCAAGGGCAACGCTAATTATGCGACGTGGTCGCTGATCACGAAATAGACTTTACCATAGGGCCGCAACCAGCTGATATTTTTTGGGGGGCAAAATGATTGCAACTTGTTGTTGTACTATTTTCGGGGGAATGGTTGTAACTTATTGCTGTACCTTACAACTAAACATGCTTTTGAAAATATCGGGGGGACAATGCCCGGTTGCCCACCCCGGTTGCGGGCCTGCTTCACTACATGCATGTTGCCTGCAACAGGTTACGGCGATATAGGGAGTTCAAATAAAATAAAACCATCTGTTGAACTTCATCTACGTGACTACCTTACTTGACCAGGAAAACTGGAGTACGATCTTTAACTTCTTTTTGCGTGTATTGTACAAGTCTTGTTTAGCAAGATAAGGTTTTGATGCACGTTAGATTAAGCGCGATGTTTGTGCTAGGTGGAGAAACATATGAAGGAGAACGGATATGAATTCATGTGGAATCCCCACCTCGGCTACATCTTGACCTGCCCGAGTAATCTCGGCACGGGAGTGCGCGCTGGAGTCCACATCAAGATCCCTCTTATCTCGCAACACGCCAAATTCGAAGAGGTTCTGAAGAAGATGCGTTTGCAGAAACGTGGCACAGGTTGGCGTTTTAATGTTACTTGAACTAACCGAATAATCGCTGGACGAAAAAATATTGCTATGTTCTGTTATGCGTCAATCAGCTTGAGTTTTTGCGCCATGCGCGTTGGGTCAGTAACGTGCACGTTTTCAAAATTCGACGAGACTGAATTTGTCATCAATTCAGCCAAGATGCCTGCGTTTCAAACAGTGAGCTTCCAATTTGCAAGAGTTGTTACAAGGCCTGCAACCAGCTTGGGACACTAAGGGGGCGAAGAATTTGCTGATAGGGGCCCAATTTTTTTAAACTATGTCCAACACATTTTTCCAGGGGGAAAAACNTTTCAGGGGGTGGCGAGACCTCTGGTTACGGGCCTGGTTGTTCCCTTTCTCTTTGACAAATCTCTTGTTTCAGTCAACTGATANATTCACTGCATATGTTGACATTTCGCTTTCACTGGCAGCTTTTAAAATGAATAGGAAAACAANCCATTTAGGTGAGTCGCTGCTTAATAAATGGACTTTGCGAGATATGTTGCTCNTTAACACAGGCCCTTGGCAAGACCTGCTGATGCATAATCGAAGGAAACCTGCCACAAAAATCTATGAGAACGGTTTTTCTTGCACAACAGCGGTTGTTGCATATCTTTTCGCACGACGGCGAAACCTTCTCGCTGGTGTCAACGTCACGTTTGCACCGCTGGTGTCAACGTCACTTTTGCACCGCTGGTGTCAACGTCACGTTTGCACCGCTGGTGTCAACGTCACTTTTCCACCGCTGGCGAAAACAAAGTTTAAGTTCACATTTTCGGGAACGACGCGCAGGCGGGGTGGACACCGCGTCCGAAGGCGGAGTGTTCGACATCTCGAACGCGGATCGACTCGGCTTTTCCGAAGTCGAGCTGGTGCAGATGGTGGTCGACGGCGTCGAGTTCCTCATCGCTTGCGAGAAGAAACTCGAGAATGGGCAGGACATCGACGCGGACGTCGACGGCTTAGAGCAGAAGTGAAAACGAAGGAGCGCGTCACCGAACAGTGTTGTCGTATATACTGTGATTGTCGAAAGAGAATCGCCTGCCCGGTACTGTGCTGTGTGACGTTTTGTGTCCGTTAGATGCTTGTGTGTGAAACCGTAGAATAAAAGTGAACCTGTTGTGCACCAGCCAGTGTGTGTTCCGTGTTGGCCGCGTGTAAACGAAAGAAAGCTCGTTCGCTTTCTGCCACGAATCCGGCAGCTTCGTGCTCTTGCAACCTCTCGGTTGACGTTGCCATGAAAGTGCAATTCACCACGAACGGGATGTGCGCAAAGAATAACACTCATGTATTTATAGCGCGAACAAGCAACAATAGAGTGATCCCGATAGATTGATCTTGGTGAGTGACCTCTATTGTGAACCTGGTGAAGAGTTGATTGTACTACCTGATGGCGATGACAAGAGTGATCTCGTCGGGTGATCCCTATTATTGCCTGCTGCCACTGTGTGAAGCTTTGCGTACATGCCGCTCGGCCTTTTCAATGCTTGCCTCGCTCATTCCACACACCTGGCACCAGTCAAACGTCCTCAACCGAAAGTGTTCATTTGACTAAAAATCGAATCCTGTGCAAGTAATTTAAATCCTGACTTAACCTGAACGAAAGCAACACATCGCGCCACCTTCGCTAGGTTTGCGTCATCGGCAAGGAGAGATAAGATAGGGTTGCACAATTTGCTCAAACGTCACAACCACTTTGAAGCTTTTTCACCCGNCGAAGACAGCTAGAACGAGTGCAAGNTGGTTTCAGCATCAAATTTTAAGCAAGCTGTTGAAAGCATTTGGACCGCGAAACAAATGGTTCAAATNCTTCAAAAAGCCACACATAAATGGNAGCCTTGCCATAAGCTGATGATTGAAAACTGGAACATCACGTCACTCACAGTAAAAGAGCGCGANCTGGTCGAGTAAGCAAAATTAGCGGATTTTTCTACCTTTAGCCATTAGGTCGGGAGAGTTGTACGGAGTTCGGCACACACCTGGTTCGATAAGATAGATAACTCTAGGGGTAGATGAGAGCTCCACCTACTGCTTTTGGACCAGGCAGTCCCGGAAATATCCTTGCTATTGCTTATCTCAGTTTTATCACATCCTCCTGACATTCTTTACATAAATTATTCTCACTCATTTTTGATAAAATAATCTTAGCAGCATTCATCAGAATAACTGGCAGCTCAGCTTTACAGGAAGAAATGGGTTTGATCTTTCATCTACATGTGCTCTTTAATTGCTACACGGAAAAACAAATCACACTTTTTATTTACAATCTCAAATGACGAGCAATCGCAGACGATACACAGATGTACCGCTTAAGCATTCATAGCAGAAGACAACACTTAAGCCATTTGAAAATTTGGTTCAGAGAAGGGTCCCGGATGCACAGTCTCTTCAGTTGAATCGAAGCATGCAAATTTGAGTCCGTCATTATACGGTCTCCCTGGCTACTGTATGCCTGTAATGCAGAGGTGTCAAACTCATATTCACTGAGGGCTATATCAGCATTATAGTTGCCCTCGAAGGGCCAGTTGTAACTGTATCGTTGCCCTCAAAGGCAGTCCCGTCGCCACGGGGGAACGAGGTAGACATATGTTCTACGTGGATTTCCTTCTCGCAGCGTTCATCTGATATAATTGTTCCAAGATAGGCGCCATTTCTTCAATCCGCGCTAAGATCGCGGCCATCGATTCCATTTTTTGCTAATCACCATGAAATTCGTTTCGGTGGTGTTGATGTGCAGGGTATACATTGCACTCTGATTTACAGCAGAGTTTAGGAATTTTTGCAGCTTCTCCACAGAATCAGCAACGAGCACTGTATCGTCGGTGCATCTGACATTAGTTACATGGTGTCCATTGATTTTCACACCTGGCAGCCCTTGCAGAATAATTTTATTACAGGTTGAACTAGAACCGTCATCAGAAAATTTTCAATACGGGGGCTTTGCAGTTCTGCTGGGGGAATTTGCGTTTGTGTGGGGGAGCTTGACATTATAAGATTAACCAAAATTCTACTTATTTGTAGTGTTTCACGTTTCAATTTGGGGGGCTTGGAGCTTTGTTTGGGGGGACTAAGCCCACCAAAGCCCTCCGTGGCGACAGGACTGGGTTGCACAGGTCTGACGAAAAGTCGCACCCGTACCGTACTCCTCTCTCAATTTCTGAGTAGCCTACTGTTTACTTTCATTTATGTCAATTCCTGCTGTTTGAGATCCATGGAGTTTAAATTTTATTTGAAACTGCTGTAAAAGACAAGCGACTGCACCAATTGCAACTTAGATGGCGTGCAAAAATATACTGGATCGCGCATTTTTCTTCAATGCCCTATCCCATAAATACGATTCAGTTTTTTTCTAAGCTGTAGTAATTTACTGTTACGTACATGCCTTTCTCGTCAGAGTTGTAAGTCAGGCCGGGTTCGGGCTAAATCAGGCCGGGTTCGGGCTTCAGTTTGTCAACATGTTTTGGGCCGATTTCGAACCTGCATACAAGACCTCTTTATAATATTCAAAGCAACGATTTTTTTCTTTCGCGACCTAATGTGTTTCGCTCACCACGGTGACTTCTGTGAGTGAAGTGATTGCGATTTTTCTTCAGCTAATTCCATTTGCAAACACAGCTGCATTCTGTTGTTCTCTGCTAGGATTAGTTCCACACTCTTTTCGAGAAGGCAACAGCGATATGGAAATTAGCACGCGATGGCTTTACTTTGAAAAGATCAATCACTTACGCGATTCTTGGCTTGTGAGAAACGACGGTCTACAAACCGGCTTTTCGCGCGTGTAGAACTATACTGGATAATTTCTTTTATGCCTATAGCGTCACCGTGGATAGTTTTGTGATAGTTTCTTCTTTTCTTGAGAAACATTACATTCTGCAGTATTATCGCTGACTAACAAGCTAACTTTATGCTTGTCCAATGTTTCGATGAAAGGTGGTTGCTATTTTGGGTGTGATAAAACCGTAAACCTGCAATTATACCCGTACACTACCATTTTGATACCTCGCAGTTACGCATATCTTGACTAACTCGATAAAGTTGGCTTTCGCGCCTAAATCGAGCTTCAAAATTAAGTGTCGGGCTCAGGCCAGGGTTGCCAGATGAAAATTTCAATAAAAAGCCAAACAGTGCTGAAAAAAGGCCAGAAAAAGGCCAAACCGATTGTTTGAAGGCCAGAAAAAAAGCTAAACTTTTTTTGCGGTAATGCCATTCCTTTGTCACAAAGAAATATTTAAATTACAAGAATATCAAAAAAATGTCTTCGAAATGACGATAAGATTAACTCTTGCTCGGCATTGTGTTGGAGGCTGGAACTCATTATTACTGATACTTCTCTAACTTTTCATGGTTTGTGAGATTGCACGCTTTGGGTATAATAGTGCGACAGTTTGCATACTGATCCATCGGCAGCTTTCTGCACCCATATGAAAGCCATCTCCCAATAGCTCCTAAACTTACGACCAGAACCATTGCAGCCCTTCCACTTCTTCAGGTCATTAAGACACCACAAGGGAGACACAACCGAATCTGATCGCAAATTGCTTTGCTGGGAGATTGATTGCGCGTCAGCGACGCATCTTCAGTCCAGGA
>JGI24158J21664_10010121_pt1 | contig 12592 bp, 8 predicted proteins | sample Ectturendosymbi3_FD_21664 | JGI IMG/M metagenome (IMG submission 21664) | reverse complement strand
TATGACAATCTGGAAAGAGAAAAATGAATAAGGTCATCGATAAAGGTTTTAGAAGCTGCCGCTTTGTTTCAACAATTGTGAAACACCCTGTATATATCGCAGTTGTTCACAGAAATTTTGCAGTTTCCTTTTATTCGTTTTCTCTTTGCTTTTTTTGCAGAACCCTTCACAGTGTAATTCCGGACAGACTAATTCCGTATGCAGATGTTGCTGCAATTCGGACAATTGCAACAAAAACAGTTTAAACTGCCAAGAAATCAAGCGTGGTAAGTAAATCTTTAGTTACTTCTTTTTAATTTTTCTCTTTTTTTGCTTGCTGAACTCAAGCACTTGGCTCGTTTTGCAGCTGTAAGGATTGTTTGAAATCCGTTACATTTTAAGACAAAAAACTCAATTATTGCTTTGATTTGCATGTCAATTTGAATCGTTTTTATAGATACAGATATGCCAACAGGCTTGCCAACTTAACAGGTTATTTGCCGCACTTATAACAATTTTACGTTTACTGTTGTAAAGCGTAGTGCTACATTTTAAGAAAACGCATTTTTGACACCAAGAACTACGCGATCACACTTCATCCCAATTCAGCCGCAGTACAAGACTGACTGCCCGAAAAAAACCTGCAACTGCCTTGTATCAACTTTATGTTCATTCCGAAGAGTAAACGAAAAAATTCAGAATTGAACCTTTGCTCGAAAAACGTATGTTCATAAAATCCACTGTTACCGGGCAAGGAAGTAATATTTCAACCAGGCATGTTACAAAATTTTGTAAGTCATTTTCAGCTATTTTCGTGAAAAAAAATAGAAGAAAAAATGAAATGAAATACAGTAATTAAAATGCAAACAGCAGCAAATTGCCTGAAGTTTTTACTTAGTTTTGGAAGTATAGGTTTGGAGTAAGGCTTTGAATTTTGACAGAATATTGATGAAACACGCTTTTCCTGCTTTGACAAGAAACTTCTATGACCATTAATCCATATACGCTTGTCGCTTGGAAGTCAGTGAAACTGAATCATGATGTTGCATTTCCGTACCTTAGTTTTGTTAACACAAAACACAACTGCTGCATTTAAACAACACGCAGTTTTGACGCCAAGAATTACGCAAACATATTTTGGTTTACGTTTCATACAGAGTTACTGTGTGGGTTGGATAAGCACGAACCAATGAACACCTGTGTGTCTTCGTTGTTAGTTACTGCATTTGTCTGATATGTGATGCTTTCAAACCCAACTGAAACACAATCAGTAGTAGCGTTTATGAAGTAGTGTGAGTATCCAAGATCTTTTACTCAAACTTGATTTATATATTTATGTCAGTGCAAACGACACTGTATTTCTTTCATGTTATGGAAGTGTTATTCTGCGTATGGGAGGTTGTAATGAATATACATTGGCTTACTTAAATCGTTCTATAGCACTAGTTACAGTGAAACTGCATTTGAAACAGATCCACCGCAAAAATGTCAACCACTTGGGGAGCCCGAGTTTGGTTCAAAGCGTTGCTCAACAATTTCTGAGAAACAAATCGGAACCGTGTGTCGGTTTTCTTGTAACGAAGGTGAGAGAGTTTTTTCAAAAAGATTATTCGCTTGCTTTTGCTTCACGGCAGATATCTGTAAAATCGGTTTACAAGCAGCTAAAATTGCATTCATTTACACAGCGTCTGATGCATCCAAAGGTCAAACACTTGGTTTTTGTTGAGTGCAAGTGTTTTGTTACAGAAACACAAAATTTATCAGACAAATATTAAAAATAAACAACAAGTTAAATGTCTTTTTCAAGGCTACCTACTGCATGTTTTACCGCCCACAACAGCAGTACAACTGGAATGTCCTTACTGTAGACACATAGCACTACAACGTCGACCATAAGCCACAATAATGCGACATGGGCACGTTGTTCAGACTGAGACTTGACTAACTCTAAGTGACGGCAAAATATTGAATCCTGTGCACACCTATCCTGATATGTTATTAGACAACATGCAATTTTTGGGTGTTTGTAACTTTCGAATACTGGCGCTTTGTGTCGATGGACCGCTAGCCAAAAGTTACATGGCAGCCAAGGATGTGGTGCTGACAAAAAAGGTGTGGGAACGCATTAAAAAATCAGCCATTTAAAAACAGCTTCCAACTCGTTAGCAAAACGTGAAAAAGGTGTGGGAATGCCATTCGCACGCCTTCTCGCCCCACTGCACCGCTGGTGACAGTACTCGCACAACAAAAAAAAGAGCAGCGTAGATCTTCCCCATCGTTTAGCACATAAAGGGTCCATATTCCACCTATAGTTGCAAACATACAATAAATCGAAGTATGCCACGATCGAAAGAAAAAGCAAAGCACAACAGTTTATTAAACTCCTCCAGTTTTACGATACTTCAAATGATACACTCACCTACCTATAGTATCTTCATGTTTCAATATGTGCAGGTTATATTCTTGTTGGCACTAGAAGGAGCGTTTGTGTGCGAGGTAGAAGAACGGAGTTAGGAAGATATTCCTATCCACCACCAAGATGCAAACGTAAGATGTTGTAGTTTATACACAAAGTGTTGTAGCAATGTTGTAATACAGTATACATACAAACTTGTTATGCTAGCTAGAACAAGGGTCTCCAAACGTTTTTGTTTGAGGGCCACATAAGTTATTACACAACAGTTCGAGAGCAGGACATCTCACCTAATATGATTATTTCGGGGTATTTTACATTCTCTAAATTAACAAATTTTTCGTAAATGTATTATTTTTCATTATTGACAAAATGCATTTTCGGGCCGAATAAATGGCTTCTCGGGTCGGATTTGTCCCGCGGGTCGTAGTTTGGTGACCGCTGTGCTAGAAGCTGATACGCAAACTGCGCTTTCGACTCACAATAGAAATAACAGAATATTGTTTTGCTGTTTCCTTACTTGCAAATTTTGTCATGGCCCGGTGCTGGACTGTTGGCCTCCTTGCCCCCATCATCAATTACGACCTATTGCAGATCTCTTTAAAACTATTTCGTGAATAACAACATCTGGCCAAGCGCTTTTTAACAGATATTGATTTTCAATGATGAAGCTTTGGGACTCCTGCAATTTTAATTCTCAACGTTGTGCGGAAATGGATCTTGATGGGTGCTTTCTGTTATATCAGGGGTTCCCAACCTTTTGTTTACCATGTACCCCTTCAGCATTCTGACAGATGAGCATGTACCTTTCCTGCATTTCAACAGATAAGCATGTACCCCTTCAGCATTTCGACGGATGAACATGCACCCCTGAAATCTCATATGAGAAAATATTTTATGATGATTATTCATAGATATATTTAACAAGTATATAATGATTTTTGAAAATAATATTCACTGATATGTGTATAAATATTTGGAAATAAATATTATGTAAATATATTTTTTCTTCTATTGCTAACCTTAAATGTACCCCCTCGGACAGGATAATGTACCCCTGGGGGTACATGTACCCCAGGTTGGGAACCCCTGTGTTATATCATAAATCTTAATGTTCCAAGCTTAGCCTAACGGACATCAGGAAATAAAGAATCCTTTTCTGAGGTGGAAGTTCGAAAATACATGTGTGTTGGCCGTTAATGTGAAATCACTTTATGTTTGACAGTATTTACAAGTGACGGAAGCCACTCTGCAGTGAGCTTCGGTCAACTCCAGTGCATTTTATATTTACTTGATAATGAAAGAGGCATTGTGTTGTTGCCCTTTACAGCCCAAATACGATGTTCGGACCAAATCGCTCCTGAGCATGGAGAAATGCAATGCACGGACGGACGGTCTGTGGGATCGGTTTGCACCTTTGCCTGCACACAAGAATCCTACTCCATCTTCCCGTCATACTTCAGACTTAACAAGTGCCTGCGCAGTGGACGCTGGAATATGCCAACACCATGTTGTACACGTTAGTGCAATGTCGTGGTAATTTGCATTGAGGACCGTGACGTTGTTATATAAAACTTTTCAAAGCATGCAAGCAAAACCTTTCTTGACGTAAAGCACCTCAGAGCGGCTTGTCAGGCCAAATGCGACAACTTGAAAAATTATCTAGAGGACTCATCTCACTCTTAACAAGATATGTTGTATGCATCAACTTAGGTTCTTGCCAAGAATGCAAAAGATTTACATCAAACGTTGGCTAAGATTTTGGAAAGCAAAGACAACGCTTCTTTGAATAAAACACTTTACATAAAGTAGCTGGATTTAGGTTGCACAGCAACAGTTATTTGATGTTATCAAATAGACTATAAATATTCATCTATAATAACTTAAAACCAGCTAAGTTGTACAGTTTGTTTAGCACGTGCCACCGATGTTGGTAGGCTCGGTTCGTTTCCCGGTCGGGTCATACCGATGACTTGAAAAACGGTACTTGCCACCTGTCCGGCCTCGCACCATAGGCGTAGCCAGCGGGGGCAAAAGGGTCATGTCTTCCCAAATTTTTGGAATATTTAGTTATTTTGTGCTTTGAGAAGCGGCATCCCAAACAAAAAAGTGTTTTTCAACTAATATAAAACATTTTGCCCCCCTCCAAATTTTTTGGACCCTCCCAACTTTTTGTGCTGGCTACGCTACTGCCTCGCACTCGGCGTTAATGGGTGGGTGCAAGGAAATAATTCATTCGCTGTGTTGCCGTTGACTCGACACTACAACGCAGCATTCACTGCGAAAGTAGACGCGTGACCCAAGGGGCAAGCAAGTGGTGATGGGCGCCACAGGTCACTCGTGACACTCTAAATGGAGTACAAAAGCTGGTATAACGAAAATGAACTTAATAATGTAAAATTCTACATACGGCAGAGGAAGGGTTAAGAATATATTTGTACACAGAACCACAAAAGCGTAACTACTCAGTGCTCCCAGAACATCAACTCCATTATCATTAACACATCAGTTCTTATTTTGTTTTTAAAGATCTGGATAAGGGTATAATCCAGTTGGGCACAGCACACTGCAAGCGTGCCTAACGCCGTAGACTGAAAAATGGTACGCGACCGATTAAGTTTATGCAAAAAGATTTTTTCTATTTAGTGTAAATCACAATAATCTGCCTTTAGATCGTAATAATTTAAGTTAGCAAGTTTATTCACACGGCGATAACTTCTGTCAGAAACTAATACCTTAATAAAGTAGCAAGTAGTCTATTGCAGTGTTGGTGTCTGATTTAACGACATTCCGCAATTATTTGATCACGATATAACTCAGGGGCGGATCCAGGGGTGGTGCGATTGGGGCGATCGCCCTCCCTAAGACCTACAAAAGTAGCTTTATCCACCATGATTTTGTAGATATCAGAAAACAGCATTCGCGGTATAAGGCCATTCTGTCGTCCACTGTTTTGTCACAGAAGTGTTGTGAAGTACTTCATCTCTCTTACAGCAGTAAACCCGTAATAAGGCTTGTCTACCAAATACAGTATTACTGAAATATCTCCCCCCCAACCGCAGTGGCTGGATCCGCCCCTGGTATAAGTTGGTTATACGAAAAGCGTTGACACGCATCCCCGTTCCAGTTGGAAACCTTTGGTATAATCTTTTTGTTTGATCGATAGACTGTTATACTCTCGAGACTCGAGAGGCAGTACAAGCAGTATGGTATAATCACTAACTTTAGGAATATATCACAAACGTCAAAGTATTTCGTAATATCGAATAAGCAGCGTAGAAACCGGTACGAAAAGTTGTGTTGAAAGCACTTCGGTAGCTCCCCTTCTCGTGATGTGCATGAACAGTGGAGTAACTGACGGGTGGGCAGTGGTGCGAACCGCCCACCCTGGCAAGCTAAATGTAAACACCGGGCCCCACGTGGCTTATATTTAGGTTTTAATATTCTTTTTGTTATAAGTAGGTTGTTGTTTTTTTGCGTTTTTCGGAGTATTTTTCGATGATTTAGTATTTCGGTATAGCCATCTGCATCCAGATCCACTATCAATTCTCAATTTTTTTTCTGACTGTTGGCCAGTGGACCCCCTTCAGCTAAGTTTTACCCCTGGCTCAAACCTCTAGTTACGCCACCGTGCATACACACACCACACTGCGTTACGTGCAAGAAGATGTGCATCCAAAAAAGCGAAGAGCTAAAATTTAGTTGCCTACATGCTTCGCATTGCCTGATTCCAATTAGACACGCGCTATCGGTCATGCATAAATCGATAGGTTGGGCCACATAGCGTTCGTTATTTGACAACGGTTTTGTTTAGGTTAGTAAGACCACATGCGAGGAAAGAACCACATAAGATTTTGGGTCTGCCTACGAAGCCAAGACCCATAATAATGGAAACGTCAACATTGCACACAACATTACCTGCTGTTGTATCAGCGAACACTGAATTGTTTTTTTAAATTCATTTTTTTTGACGCTTCACAACGGTGACATTTTGTTGCTCCAGACCATTCCTGCTTTGTTTGTATTGTTTTGATCTTTCCTGGAAAAAGGATAACACTTGTTCAGCAGCTACATCGTAGTTCACTAGACTTGTAAGTAGACTCAAAATGTAAATTGCTTGTTGCTCGTCTGAGCGCACTTCTTTGAGTTGTGTTAATTTCTATGTTTGGTTTCGTCCTGCCCTGGTCTCTCTCGCGTTACTAAACTGACCGAAAGACCAAGACGTTTCTCAGACACAGCTCCTGTTTCCAGCGTGATCGCAACAAGGTGAAGTGGAAGCAATAGCGACTGCTAGCGACGAAACAGGCAATTTATGTACACACCCGTTTCGCATATCATGACGTCAGATGTGCATGCAATCCTCAACATCCATTTTTATTCAAAGAGCTCTAGCCACGATCGGATATTGGCACTATTTGGTTACTTAGGCTTAACACAAAACAACACACTGTAAAAAGAAATGCTGGTCAATTTGAAGTCATTCGGCTAAACCTGTGTTTCTCAAACTGTGGGTCATAGATAGCGCAGTTTTTGAGTGGGCCACAGAGTTAGGACAAAGATATGTTAGAATAGTTATCTAGGTATTTAATCACTACAGTGTAGGAATACATTGACTGTGTTAAGCAGCAAGATTCTCAGTGAATTACATACAGAAATAAATTCGCTACTTTGGAATAATGCGTGTTTATTTATGCGTATACAAGCATAGCCAGGGGTGTAGTGGGGGGGAACACGTGGGAACGGCTTTCCCACACCTTTTTGAAGTTTTGCATTAAAATGAGTTTGAAGCTGTTTTAAAATGGCTAGTTTTTTGGGTGCGTTCCCACACCTTTTTGTCAGCACTACATCCCTGAGCATAGCCTATGCTAACAAGATAATGGGCCACGCAGTTTTTACGAAAAGTTATCTGGGTGACGTAATCAGAAATGTGGAAAAACACTAGGCTTTACGAATGTTGTTATACACAGTAGTCACGCATTCATATACTGAGGATCGTCTATCACGCTGGGGACTGGAAGAATTACTGCTTGAAATTATTGTAGTGCTTGAAGGTAAACTGCGGTCATGAACACTGTTACGCAATTCCAAGGTATCACAAGCACTATCAGAGTGAAGAGTAGAGAAAAAAACGGTTTATTTGCGTAATGGTGTTAAGTTTCACTGCTAGGTTTGGTGAGATGAACATTCACAACATTTTGTTTGAAACGACGACCAGACATTGATTTGACAATGCGCGTCCGAGGGCCAACAACTTCACAACAGTTCCTTCATTCCATTTTTTTTTCTTTTGGATGCTGAAATTACACATTCTGGTTTGTATGCAACTGACTCAGAGGTTTTGTGTGTTTATCGTATACGAAACAACCTTTGAGTGGTACAAATTGCCGTCACTATTTTGTGGGAAATGAAGAAAACAAAATTTGGAGCTAGGCACTAATAACAACCTTGTGCCGAAGGTGCCAAGCACTCTCGTGATGCTACTGCTCATACCGCGCGAAACCCCTCCTGGTCTGACGCACACAAAAAAAGCTTTATAAATCTAACATTTTGTTCCTTTTTTGTTTTAGATTGATTCAGTTTAATCAATACGGAATATCAGTATTACAGACACTCGTAACATAGAATGGCCTTGCTGTTGTACCTCCTAAATGGTCTTGGCCACTAATCTGTTATATATATTTCTATCCTGGTGCTGCAAAACCTTTTACAAGAGTGTTCAGACGTTTCGCAGCAAATAAGCATCCTTACTTCTTTGTGCAGGACAATGTCCTCCCTATGCACGAATGGACCTGGTGGTGGTCATGGACTCATCGTCATCAATCGGAAGCGCGAATTGGATGACAATGAAAGCGTTTGTTAAACGTGTCTTCAAGTAGGTTTGCTATTTCAGTATTCGCTTGTTCAAACACCTGAACAATGCAGTTGCTTATAAAAGCAAATTACGCCTTGTGATATGATAGCATACTGTAGGTAGAGGATACCGACCCATTCATTCGATGTTTTCAAAATAGAACCAGAACCGTTGCCAGAAAGTTTTTAATATGTTCCAGAATGACAGAAAATGTTCGAAAACATCGTCAACCCTGTCCTGTAAAGAAAAGTGACAGCAATACATAGCGTCTCCTTTTTAGGTGTGGTGATTGCCGCATGACGTACGCGTACAGTAGACTCAATAGACGCAAGGCCTCCCATTCAAAAATATCCCCGCAGCCTTCCCGCGGCACCCCTGGTATCCCAAAAGTTGCTGCGTCAGTGGCGAGGCCGGTTTGTACGACCGTATATTTTGGACAGTTACTACCATGAAATGCACAATAAAATCAAATCCAACAAAACAAGCTCCAGCTTTGCAGCCAGCTGTTTAAGGAATCTCCTGCCTTGGTTCTGCTTTCATCTTTTTGCGATGATTCAAGCTTGTAATCATCATTCAGTAATAATAGTTAAGTCACGGCAATGACTCATACAAGCGAATCATATCGCAATTTATTTGCACAACTAACAATCAAAATCATCGTGCATCGGTGGTCGAGCGCGCGATCAAGGAACGCTCTGGGCATTAGACTGGGGGACCCTTTTGAAAAATTCGCGACAGTCTACTCCACAACCTATTCAAATGTAGAGTCCCATGTTGCGCCCGCTACCAGGCCCCACGAGAGGGGGTTCAACGAGGCCGCCATCCCGGGGCCCACAAGAGTCTATAGGACCCATGAACGTCAAAGTTCAAAATTGAAATGGGCAATTATGCACAGAGTTTTTATTGTTGTAGTTTTATTGATATTTATACAGTCTTGTGCAAATTAATAGACTGAAGTTATTGTTTCAATCGTTATACAATGTATCACTATTTCTTTTGGGGTACGTCTGGGAAAATCTCAATTGCTGCTGTTTCGTTGCTAGCCCAATGCTCTAAGTACTGCGTGTCGTGTCGGAACAGTCAAAAATACGTTTTAGACGTCACATAGGATTTTATTTCGCTCAACAGTGTTACAGAATTAATCCAGTTATTTCTGCTGTGTGGAGTTGAGTCATACATGTTAAAATTTATGTGATTTTTAAAGGCAGCTATCACGCCTAGGAAGCAGTCGCATTGTTACGCTTTCGCAACACTAAGACTATATCCAAACAGCCATTGAAAATTGCAAAAAGTATGCACGGAAGACGAGTTTAGATTTACAGAAGGATTTGATGCATGCTGGAGTACACATATGCTCAAATACAATGCGACGCCGCCCACTGGAGGCTGGCAGAAAGGCTAAGAAACCGTTAAAAAGCAGCTTCTAACTGAAAAAAATGGAGGAAAGATTATAACGGTCAAAAACATAGAGATTGGATTGTAGAAAACTGGAAAAGCGTGTTGTTTTCAGATGAAATTTATTTCTTTGTTCAAGGGAAACACAGCAGGTTTGTCAGGATCAGAAAATCAGAAAGGGTGGGCATTTATGTCCTGCCCATTTCAATGAGGTATGTAAAACACCCAAAAAGATGTTCTGGGCAGTTTTAGCTTTTCTGGTATGACGCGTGCAGACAGAAGCATTGGCATAATTGAAAGAAAAGTCATTACAGATATGAGAAGGGCATTTCCTGAAAGTGAAGGCGATTTTCAGAAAATACAAATTGTATGTGTAAGATTGACCTATAAACTCACTGGATCTTAACTCCACTGAAACATTGTGATCAATGGCAAAGTCTCGGTTAAAACTGTTGATTGCACCACCATGACCAAGCTAATAGAGGCCATTATTCAAGTATGGTATAGAAACAGTAAATAAAAAACTGCCAAAAACATTGACTCCATGCCAAAGCCAGCACAGGAAGTGCTGAAAAGCAAAGCTTGTCTTATCAATTACTAAAACTTGAGTTTTGTGAAGTTCAATGTTTAATAGAAAGTACTAGAATTGGAGCGTCTTTTGCTTCTTTGTCCAATTATAATTTACAGAAGATTGTATTACATAGAGGAACGTGGGGCACAGTCGTCTTTTTTTATTTATTCAAAAAGTTAAAAACGTTGAACTTTAAAGTTTCAATGGTGATTTAGTATCATACCAGCCGTAGTACTAAAGTGAATTTTTCCTTGATAGGCCGCCGTTGTTCCGAGTTACAGAGCAAGTTGTGTTTTTGGTACCCAAAAGTAATTTTTAAAATCGCATTTAGATTTGGGTTTTGCCCGCGTTAATCAACATCTTCTGTTCTGTGTCTTTGTGACGTTGTAGTCAGGGCAGAGCTACATTATTTTAAATTCTTTTTAAATTGAGTTGGTACTTCTTCATTTTATTTTTTAGATATGCATGGGGCCAACTGAAAAAAAAATGGGACACATTCAACACATTGCTAATAGGTCAGTCTAAACAATGTAAATCTTGAGAGGTTTTATTGGAACGCAATGCAGAATAATTCTAATCTATGAGCATTTTTAGGTTTATTATGTGCTTAGAGGCACATTCTATTTGTGTGGTAAGGAATGAATTTCAGCACACTGCATTGATTTCAGTTAATGTTTGATAATCATATAAATTTGTTTTGCCATGCAGTGATAGTGGTTAATAAGAATGTGAAAAAAACTGAAGCAGTCAGCAAGTGCCTATTTTACATGGGATATCATGCGAACATTATGAAATGCATGCAACCCAACTTTATATTATCGAGTGTGTCGACTGTCGAGTGTGCCCCATGTATGGGGCACACTCGACAGAAAAAGTACCCTTTTAAATTGATTGTAAAATTTTTTATGAAAGGCGTTGTTTTCATGTTTTGGCATGGTATTGTATATATAGAGTTGCTTTATTGTGTGATAAATTTTGAGCTTGTTTGGACTTGAAATAAAGTAGCAGTGGCTGAAAATGCAAAAAAGTGTCGACTGTTCCCCACCTTCAACTAAATTAATTATAATTTACAGAAGACTCTAAAGAGCGACATGCTCTTTTAAAAGTGCTCTGAGAAAGAAGCGCTGACGTTTGACTAGGTTTCACTTTATTACCTTATAGTCAGTGTTTTTCAAGACTCTCGTTGGTTTTGAAATAAACCACTGAATAAATTGCCGCTAGCGACGAAACACGTTGCATGAATTTTGGTGGTTTTCCACGACAGGTGCAGTTTTGGAAGGGAAAAAGTGCGGTGCGGGTTGGGAGTAGACAAGATTTCTCAGATTCCTGCGGGTGCGGGGTGGATTTAAAATTTGCGGGTGTGGGGCGGGAGCGGACAAAAAATTTCAACCCGAGCAGGACACTTGTGTAGGCTACATAGTCTGTGTAAAAAATTGCGCACACAATCACCCAGAAAATTTTCCGGGAAACCATTGCACATAAGCATAGTTTTAATGCGTTAGTAATCATCGTGAACACTTCCGTAAGAGGTGTATACTGCGTAGGCTCGTGTCAAAAACGAATTCACAAGATGTTTTTATAATGCAACAGAACGAAACTGACCAGTTGCTATACGGACCTGCATGCACGGGCTTTCGACATGTTCGAATACCAATACCAGATTCGCAAAGTTCAACAAACATCAAGGAAGGGCATGCAGCCAGTAGTTTCTAATTCCATGGTGAAACGAATATTATCATGCACGGCGTTTATTTGGGACAAAACTCTCTAGTTGTCCGGTTGGACATACAGTGCAGCAAGTGTAAATTGTGATTAAGATGTACATTTATGTATATGGCTACTAGTGCAGTACGTATAAGTAGGCTTACTAGAAATTCCAAATGGCAAATTTGTTTAGTTTTTTCCATTATCATGTATGAAATGTTTTTACATTTTGATGCTCATATTAAGCCAAGAAGTTAAAATACAAGGAGTTTTTAATAAACTCTTGTCCTTCTATTACTGTATTAGGGTTATAGAATTATTAAAATTGCTTGCAATTGAGAATTGCTATAGCCTACCATTAATGTTAAATTTGATGTATATTTTTGAAATTCAGAAAGCAACTGTGTTATGTGCATTTTTTGAGATTATCCTAAAACATTTCGTAATTAAATAATTACAGTGGTAAATGATTTGTAAAATAATAAAGGAAGCATATAAGTTTCTAGTCATAGTATTGAAAAATTCAGGCTTGTCCATGGGAATGTCATTCCTACGGGAATCCCCTGGGAAACGTCCCATGGGATGGGATGGGACAGCACACATTTGTATTTCCCATGAGACTCAGACATAGAATGAGAGTGTCAGAATGTTACTGAATTGTCATACTCAGACTATACTT
>JGI24158J21664_10010120_pt1 | contig 12592 bp, 7 predicted proteins | sample Ectturendosymbi3_FD_21664 | JGI IMG/M metagenome (IMG submission 21664) | reverse complement strand
TGGTAATTCTAGATTCATTAGTGTATAGATGATCTAATAAAGTTGAGCTATGATCAGTAATTCTTGTTGGCTTATTTATCAGGCAGTGGATACCATAACAGTTCGTGAAGTTTTTAAAATCAGCCACGGAACTGTTTGAGTTTATCTTTAGCAAATCTATATTAAAATCTCCAAGAATATAATATGGGCAGTTACAAGAGGACAGCTTGTGCAAGCTACTAAAAANTTCATNTTGGAAAGCTAGGAAATTACTATTTGGATGTCTATATACTACCCCTACCATANGTTTATCCTTATTATTGCTGATTTCAACCCATATTGTTTCAAAATCATCTGTGGAATTTGTCATGTCATCCCTATAGTTTGCAGTAAGAGAGCTCTTNACATATAGGCCAACTCCACCAGCAAGCGTATGAGAGTCACAATGGTAGAAATCATAACCTTCGAGAATATGGTTAGACACCTGATAATTTGTATGATTAAGACGTGTTTCTCTTATGGCAACTATGTCTGGGGTTGATTTTAGTTCTGATAGATATTGCTGCAACATTTTACAAACATCTATCTTTACGCCTTTATACGTTTGTTTGTAAGCTTTTGCAAACGTTGGTGTGCTTTTCCAACAGTTATTAGAATAACCACTAGTGCAGTCACAAAAATAAAGACGTTGGGTTGTTTTATATCTTTTCAAACGTGTTCGCTGGAATCGGGAGTGATGGTGTTTTCTTCGCAATCAAAGCTACTTCTACGGTGAAGCTCGTGCGCCTTCGGTCAATTAAGAAACATGTATATAAACGATTGTTGTGAAAGCAAAATTGTGCACAAAATTTCTCCCTACGTTCAACGCTGGTAACACCAAACTGCAGTAGAGAATTACATTTTGCATGACCAACTTTACTCGGTTGAATGAGGCTATATCTTTCGTTCTGAACTTCGTTTCTTGTCACGAAGAGGACTTAGTAGTCGTGACTAACGATTGTTCTTCTCTAAATATTTTGAAGCCAAAACAAAATTTGAAAACTGCTTTTATACAACTTTTGCGCCTCGTTGCTTTCCAGTTTATTGTTGGACTCAAGTCAACATAAGAGTGTCCTTCTTTCGTATTCTGGGTTTCAAAGAAAGAAAATTTTCAAGTTATGTAAGCCAACGTTCCACAATATGTTCGCGATTCCGCCTAATTTAGTATTTTATTTCTGTCGCCACGGTAACTGCATTATTGCATTCTTTTTTCTGAAATGTATGTACGAGTAAATGTTTTTGTTAAGTCCATAACAAGCTTACTCGTACTTCCAGGGATATCGGAACTGGGGGGCGCATGGGACTTAGCTCCCAACTTTTGTTCTGGAGGGCGTGCCCCACACTTTCAAATTTAGAATTTTCCTTGAAAACGTTTAAGCAACACAAGCAGTTTCAGGTCCATTGTTAAAGTAAATCGCTTAATGAAAAAAATTCCCGTAGTTTTTTTGACGTGCACGTGTGAAAAAAAGGTTCCTCCACCACTACGCACTGCCAAGCACCACTGTTTTCATTTACCAGAAGCGCAGGATAATCACCATAATTGCGTGAGACGTACTGCAAACAGATAGAAAATTTCAAATGGTTGAATGGCCCTAAATTGTAAGGAACTAACGGTTTCATCCAACAAAAAAAACTGTAAACAACAACATTTGCTTCTTAAGTTTGGTAAGCTTAAATGTTTGATGTCTTGAAATGGCCGAACAATATTGCACAAGCCTAATCAAAACAATTGTTCCAATTTCGCTACACGTAAAAACACATTTTTCATATTTCCTAGGTTAGCCACATCCCACAGTTACTGGCCCTGATTACCTCCAACATGGGCGTCGGAAGGATTTTTTCCAGCAAACGACCAATTGCGGATTTTGAGAGGTAGCCATAAATACTTTTCCATGGGTGCAAAAATGGCAAAATTTTAACTTTTTTCTCGAAACTAATAAAACGACAATTTTTTGCTAAAATGTAATAGAAAAATGTCAAATTTTAAAATCCAGGGGGCAAGGCCCCCCCTGCCCTCCCCTTCCGACGCCCATGACTCGACATGTGATATTTTGTTCTCGAGATCGTGTTTTGTGGTTTCACTGAAACATTTATTAAAGGATCTTTTTAAATATTCGTCATTGACATTAGGTTTTTGCTTTAGTCTTAAATGCTATAGCAATACAAATAAAGGAAAACCACAGTTTCTCAAAACTCTTTTTGCCCTCTGCGTTTTGCTCTATCTTATGTCTCTTGAAACAAATTCATACATTTTTGATTGCAGTACTTTCTGGAAACATTGCACATTGATAACTTTGCACAAATGTCATTTGATTAATTTGACGCAGAGGTGCAGAAGATTATCCTGGACTAAGAATATCGTACTTAAATCCCAAGTCGATTTACCGTTCGGATCATGAAGAAACAGGTTTTCCGTGATTCAAAGCACATATTTCATGGTATACCAGAAACCGATGGAAAATTACTGCCTTTAATCGAAAGAAAAGCTAAATTGTGCCACTTAAAGAAATAGGGTTTAGTGATTCAAGTACGACACAAGTCATGAAAACAGTTGAAAAACTGAAACCTTTCAACAAAGCATCAATATTTGCACCTGCATAATTTGTCCTTAAATACAGCAAATAGACGCTGTTTAATTTCCGATAAGGAAATATCCAGACGTTAATGTTTAAACGGTTAGCAAATTATGACCGGTAAGCTTTTCTAGGGACTGGGTGTTCACACAGTAAATATGTTTTCCAACTTAAACTGTGTGACACGTTTCAAGCAACGTTGAAGCATTGCTGACATGTTTGACAACTAAGAAAGTGTTGTGTTGATACGAACATGGGAGTGTTGGTAAAAGTATTTCTTCAGAACTGAAAAGGTTGCTTCGGGCAATTTTAAGCAGCTTCTTACTGATTAACATAATTTCGTCTTATTTCAAGACTCGTTATCCATCCGCTACTTACAATTATTTTCAGCCAGTCAGTGAGATTCAACTTCTCTGCCATGACTCTGTGGATCCTGAGTTTTGTTGCCTGTTATGTGCAATACATTTGTAAACATATGTGATCTGTGACAGACCTCACGTGTCGAAAGCCCACTGTTTCTGCGGGAGTAATGGATGAATGAGTGGTTCAACACAAGCGCAGATGGGACACGAGGATCCTGAAGAGGATACAGAGAAGGGATATAAGGCAATAACTCTTTGGGTCCCCCAAAAGCTTGTTCGGCTTAGGGATCGAAAATACAAGTGCTCTTCTCCGGTTCCTAGGAATTTTGAGTTGGAGCAGGCCGCAGGTAACTGCATAACCAGGATTTGAGAGCTGGCCCGCCGTGGAGTAAAAACTCTGGGAAAAATCCCGCAGATGCTCTAGGCTCGAGGTGGTTGAGGACGTAAGCGAGCTCCTCTGGCGTGAAGGGGCATCAGGGGTGAAGATCCATATCTCCCTCAAGCAGGGCCGGATTTAGATTGTGCGACGCCCTAGTGGCTGGGGCGGGCAACCGTTTTCGGTTTGCGCTCCGAAATCGGCCAAATCAATGACAAAATTCTTCCGCGTGCCAACCAAAATTTGTGAGAACATACTACTTGAAATCCTTAGAAGTGTACGTGAGGAGCCTTGAAGAAATGATACAAATTCACCCAAACAGTGAAAACACGATATAACCAAATTTATATTTATTCACCTTGAAAACAACGCCCAAACAAAAACAATGCTTTGCCTCTTTCAAAACAAAGCATGCACAATAAACTTTTAAACAATGCTTAAGTTACTTTCAAAGAAAATATCAGTCCAACAAAAAGCTTTGTTTACTTTTCTTGTGGTATATCAGTGAGACTTCTGCTGCTGCATTACCGCTGACAGAGATTTTACATTGGGTTTATATTTTGTGACCTTCAGAGATATACACGAACTACTAGTTTCATCGGTCAGGCTACTCCTATTCCGAGACTTAATAATGTTCATAACTGAGAACAAAGGTTCACAAGCATATGTAGATGAAAACATGGAGAGTAATGCTGTTGCATACAAACAGAGCCGTATCAGCCGCACTCCATACATAAAGTTTACATGGATAGACATGGATGTATCTGAAATGCAGTTGATTGAATTTCAGAGTAGCTCAATTTGGAAACAAAAGTTTATTGTCCTTAGAGTTGACTTGGAAAACATTGAAAAAAGCATTGGAATACTTGAGAAAAGTGCAGAAAACGAACTATTGCGGGCTTGGAATGCCATTCTTGAATATTAGCCGTGCTTAAAAAACTTTAACATCGGAAGCGCATAAGGGTTAAATTAAATAACGGATGGTTAACAAACAAAAATGAAGAAAAGGACGACGAGTTTCATTAGATAATACTGCGACTTGTAAGTTACTAACTTTTTCATTTGAAAGGGGGAAGATCTCCTTTCCGATGCCTCGCTCACGTGCCTGATAGAAGTGCTCGCGTGCCAAGTTCGGCACGCGTGCCAGGGGTGCCCCGCCCCTGCCCTCGGCCAATCCACTTGCGATACCCCCTCACCCACTGTCACGAGGAAAAAATGCAAAAGCGTCAACCAATTTGCGCTACGTCGAAAATGACGATATTCACGCTCTAAACATACGGTCAATAAACAATTCTCAATCATTAGAAAGCCCCACGATCACTGTGCTTGTTGCTGCCTTCGGCGCAAAAATGTTCAATGAAACGGAATTGTTGAAATGGTACTTGGCTGGCGGGAACACGATTATTAATTTCGACAAGCGAACCAACCAAAAACGTCACGGTTAAAATATTTGATAAAACACATGGCTTACGTTTCTTATAAGTTTCCTAGTTAGTTTTTGTTTATCTGTGCTCAACAGCTTCCTAGAAACCAAACACACAGCACATATGTGTGACGGCATAAAGACGTTAAAGAAAACGTGAGGACCATGTTGTGACTCGCTTACCATGGCTGTAAAAATCTCACACATGTCAAGTGAAACGCACCGAAATGGTTGCATATGTTAGGTTCATGATTTTCGTATTTGTAACTTTTTCAGACTGCTAAGAATCGAACGCAACGAAACAGTCTCGCGAAAGAGTGTGAGGTTTAAACCAGAACCGTCTTCAGAAATTCTTTAATATGAGACTTTACATTTGCGCAGGGAGACTTCGCATTCTGAAAATTTGATAAAATCTCCATTGGTCCAATTTATAATGTTTCATATTTTAGTTTGAAGGGACTGAGCTCACCAGTGCCCCTCGTGGCGATGGGATTAGTTTAAATTTGTCTTATCCTGTCATTATTGAAATACGTATTAAAAAATAAAAAGTTGCCGTTATTGAATCAAGTTAGGCTGAAAATTACTGTTAACAATTAAAAAGGTTTTGTCCTGGCCTTCTTCATAACAAAATCATCTAGGAATTCATTAAAATTTGTTTGCTTAAGTTTGTCACTTTTAATGCATCGAATGCTTGGTGTGGACAATCTCTACTGGAATATTGCGCCCCTTTCATTCATTTTTTATTTTTTTGAATCTTGTAAAATATCTTCCTCCTGTGGAGTTAGTAACCATCAAGCTAACAAATAAAGGTCCACGTAGTTGGACAGATTAAGAACCACTAATCTAAGGCATCAGACCCAAACACGCTTTTGTCATTTTCTTGCAGTTACTCTTTTCTTTGTCTCTTTGGGGAAGACTTCTATGTTTGCCAGTTAGCAAATTGACTTTTGCTTGCTATTCAAGCTCATCAAGATCTTCTCTGATTTGCTTAGCATGGGAGCAGTACAAATTTGCGCAAGTACTCAATAGCAATCTGATTTCTGAAAGAAAATTAAAATGGAAAAAATCACATCTAAAAAATTTTTAGATACTAAACGCGTTTATGTAATAGAAACGCTAGCGAAATTACAGTATTACTCAGAAGAACCAATTGTTTTGATATCAGGTGCATTTGATCAGGTGCTTTTCAAACACGAACAACCACAAGTCTTTTCGCTTGATTCACACGTAACATTCGACACGATTCACCAAACGTAGGACGCAGCCAATGTGTTCATATACCGGCAATTGACTCTATGCGTACCACAGCTTGCTGGAGGCCCCCTTGGATATTGAGGCCCTAGGCTTAAGCCTACATAGCCTGTTGGTAAATCCGGGCCTGCCCTCAGGTGTTACGACCTTCCATAGTTCGGATACCTTCTGTTGATGGGCCTCGAGATCCCTCGTCTTGTGTGCCCAGTTCTTTACGAGTTGTGAAGCGACGGAGTTTGCACGGGCCGGACACAGGCGGGAGAAGTGTCCGGACCTGCCAGTAAATTTGCTCATGCATCCACGGGCGTCGGAAGGGAGGGGCGGGGGCAAGGCCCCCTGGATTTTGAAATTATTGCAAAAAAAGTTGTTTTTTCAATTTCGATGGGTAAAAAACAAATTTCACCACTTTTGGCCCCGCCCTGAAAAAAGATTTGGGAAAATCCCTACTGCCCCCCCCTGGAAAAAAACCTTCCGACGCCCGTGGATACACCATGCCTTGCGGCTAGAGTGCGAGAAGTCGAAAGGAATCGACAGCTTCTTCCCAAAACACTTTGATACAGTTGCAAACCTATCACTAGATGTCGTGCGCTGGATCACGACCACAGAAATGAAATCAGCCCAGGTTTAACACATCGAAAGATCCGACTGGCGGAACGATTAGAAAACGTATTTGACGTAATTATTCTGGTGAATTTGAAGTAAAATCGTACAGTGAAAAGAAAACTTCTAATCTCGCAGCTAGACAGAATACATTATACTGTACCTAACTGATGGTGACAGTTTAAAGTGTTGTGCAGACGTTTAGCCAAGTTTTTGGCAAAGAAGCAATTGATCCGCACGTTATTTCCACGATCTCATTTCCGTGACTGCTTCATTGTCGACCGAAATGAAGACCAGCTTTCCTTTTTCCAGAAAAAGGCTCCATAATCTGAGAACGTAACTGGCTCATGCGTCAATGCCACGTCACAATTCAAATACGTGACAGCGAAAACGAGGCAGCTATCACTTTCCACTACAAGTTGCATTGACAAATGAACAATCTGCCTGTCATTTTTCAAACGATTTTTTATTTAAAGTTGATCGCAAATCACAAATGATGCATGGGTTACTACGAAACAGCAACACGTTGTTATTCACCGCACTGTACAAGCATAAGGAGAAAAAACAAAACTTTTAGTATGTTGTTCTACAAGATATGACACCCCCACCCGAACATCACGTGATAACGTTGCTTTAACATCGTTGAGCTGCTATGACCAACACAGGGCAGTGAAGAAAAGATTATGAAAATACGTTCCACGGATACAAATATAGCATACTCCAGTTCAGGAAAGCCATAACTTGGTGTTATTATTTGCATGGCAGTGGTAGGGTTGAGGTGTGTTATATTGAAAAATGTCGGAACGACTGCAAAAAAAGTCATCACTCCGTTGCTGTATAACTTCGGTCGCTTTCTGTGCCCCCCTTGTTGCGGGGGTGCAATTACCCCCATTCTCTCTCAGCCATGACCCACGTTACCGAGATTTTGCTTACGTAAGCCATTTGTAGATCACCGAAACCTTCAACAATCATCAAGACATGAAAAGATGTGCAGTACATGAGACCCACTGCAGTGTAAAGCTTTCTTCAATAAAAATGACAAAAAAACTGGCAAGGACAAGGTTTTGTGTCACATTCCACAAGGGCTTGCATTGCAATTACAGATACGATCCTCCATTTCGCAATTTGCCTCCGATAGGTGGCGCATTAGCAAACGCAATGATCCGCAACGATTTTCTGGTCGAGTAACTGCATCACGTGGTTGACATGGTTTGATCGACGCAAGAAGCTTTAATACTTTGCTTCGCGATTTCAGTCGCAAAAAAATTTCACTTACACAGCAAGTCACAAAAACGATTCGACAATGAAGTACTCGTTTCAAATTTTAACAGAAAAGCGAGATTAACCTCAAACCATTAAAACTTAATTAATCTTGAGAGCCGCCGCTTCGACCAAGGTTATGAATAACAAAAGTGTTGTCGATGAATTTTGAAGAAACACGCGAATAATTCATTCGCCGAAGAACATTCAGTGCGTTTTGCAAAAGAAGATATTGTGAACTTTAAAAGTGATTGTGATGAAACAAGCACCACTCGTACGTATTGTGTGGAGGTAGATGGAGACGCGTCTGTGACACATCGAAGGTAGCTTTCATTAGTCACGGTTTGTTGACTTCTCGCATCAAACATTTCGTCCAAAAGTTTAATCGACAAATTTCGTGGAACTTTTGCAAAGTATAAAAAACAGACACAACAAACCCGAAAAACAGCGTTTTCAACCAAAACGACAGAGGATAACAGTAAATGGGCAAGTGACGTAATATGTAGCTCCTTTTTACACGATCCGGCCTTTAGTGCAATTGAGAATCTCACGCGAAACAAGCAATACTATATTTTCAAACGATAACTGAATGGCTTGTCAATGTTTCCAACTTGATGCGTCACAACAATTACTGGACAGAGACCAAAGTTCTCCTTATTCTTTTCCAGGTTAATCGCAAAGGACTGTTGGAACCTGCCATCAAAAATAGCGAAGCTTCGTTAATTTATGAAACACAAAACAAAGTTTTTGTCCAAGTAACAAGAAGCAAATGCGATATGCAATAATATTGATATTTGTACGGTAAGGGAATACTATCGTTCAATTTCTGTCACACTAACCATAACGTCGGGTGTGAATGAGCCGGTTTTCAAAAATAAAAAAATATACTTTCCATCAACTGAAGTTTATCGCAAAAACTACACTGACATCACAAGTCTCACTGAGCAGTTTGAGCACTAACAAAGTTACTTTGTATTCTAATATCATACGATTTTTGATGAAAAGAGGGGATAGTGTAGGTATTGTATATGTCTGAACTGAATCATTCGTAACAAAAAAATGTTGGGCCTGAAGAACTTCTTACGTTGTATACTGCTAACACGACCGTAGAAGCATACGCTAAATGAGTTTCGTTGAGTTTCAGCTCTTTACAGGCACCTGGCGCTTTATCGTCAATACAGCGTAAGCCACCTCACACTAACCATTACGTCGGGTCAGCGTGACCGAAATCGCAACCTCCCCCTACACTGCAAAATCGAAAAGAGCGGGGACGACCGCACGCGCACATAATGACAAGTCGCACAAAAAATGAAGCTACTGAAGCGTGGAAAGCGCTCCGACGCGTGCTGACGTAGGTTCCACGTGGGTGACCTCACTTGACCCGGGTCAGTTGCGACGACATCAGTAATCCAGGGGTTATTAGCGAGCACAACAACCCGGCAGGAGTACAAACAGTTTTGACGAAATGCGAAGATTGTTGAGCGTCTTCACCACAAAGTACAGCAACGCTAGTAATGATTCTAAACTTTTCTCCGCTGCAGTCCTTTGGATGTTCCAAAAACCAAAACAACGCGCATTGATCGAGATATATTTACAAGTGCCCACCTGGCCTATGCATGGCCATTGAAACGTCAGCACGATTTTATTACGCTTCATGCTTCATCCACACCACTTAAGCTTTTCAAACTACAAATTCTTTAAACGCCTTTTTTTAATAATAAACATTTCTTAATGCTTTTGTACATAACATACACAGATTTCTTAAAAGTCTGCGCAATAGTTTACTCACAGGACGGAGCTTGCCAGCAGCTGACCGAAGTGCGCTCTTTCCAACGTCTGTTACGTTGCTGGAATGATAAGGTGACCTCACGTCAAGTTCTGAGATCTTGTCGAGGCTCTCAGCGAACATGGTAAGGTCACTGTCGTCGTAACTGTTCTTGCAAAGAGCAAGGTATTCCAACTGAAAAGCAAAGTATCAAACACTCCAGCTGACTTGCCGTACACGCTAACTGGCGCACATCTATTCACCTTACAACGTTTATATCTTGTTGTTTTGACAAAAGCTTCGTTCAATGTTTCGCACACGATTCACATTTTGCTCTTCTTGATGACACATTTCAACAGTTCTTTGCAACTAAAAGCAGTAAAAAGCTCTGTCTGGTGAAAATGCAGCGCCTCCGCATGATCCTTGCCTTACCGGTCTCTCACGTTGTTTGACAGCAGCCGCCAAAGCTTTCAGTCCTCGTCTTTGAATCCTGCAACTATCGAGACGCAGTCGGTCGACTTGGTGCAAAGACCCTGCGACCAACATCGCGCCTTCGTCTCCGAACTCGTTGAAACCTAAGTCGAGTTCATGAATCTGAAAATAAGCAACAGAAATAATCTCTCAGGTGAAGACAAAAATGAGGGGCTGCTTGTAGTTTTGGGAAGACGTGAGCAGAAGGGACGCAGGAGAACGGGGGCCTTTTGAAAAGGGGGTAACGGGTCCGGATGTGCCTTTTCATAAACGTATATCATTGGTACATTCGTGGTTTACCAAGATCGAATTGAAACAAATTTATTGCAGGTATTCGCGCACCCAGAAAATTCAGAATAGTTTTCTGTAATGTCTGCTGCTGTTTTCTAGCCCAACATTGTTGCTAAAAAGAAACAAGCATAATTGGTAACAACAATTTTTGTTTTTTACAAGTTTCCACTGCCCTCAACTCATTCACTGTCCCTGCCCTACTGCAGTCCTTGGTGGAAAGGATCGTGCAGACGTCTAAGCTAAGGCGCAGGCGTTGTGATGTGAGCCTAAGGTAACAAAGGCTGGAGCAGGAATCCCACGCGAAGCGAAAAACGATGAAATCGTTTTCAAAAATCGGTCGCACTGATGACTTCAGCTTTGTTTTGGTTTGAAATGCACACAAGCGGAAAGCTTGGTTCACGCTTGTCGAAGGTTCATAAAGCGCTGGCGCTGATGAGAAATCGTTGCATCGGGGATGATTAGGATAGATAAGTAAAAAGCTTGAGTCAGGGCAGGCGACCATCAACGGACATTCTCAATAACCGAGTTCCCGGCAGTAACGGATGGATTCTGGTGTCCAATGATCAGCCCGAAGTTGAAATTACTGTAAAACCCGGCAAACGCCAGTGCGGCGAATCGCATGTTTTGTCAAATTTGTCCAACGCTCCGTGTGTGTTGGTTGGCGGCGCAGATTAAAGGACCGTTTGGGGCAGAATTCAACCGTGCGATCTGAGGTTTCAGAACAACAGCAATGTTCTAATTTTTTTCAGTTTTCTGAAAGAATAAATTATTTTTAAGCGATAAAAACGAATCGGTTTATGACGACATATATGCCTTATGACGACGCATACTTCTACAGTTCATTTAAATTGAAAAAATAAATTTTATAACTTTAGTTTTCTTTCTTGTTTGTGTTATTGTTGTTGCGTCATACACAAAGCAACACAACCTCCCCAAGCCTGTAACACGAACTTCTGAAAAAAGTTTTTTTTGCGATAAAAGCGTTGTGGGCGAAACAAAAACATAAACAGGCAAACCTCAAGTCCAGTTACTAAAAAAACTGATACTAGCTAATACAATATGAAAGTCGTGCCGAACGCCTGTTATACGTGCATATCACGCAAACGCACAAGCCCCTTTGGTCACTGATAAAAAACAGGCTGATTTTTAGATTAAAAAAAACTCAATGATACGTTACAAAGGAAAGCCAGAAATACTTTCGATGCCAAACTGAATAATGCTACATACAGCTGCCACTCAATTCACCGGCGCTGCAAGCCGCTGGAGCCCATCAGTAAGCAATCTTAGCGCGTCCACGTCTATCTCGCAACTGGACAAACCCAACCGGCGAACGTTGTGCATTGCCAGCGCCAGGCGACGTGCCCCTTCCTCGCCCACAGAGTTGCTGCGGATATCCAGCAATTCCATCTGAACGTTAAAGCAAGTCTCGTTTAATCCGCGCCCTGCACGGGTCCGTTGCAGGAAAGTGTAAAACGCCGTAAAAATCGCGACAACATGCGCAACCATTACAAAAATCGTTTATCTGACCTTCTTGTCTTTAAAAGTGCAACCATAAGAAACACTTTCATAGTACTTGTTATGGTTTAACTTTGAAACGCTTTAATTGATTTTAAGTTGATTAAAGGTCCACCAGACAAGCAAAGCGATTCTTGATCTTAATTTCCGAAATAAATAAAGTTTTAATTACATGAAAATCCGATTAAAATCCACACACTTGGACAACAAACACACGTGAGAAACGAATGCTCTGATTTAGATTTGTTTTTTATTAATGTAGTTAATCCAATTCTTATTTATTTACTTATTTGTTTATTTTCTTTTGGCCGACAACGTTTAACCTCGCTATCAAATGTCATCGAGCGCCCGGTTATTTATGGCGACTTTTCACTTTCAGCTTCAACAGCAACAAACATAGATTTGATCTTCGTGACACCCTCAGTGGCAGCAGAACTGGCAGAAAATTCTTCGTGACACCCTCAGTAGCAGCAGAAGTGGCAGAAAAATCTTCGTGGCACCCTCAGTGGCAGCAGAAGTGGCAAAAAATTCTTCGTGACACCCCCAGTGGCAGCAGAGGTGGCAGAAAAAGGTTCGTGACACCCTCAGTGGCAACAGAAGTGGCAAAAAAATCTTCGTGACACCCTCAGTGGCAGCAGAAGTGGCATAAAAAGGTCAGAAACATGAATCGAAACACGCGCAAACATT
>JGI24158J21664_10010116_pt1 | contig 12593 bp, 5 predicted proteins | sample Ectturendosymbi3_FD_21664 | JGI IMG/M metagenome (IMG submission 21664) | reverse complement strand
ACGTCATAAGTGGAGGACTTTTTGGCCACCTTGGCCAACTTCACCTGGTCCTGGGCGCCAACCGTTAGATGGTAGTATTTCGCTGAAGTTTTTATTGGATTCTAGGCTACAATCTGAATCTTTTGATACTTTGGATGACCTGCTGGGGTTTCGGGTTCAAAAGTTATGATCTAAGTTCATAAAATTTTTGACTAATTAGTTAATTAGATAATTCATTTATTTGTTTGTTTAAGATCATAACTTTAGAACCAGAAACGCTAGAAAGTCGATCAAAGTCTCAAAAGACTTGGACTCGAGCCTAGTTTCCAATGAAAACTTCAGCGAAATACTTTGGCCTAGCGGTTAGGCCCTAGGCCAGGCAACATGAGCCAAAATGGCCCAAAAACTACTTCACTTATGACGTCACTCACAAAAAATCCGCAACCAAAAAATTTTTTTTTGAGTGCAATCTGGATGACTGGCCGATTCGTTTGAGTCCTTGAACAGCTCTCTAGCACAATTGGCGGCTAGGGTGTTAGTACGGAGGAGCTAGGGCGTTGGTAAGGCAACTGACAACCGCTGGTTTTAGGCCGATTTCAAAGTACAAATATATCGTACCCCGGCTCCCAAAATGTTAAAACTTGTGTTCGAGCCACTTTTTTGCCATCACTTTGCAACTCCATAACTTGCCAGGCGATTGAGCTAGAGAGTGTTCAAACCNTCAAAAGATGTGGTAAGTCTTCTAGTTTGATTTTTTTAATTGGAAAGTTTTGAATTTTGTTTTTTTTTGTGGGTGATGGCGTGACGCCGTAAGTGGGGTAGGCTTAGGCAGTTAATCCCCTAATCAATTATATATCAATTTTTCGGCCATAACTTTCAAAACACACGCTAGATGGCCAATCAAAGGCTCTAAAGACTCGTATTATAACCTAGTTTCCAGGAAAAACTTGAGTCAAAAAATTTGCTCTAGCGAATCGGGGCCCAGTAACCTGGGCCAAAAATACCTAAACCTTTCCCACTTCCATTGCCTAGCGAGTTACGGAGAATTTGCAAAGTGGCATGAAAATAGTGGCTCAGGCGTGATTGCAAAGTATGAGTATATCATGCACCACATCCCGACGTGTTAACATAATGTGAAAGAAGTTTGGCTGTTAACAGTTTTGTAGCAACTGGCAATCAACAGAAATCGTGGCACACAGCAAGAATTCTATTTCTATAAGTTTCAAAAGAAATTGTACCATTTCAACAGGAATTTCTAACTAAAGAATGTGATGTAAAAACTGATTCAATTGGACTTCTCGAGTCGACGTCAGATAAAAAAATCGACTCTCACTCCTGGTGCTATTAGGAATTTGACTCTGACTCTACTCAAAAGCCTCCAACTCCTCGAGACTCCAAAATGACTCCACAACCCTGGTCACTAACAATAGAGTGAAATTATACCATACTTGGAAAGAATGTTTCTTGAAAGTACTGAAATTGTACTACAACTATATTTAAATCCAAGTGGATCTTGTCATCATGGTCACACTGGATGAGAGTTCTAACGACTGTTATTATTAACATGAGAAAAATGAGCATGTGCAGAGCTACTAATGACCTTTACTCATACTGTGCAGTATGCATAAATCACTATTTCCTAAAACCTTACATTGGTATGCCTTTCAATTACAACATTTTTTATGATTTTAACAACTACAAACCTTTGGTTAAAATCCAACAGCGGATTACTGTAACAACATCAAAGTGATGGCTTGATTACAGCACATGCATCCACTATAAGTGTGCAAACGCAACAAAAGTGAGGCGGCCATCTCAGGGAAAATTGCACCTACAAAGTTAACTCAGCAAACAGCACTTTTCTTAGTCACGTATATAACACTTTTTATGGAGTAAAATCGACTAGTGCTTAACACCTTCTAAGCTGGTATGATTTCAGCCTAAATCCACTTTGTGTGTGTCTTTGTGCGGGAATAACTCCGCCCATGATTGTGCTACAGAGCTGTTCAAACCCTCAAAGAACTTGGCAAATCTTCAAGTCTGCAATGAAAAAACTATTTGGTTTTGGATTATTTCTGAGTGACATAAGTGAAGTAGTTTTAAGCCTTTTTGGCCCACTTCATATGGCCCTCAGCCCAAACCACTAGACAGTAGCATTTCATTCATTTTTATTAGAAACTAGGCTAAAATCTGAGTCTTTTGATACTTTGGATGACTTGCTGAGGTTTCAGGTAAAAAAGTTATGACCTGAAAACAACAAAATTAGTAATTAATCCACTAATCACATAATTATTTTGTTTATTTTAGGCCATAACTTTTCAACCAGAAAAGCTAGAAAGTCGATCAAGAGCTCAAAAGATAAGATTCTAGCCTAGTTTAACCAATATATACTTGAGCAAAATACTTCCGTCTACTGGTTGGGCCTTAGTGGACTCAGCAAGTCTTCAAGTCTGCAATGAAAAAACAAGTTTTAGTTTTGGGTTTCATTTTTTTGTTAGTGACGTCATAAGTAAGGTAGGTTTTTAGCCATTTTTGGCTGCTGATACCTGACCTGGGCCCAACAGCTACATGAAAGTATTTCATTGAAGTTTTCATTAGAAACTAGGGTAGAATCCGCTTTTAGAGACCTTGATTGAGTTTCTAGCGTTTCTAGTTCAAAAGTTATGGCCTAACATAAATAAAATATTTAATTACACTGGTCACCAGCAAAATTGAAACGGTGATTGCAATAAGTACTCCTAAAAGTATTTCTAACGCTGATTTCAAAAATGTCATTATTTTTTTTGTAGCACATTTAGTTGTTGAGATATCTGTATGTTTTGGTTACCAGTTACTTAGCCCACCACAGGCCTATGAACAACAGAAGGTAGCATTGTTTTGCATTGTGACGTAACACAGAATAATAATTGATGTAGCAGACTTACCATTTTCGAAAGTAAAGCAAGTTTACCAACCTTAACTGAGTGATTTAAATGTAAAAACCTGTTTTATTGAGTGACATATTGATATCTCTGTGCACACAGGCAATTTGAAACATCAAACCCCATTGCATATTCTGCTAATTTGAATGAATAGTTTGATAAAAATCAGATTGTTTTGAATGCTTTTTAGTTGGCTATATTGACTTCCAGTGGAGCCTGTGCGGAACTCTCAAGGTCATAAACATATTAATGGGAATGCACATAGGAGTTACCAAGTACTGCTGTTTTTTATGTTTATGGGACAACCACTCTAGGTGCTACTGGGGATCACTATGAAAAGCAACATTCGTCCACAAGAGACTCATATGTTCCTCAAGTGAACAGTGTTCAGGAGTTCAGCATCCTCCACTAGCAAATCATGATAAGTCTTGATGTCACCTAGTGCATATAAAATTGGGCCTGATGAAAAATTTTGTGAAAGCAATGGCCAAATGCAATTCCAGTAGCTTTAATTTAAACATTTGTGTGACAAGTTTCCTGATCTCGGGAAAGCTAAATTCAATGAAAGGAATTTTGTAGGTCTATAGATTTGTAGAGGTTTTGACAGATCGGAACTTCGAGTTAAGAATGTCCAGTTAAGAATGCACTGGAGTTACAAGCTCAGAAGGCATTCAGGTGGATATGCTCGATCTTAATAGGAAATATTAAGGCTCATTGCTTTTAAGCAGGAGTTGCAGAATTGCTTTAGCTTACATTGAGATGGGCTTGCATATATCTCTAAATATGCATTTTCTTCATTCACACCAGTGTTTATTGGAAAACCTTGATGCCATGAGTGACTACCAGGGTGAATAATATTCAAGCTATGGAAGCAAGATACCAGGGGTTCTAAAAAGAATCAATAATGTTATTGCCTGTTGGATGTAGTCTTGTGGTGATCCAGCCACACTTTTTAAAAGAAAGCCTTGTTCAAAACATTTATAGAAGTTTTATGAGTTCCACTATCAAGACCAGGAGTGCTGTGTTCATTTGTTCAACTTGTTTTTTTGATCATTCATAACAAATTAACAAACTTTATGTAGACTGAATTATCAGGTCATTTTTCACGTGGAAACAAAAGCTAATATATTGGCATAGAACTGTTAATATACCTTAAAAAAGCCTTTTGCTGTAACTCCAAAATGTGATGTGCCACAAGAAAATGAATACCAAACTTGGAACCAGCACCCAAATGTTATCTAAAAATGCTATGTCATATTCTCGGTTATTACAAAATGTTTTTTTTTGTTAACCTGTGTTATCTAATTAGTGGATTAATTGTTGATTTTGTTTATTATAGATAATAAATTTTGAACCAGAACCCCAGCAAGTTGACCAAAGTATGAATTTTACTTGGATTTTAGCCTAGTTTCCAATAAAAACTTGAGTGAATTACTACCATCTAGCGGTTTGGGCCTAGGGCCATATGGTATGGGCCAAAAAGGCTAAAACAACTCCACTTATGACGTCACTCACAAAAAGAAAAAACCCAAATCCAAAAACCTTTTTTCGTTGCAGACGTAAAGACTAGCCAAGTCTTTTTGAGTGTTTGAACAGCTTTCTAATGCAATCGTCGGCAGAGATATTCTCGCACAAAAACACGTGGTAACTGCTGGATTTGGCCATAGCTGCCAGAAGACAAGGTGTTAAACATTCAAAATTTCCAAAGGAAGATTATTTAAAAGTTCTTTGGTTTAATGACTATAAAGTTACTGAGTACATTTGTAGGCTAGCCTGAATTAGATTTAGAAATCAAAATCTGGTAAGCCATACAATATTAACTTGGTGAATTGTGTAAACAAAAATATTTAAAAATAAATAAAAACAATGTTTGGCCTTAAGCACAAAGATCTGGCCGTTTGAGACTTCACCTGGCCATTGCGCTGATAAATCATCTGCTAACCCTGCCCAATGCTCCAAATTTGTGTGTTTCATCCTTACAGAAGATTAGCCCAAGCTGAACAACAACATTTCTAAATTGTATTTGTATATAAGCCTACAGCTTGTCAAATTAAACTTAAAAACAACAAACTGCATAGTTCTGCTTGCCTTTTTCTTTCACGAGAACGTGACCTTGACCTTCGCTTATCTTTAGATTTCTTTTCTCTTGATCTTGAACGTTTTCTTTCTCTTGATCTTCTTTTGATCTTTCTTTCACGAGAACGAGATCTTTTTCTTTCTCGTGACCTGGAACGTGAACGTTTTGCTTCACGTTCCCTTGATCTTGATCGACCCATTGGAACACAGCCACGAAGACCAAACAACAGTTGTTATCTTTGTCTGTGTATTCAGGCCTAGGCTAAAAATTGATATCAGGTATTTACAAGCCTCAGCTAAGCCAAGCCTAGAAGGTTAATTAGCTCAACTGTGCGAAACAAGAAGTGTCAGCTTACATATTAAAATAGCAAGAAGTAATAAAATATAAGCAAGTAATAACAATTCAATGAAAAACCCAAAATGGTTAGTTGAAAATACTGTAGACCTACCACTGAATGTAAAAAAACAAAAAAATTACTTTAACATGCCAATATGTTTATTTGAATTTTAAAAATGAATTGCACCCATTCTCCGTGGAGTCCGTGAGCCATTCACACAAGAATTTCATGTTAACCTTTGAGTCACCCAGACAAATAACATGCCCAGGTCATTGTCATAATTGAGAAAAAATTGCAGCATTCTTATGACCTACCCTTTACACAAATGGTTCCCAAACTTTTTCTGATTGCATACCATTTGTATGTCCCATACTATCACCACATTACACATACTACCAAATATTATTCATCAAAAGTTTGGCAAATCAGACTTGACACAAATATGGCATGAACAAAATGACTGTGAGAAATCATAATCTGGCCGTTTTAACAAAACAATAATGGAAAGACACAAAAATGCAGTAATTTATTGACAGAACCTGATAAGTAAAAACATAAGCTGTGAATATATTCTTTGGTAAAGAAAAACAGAAGGTAGGCCTACTTGCATACCACTTTATAAGCCTTCACACATGCCACAGCCTGGGAACCACTGCTTTAATATAAAAAGTTTGACACAAGTTAGCAAGTCCATCAGAAACAATATGTTTTCCCGAAAGTGGAGGTGATGACCAACTAAAAAAAAAGTTGTAACTTTTTCATGCGCCATGACAGACCATACAGCCATCAATATATATCTCCACCTTAGAACTCTAATGAAAAGAAATTTGAAAAAAACTGAGATGGTTGAAACTTTCGGAATACTTGCATTTTCAAATCATTTTCTTGAGGACAACACTGAAAAGTAGGAACAGATACACAAAAATTTTGCTTCTGACCAAAGGCGTACTTGTGGATAGTTATATAAACTAAAATATTACACCAATGCATTTGCCCACAGCAATTATATTTTTCCCTTTGTATTCTTATATTAGATGACCCATCTCCATTGGGGCAAAGCCAAAAAAACTGCTTATTTCAAACAGAATCACTCCTGTAACCACACTTCAAAATTACATTTTATAAATCTTTAGCTTCGAACAGAAATGCTGGTATGCCAAGCACCAACCTTTAAATTGTCTAAGTGTCTAAGGAGCCTGGCTATGGAAAGTCTACTACTAGGTAGGTGACTTCCACATGATTCAGTGCATGGTTAAGGTTAATCACCACAAAGAGAAAATACATTCAGACTTCCTTTATATGATAGTAGGGTGAACATGTGCAAATAGATCGATCTCGCTGAGTCATCTCTACACTGTGCTCAGGTTTTTGGTTTTGATGTTAGTGTTTTAGGCAAAGTTTTTTCAAGATGTTTTAGGGACCTGAACTGGCCCAAGAATTGAAAATTGAGTCCCTAGAATTGGAGAAAATTATCAAGGGAAATATCTGAACAGATACTGCAATCAGTATTATGAAATGGTAAGAATGGATGCTTTGTTACGCATAATACAAAAGACACATTGCATGCCTCTCTTAATCCGTGGGGTCGATAATATGCGATTCCTTTTCTATGGTGCTGGTGCTCAAAACAACTCTAATTATATGAAATTTAGTCTGAAAATTTTCAGGGCCGTACAGGTCCATACTGGGTTCCTAACATTTTCCAGTAAAAAAAACTGATTTTAGGTTTAGGGTTTTAAGTTAGGGCTTAGCTTTAAAACCCTTTAAGACCCACGCAGGTTACTATAATGGCCAACCAAGTTCTGATCGGCCATAACTCTTGAACAGATTGGGCCAGAGAGCCAGTCAAAACATCCCTGGATGTGGTAGACAGCAAGGAATCGAATGAACTTGACAAAAATATACCTTTACATTTGAAAATTTTGAGAAAAATCCATATTCGTGCATTTGCTGTACTGATTTTTTGTCATCAATTTGCATAGAAAATCAAAAAAGTTGTTTCCTGCATTCCCTTTAGCTTTTCCGATCTGGTTTTTGCACTTCAGCAATGTCTGAAGAACCCAACACCACATTGCTCTTAAAAAAAGGCTGTTTTGGAAGGAAAATTTAGGGGTAAGAGAATGTGAGTTGGGGAGATGAGTTCCAGATGACATTCTGGGGTCCTGGGTGAAAAGTACACAGGGAATTACTTGGTTTATCTTTGAAAATATCCTAGGAGCAATTTGCAACGCACTGATGATGATAAATCGAAACGTCTGCAGCATGTCGTTGATATCATTTTCATTGGCTGTGATTTTCATTATAAATCCTAGGAGCTATTCTAAACCTTTAGAGACCTTGATTAGCCTGCAGGCCTATGGGTTGGGAAGTTATGGCCAAAAAAAAGACCAAAAATTGGCTTGGCCACCTAGTGTACTTTGTCTTAAAAAAACTACTGGTCAAGGCTATCATAAAGTACTGTAGGTGCATTGATTGACTATATTTTGTTTTGATGGGTAATTCCATATGAAATATCCTAAAAGTTACAGTTCCCAGTTTGACCATCTCTAAACTAAAAGTTACAGTTCCCAGTTTGACACCTGTAAACTTGTAAACAATTGTGACAAATGTTTTGTAGTGCGATTGAACTTAGCATTAAAATTTCAGCTTAAAATCTTGAGTGGTTTTGAATATATGATGCTTTAAAGTTGTAGGTGTTTCTCAGCTAATTTGTTCTCATGATGTGGCAACATTATCAAAAATGCATGTACATATTTTGCATTTAAAAAGTTGTACGAAGATAATTTTCACTGTTTTTGTTTCAATTTTTGGTACGTCATATGAATCCATTGATTGTCATTGTCAAACTGAAAAATTTATTTGCTTGTGGTGAGATAATGAGATTTATTATTTATTGTCTCAGCTAATAAAGCTCATAAAATGCAAAAAAGCCTTAAAAGTAGCCAATTTTTAATGGGAATTAGAATAAAGTGAGCACAATGGCAAAATGACTGATCAGTATAAACAAAGACTGTTGGCACTGTGTCACATAGGGCTGGTGAAGCCCATGCAAGTCATCTAGTCAACCAACCCTATTGAAAACATTATAACAAGTGCTATAAAATGTTGAAAGAATAGGGAGGTTTGAAAGGACAAACAAACACAAAAATATGGTGAAGTAAAAGTACATATGGAAAGAGTGCCTATTAATATTATGTGCATGAAGGAATGGATCTGGTCTCATTGAGGGAATTCGTCTTGGTCAAGAAATTGTAGATATGACAAGAACTATAAAAATATTTGAAGTAGAAAACATTTCTGGAGTGTATTTTTTTCTGTAGTAGGCTACTTTTGGTGAGTACCAGGAACAATAACAGATGAAATTCATAAAGAACAACAACTTCGATTATTGAAATTGCTGAAACCAGTAGAGGCAGCATTATCTTATGTTCCTCAAGTGGAATGTTAGGTAAATGCATAATGATTTATCTTGCTCATTAAATTTGTTTCTTCCTTGCTTTTTTAAAAGAAAAGCAGCAGAAGACTTAAGGGAGTCTGGTATTGGAGATCACACTTTTGGACTAACAAGTGCAGAGGAAGATGAGTAAACCTAGAGACCCATACAGTATTTATCCTTGAAAATTATGTAAAAACACCAAAATCAAGTAACAAAACGATGCGAAATCTTAAAAGCATTGTATTTTCAGACATAGCTATAGTTTTTAGTTGAATAATACAAACCTTAACCATGCTAATATTTTTTGACAAATAATGAGCAAATTTGAAACAGGTTGGAAATGACACGTAAAACATAATGACTCATATGTGACCAATAAATCAGAGACCTTACATTGAGATTTCGTGGACATCAAACCCATTTTTTATAAAAATCTCTTTGCCTTATAGTTCAAACAATGGGGTCTTCGACTAGCTAAATGCTTTTTGACTCTGTGGTTAAAAGCTTCAGCAATGATCCTTTTAGAAATATTCTGAAATGATAGCTATTCTATCAGCAATGAAGAAAAAGCATCATTCATAGTAACAGAACTGTTGAGTTGAGTTTATTTTGTTCCCTACATATTGTTGTCCTGCTCTGTTGGGTTGAACCTTCACAACAAATCCTAAGAATCATCACCATCAGCAGTAGGCCTATGGTAAAGTTTGTTATATGTATGTTCTCACACTCCTATTAAATAATTAAGAGTTTGTGACAGTTGACAGATATCAAAGAAGGAATAACTTTTTTGTAAATTTTTAGGCGGAAAGTTGCCAACTAACTTGGTTGTCCTCTAGGGACAGACTTATCCAGTACACCTATACTATGTTTTGTGTGTACAGTAAGCTACAACAGCCTGTGAATATCTAAACACCTAAACCATATGCTACAGTCATTTTGTAAAATTTATGCTTTCATTGTATTCAGCAGTAATTGCCAAAATATTACAACTTAACAAGCTACATAAAATCAGCCCAAATGATACAGATTCATTTTTGTTCTTGCTGCATCAAGTTGTACTTGATTCAAGTACCAGAGTCTGGGCAAGAAACAATTGATACAAATTTTGAATAACTATTTTGATGCATCTAGTTTACACCCATTTGCTATGTGCAACCACACACAGTTTGAGTTAGTTAAGCCAACAGCAGAGCAAGCAACATGTTTGTCAAAGTCCAATGCCTGCCAGTATCTTTCTTAGAACAAATGCTTTAAACCATTATTAATCACTCTAGCTAGCAGATGCAACATGATGCCTATGAGCAGCAGATTTTTATTTGGCCTCAATTCAATGTACCAAGAGCATTATTGTATTGGCAATTACAGTACCTACCCTAAGGAATGGCTCTTCTACTACCATTTCATACTTAATACGCACTACCACAGTTCCCATAATAAATTTTAGCAATAATATCAAGTTTATATGTAATTTATGCAATACATTGTCAATTCTAATGTTCTTTGAAAAGGCACTTGTTGTTTTTGTATGAAATCATGAAAGTGCATAAGTGAAGTATGAGACTCAACATATAACAGACCCCAGCATAACGTACACAATCCGCAGGCTTAAAATGTATTGAATGTCTTTGGAAAATGGATAAGATGAATGCACACCATCACAAAACATACAACGGGATATTTGCAACACTAGCAGTTATGCTTTGAAAAAATGCATCTTTTTCAAGCGCGTGATGGGCATTCCATTGAAAAGTAACATTTTTTCAAAGGTAGTGTCTATTTTACCACCGACATTCTAGCAGCAACAGATCGGCTGGAGCTATAGTATTGTGCCACCAGTCTGACACAATTCAAACGAAAAGGTCAGTTTGTCGTGCAATCAGTGTGCTGTTTATAGTGTAGTGGTTATGCTTCATGTCTAGTAAGCCATTGGTTTTCGGTTCGAATCTTACCTTTAGTGACTTTTCTTTTTTTTGCTTTTTCAAAAACTTTTCCATTACGTGTTAGCTTCAGGGTTCGGTTAGGGTTAGCATTCTATTATGGCTAGGGCTTTGGTTTAGCATTAGGGATTAGCGTTTGGGTTAGCATTAGGGGTTAACGTTAGGGGTTTGCATTAGGGGTTAGTGTTACGGTTAGGGATTAGCATTAGGGTTAGAGGTTTGCGTTAAGGTTAGGGGTTTGCATTAGGGTTATAGTTAGGGGCTAGCATTAGGGTTAGGGGTTTGCATTAGGGTTAGTGTTAAGGGTTAGCATTAGTGCTGNGGTTAGCCTAACCCTTAGGGGTTAAGTGTTAGGGTTACTGTTACGGTTAGGGATTAGTGTTTGGGTTAGGGTTTATGGTTAGGGTTAGCGTTAGGGTNTGGAGTTAGAGTTAGTTAGGGCTTAGCTTTAAGGTTTATCGACTCTCGCCTTGCCGACTTTCTTTTTTATTTCTTTGCTTTTTTNCAGGCTCTGTATAGGTGTTACCTTTTTACGGGTTAGTCAGTGTTGTTGTTACGTTAGGTATAGGGTTAGGTCAGGATTATGGTTAGCTAGGTTAGAATTAAAGCTTAGTGTTAGGGATTAGCTTAGGGGTAGGTTAGTGTTACCTGGTTAGGTTAGGATTAGGGTTAGCTTAGGGCTACGGTTAGGGTTAAGGTTAGGTTGTAGGTTTATCTTTTGGTTATATTTACTTCCTTTCTACCAAGCCTTTTGCTGCTACCATCCTGGTGGCAAAACATACACTGCCTTCTACAAACCTCCGGCACACCTTACACGCCGTACCGCACTCACATTAAATTGTTTTTATCCGGTGCAGCCCAACGTTTTAGGATGCAGCGAAACGCAGAACGGCAGTAAACTGCTAAAAGGAGTGAGTTTCATGATGTTTGTGTTGAAAACAGACTTGCAAAAGAGGTAAAGAAAAAAAATGAAAGTCGGCAAGGTGAGAGTCGAACCGAATACCACTGGAATAACAGCCGTAGCGCATAACCCCTAGGCTACGGGATCCACGCCGTTTGAAGGAGAAAGTGACCGTTTTATTTTAATTGCGTCAGGCCAGGCGTATCCGTAATCACTTCCTAACAGAGTTGAGTTGAGTTGATTTTATTTGACGATAATTAATATTCAGCTAGAAAAAACACAAAGTAGTGCAAGGACGCCAGGGCGTTGAAGGAACCGGAAGGTTGTCGAGTCGATGCCCATCAGCAGTTAAATTAGTTTTGTTACTGTCCAGTTTCAACTCGTGGTGGTGCATATGTATGTGGGAAGGAGGCGCTAGATGATCAACACAGTTGCGCAGAGGGTGCTGGGTCGCAACCAGTCTCTCTCGATGGATGGGTTGCTCAGATCTGCAAGGATCTGGGCGTGGCAGAGAAAGTATAAACCCAGCTAAAATGAAATTCTGCCTGGGTTGTCACAACCCTTTCGCATCTTGCAAGCTCTAAAAATTGTTTGCAGTGTTTTTTGCATTTGGATGATGGTTGATTTGTTCAGTAGCGTACGCAGAAAATTTTCATGGAGGGGGTTTCATTCAATGACATATGGTGGTGATTTGTATTTGGTGTGCGCTCTTTGAGACGTCACAATTTGACGTCATATTCATGTTTCCAAACCAACGTTTTGTGGAAGTTTGTTGACATAACAGGCATCTTCTTCTACACGCACTACCCTTATTTTTGGAAAAAGTCAAGCCCTATACACTTCCCTTATGATAAAGTTTTTGTAAAATATCAAGATCAAGGGGGGTTTTAACCCCAACCCCAACCCCCCCCTTGCGTACGGCCTTGGATTTGGTACTCTTAGGATCCAATCTGTAGAGGTGTTGCCTTCGAATTTCTTTGTTCGCCAGAAGTGATATGTGGGAAT
>JGI24158J21664_10010115_pt1 | contig 12593 bp, 8 predicted proteins | sample Ectturendosymbi3_FD_21664 | JGI IMG/M metagenome (IMG submission 21664) | reverse complement strand
AAAAGGTTGGGTGTGGGATTATTATAAGGTTGGGTGCGGGATTATTATAAGGTTGGGGTGGGATTATTAAGGCGGTACTACCGCCCGTGACATAACCTCTGCAGGTAACTCCTATCGCTATCTCCAACCCATTACCTTCAGCAGCCAACACCAGACAAACATGTTTTAACATGTCATGTCAGTTCCCGAGATATCAAGCAAGTGTATACAAGTGGAGCGGAACCAGTGAAACGTCACCGAGACCGGAGTTTCCACAGCAACATATTTTCAGTAAAACTACTGTCAAAATTTCTTCAACTTTAATTTCTTTGAACTTCAGCATCTATGCTAGCAACTATATAAACATACCACACTCATCAAATTTTGCAGCTCTTTGCTGACGATATATGCTGGTATTTCATGGTATTTGAAATGTTGCTTGTCCAAGGCTTGCCTCAGACCTTTCGTATAAAAAGCCTGAAAAATTTTCAGAATTCACATTTAATGTAATGTTATCCATTTGAAAAAATGTAACGAGTGTATCTAAACCAAAGAAGGGTGAACTCCACTGTTAAACAATAAAACTTTTCTGCTCACACATCACAGTTTGATTNTTGAACAGGAAGTTGCAAGTTAAGAGCTACGTGTNNTTACTGCAGCATGGTCGGGTCATTTCATGAAGTTGCAGTCACAGTCGCTCAGAAATGCTATAGTTAGGTCGTAAATCTTATGGATAAATGCTTTGAATTGCAGATAGCCCTACAACAGATGAAAAAACACTCCCGAGCATCACCTGATTGAGCAGCTTGCTGGCCTCCGATTTCTTCTCATATTCAGGGGTGATGTGGTATGGGAAATACACATACTTCTTCATGTCATTGTACTCTTCCTTGTACTTGATCTTAACAAGCACAGAGAAGTTACCGAACAATGCAGCAGGTACAGCAACTACGCGTGCTACAATTAAAAAAAACTGCTACCTACTGTACATCAAAAGTCTACATTTGTAAAATAAAACTTGAGGTACTTGGGGCAGCATCGCCAAACCCACTGAATTGACTGAAATCGTGTTAAACATTCAAAACAAATGTTTTAATTCCACAAAAATGCATTGAATGAAGCATTTGACGTTGATCCACGGAATGCGCAGCTCTGGTAATAGACATGAAAATGGCCGGTTGATCGCATTCATCAACGCGCATTTCTTTGCACCGTTTTGTCAGGCACGTTCAACACAGTTGCATCGACAGACATAGCAACATAGTTCTTATAGTTTCAAGACAATTCAAACTATTGGTGAAACCCACATCGCTTGCATTTTGTCCCACATCCTTCAGTAACTTGTATCTCGGCAGATCTTCCGCTCCTAGTGAATGGTATCCTTGGCTGTTCGCCAGAGCACCTTTCACGCCCTTTTTATACTCGATCTGCAAACAAAATTTGTGACGTCACAATAGTAAATAAATGACACAATTGATTCCACTGACAGTAACACAAGCTTCCTTGTATCTTGTAGTTGACAGCCTAACTTTTCTCTATCTTCTACACTGGTTGTATGAATGATCAGCAGACAAAAGAAAACATCTGTTTGCGCGCTAACTAACTATGGTCAACAAGTAAGATTCGCTTCCGGAAGCTTCAACCTCGTGGAGGAAGAAGTTTTTTACTTAAGAGCAATAACGTCAGTTGAACAGAGTTATCTTAACTGGAGCATCGTCGGCCAGACACTAAACTCTTGCGCTGTTTGAACGTTGCAGGTCCTGCTTAAGGTGGAATTAAAACCGTCACCAGATAGTCTTCAACAGGGGGCTTTACGTTTGTGCAGGGGGGCTTGACATTAAAAATTTGTTGAAAGCTCCATTTATCTATAGTGTTTCATATTTCAATTTACGGGGGTTGGTGCTTTTTTGGGGGGGGCTAAGCTTACCAAAACCCCCCGTGGCGACGGGACTGGGTCTAATATTGTGACCAGAACAAAAACAAACAAAAAACGATTCCACTCCAATGACTGCCTCGTATAGAGGAGCTTCCAAAGTCACAGCACGTGCAATAGGGGTTTAAGTTGCACGAGATATTTGCAACCTCTGCAGAACAATTTCTATTTGTTCTTGAATATTGAATTGAGAGTGGTCCAACAGGTGATATAAACATCACAAAACTTTCCTTTGGAAAGCGAATAAAAAACACGATAAATATAAAATAATGACAATGAAATTTTAATCAAGACATCTTACATCGCTGGCAAGCTTGTCCGCAATCAAAGCTTGTGTAATGTCAGAAGAATCTAACCCCAGAGTGTAGAGGTTCATCTCTTCTTCAGACTTCTTACCGTAGTCGACCTGCAAACAAAGCGAAATCGTTTCGACACTGTGTGCTTGGGAAATATCTGTGCTGTAAGAAAAAAATGAAAAGTATTCTTCACATCCTTGAACATCCGCTTGGAAATGAAACGTAAAGGCTTGTCTGGAAGCCGCAGTGCATAAACCACCAACAAGCACTGCATCGTAGGCGCACAACAAACCTCACCTTGCTCGCCAGTTTAGTGGCTTTGCGCACGTGGTCGAAGTACGGAGATTTTTCCAGACTCCTGCCACCAACGCCTTTGATCTCATTTTCATAAACTTTTTTGTAGACAATCTGGAAAATAATAGAAGAAATCATTATGAATGTTTAATGAATTTTCAGCCTTTTTTAGCAATGGGCGATGTAGGTCTTGTACCTGACGTGTTACAATCAAGTAAAGCTTCTTCAAATTTTTTTCAAAACTTTTAAAACACTTGAAACTTGCTTTCTGTTGACACCATGCGGACCAGGTTCTGATGAATTGCAATGTGGTAATTGCAATAAACTGTTTAATCCAACACTTATATGAAGATAACTTTTGTAGCGCTGGAATTCCATTATCAATAAGCCTGAATACGTCAGGAACAAACAAGTACAAACCTATTGACCGACGTCCGTTGCCTTCAAACATTATTTTAAATCAACATTGTGATACAATTAAGACAAAAAGCAATACTACCTCAAGAAGCATCAGCTTAGTTGGATTGCTTTAAGATTAATGATGAAACTACAAATGCAAGCTACAAAAGGATATTATCAAAAGTTTAACAGCATGTTGCAAACGTAACCATCATGTCAGGCGCTCACCGGCGATGCAAGATTTGTCATGAACAGAGCGTGAGATATCTGTGGCACGTCCGCATCCAAATGGTATTTTCCCATCAACTCACGAGCTCGTTTCTTGTATGTGTTCTGCGTGAAGCAAATATATCATAGTTCGGCTCAGCCTCGTTACATGCAAGAGATCAGCAGCAGAAAGGCTGTATGTGCACACCTGACTCATCCACGGCTGTACAACTTTAACATGTTCCATTTCCTGCCCATCGGACACGGGCGTGAATTCCAACTTGGTTTCTTCGTAATTTTTCTTGTACAGTTTCTGCAAACAAGTTAGAAGTTGAAGAGCATACTCAACTACAGGCTGGCAGATAAATTTTGGTTCAGTCGAAGAAGTAAAAGTGAAGAAAACTAACATCACTCTGGTACGGTTTGATCTTCTTCCCTTGCTCATAACCTGGTGCGTGGTGAGCTTGGAAGTTGCCACCATGACCTTTGATGTTTTCATTGAACCATTTCTTGTAATCGGCCTAAGAACAAAAACCCAGTGAAAGAGTTTGTTTTTTAATATAAGCAAAGGCGCAAGCAAGTCCTGCTGTTGCTGCAGACAGTTCATGTTCATGAAACATGTCGTTTCCACGAAAAGTTTAGAAACAAAATTCGTTTATTCAAATATCACATTGGATCCACCAAAAATCCAACTCTACTTACATCACTGCTAAACTTGCTTGCTTTAACGTTTGCCTCATAAGTTGACGTCAGATGGAACGGGAAATACATCATGTTCCTCTCGGCCAGATATTCCTCTTTGTACTTTCTCTGATAAATTAGAATAAATCTTATGTTTGTTGCTTGCTATTGCAGTTGCCATGGAAAGAAGTGATTTTGTCAGGATTGTGACGTTGACGTCACATTCGAGAGATGACGTATTCTTATTACAGTTTTTTTGTTTAAGGAAAATGTTAGGAACCCGGTATGGATTTGTAGGGACCAAATTTCTCTGATTCTGGGGACCCGATTTTCTCTGATTCTAGGGACCCGAATTGAAATTGTAGGGACCCGAAGCGGGTCCCTAAAACGCCTTAAAAAAACCCTGATTATTACGTAATAATGATCATGGTTACCACAAGATGAGGTTGCAGTGAAGAACTACGAGTACATCTCAGTGGTGTTTTCGTCAGAACAATCAACCATTGTCAGAACAATCAACCATTGTCAGAACAATCAACCATCGTCAGAACAATCAACCATCGTCAGAACAATCAACCATCGTCAGAACAATCAACCATTGTCAGAACAATCAACCATCGTCAGAACAATCAACCATCGTCAGAACAATCAACCATCGTCAGAACAATCAACCATCGTCAGAACAATCAACCATCGTCAGAATAATCAACCATTGTCAGAACAATCAACCATCGTCAGAACAATCAACCGAAAGTTCTCCAACCCCCACAGATGGCACTTTAATAAACTTGCAGCCACCATACAACGCATGGAAGAGGTTTTCAAAAAGCAACACACAACGAATCTGTTTCAGTTCTGATTTACACGAAACACAATGGATAGCGTGTGTTGCAGGTTGCGAATCTCTTGAATAGCTGATCAAGGAAGCGACTCGTAAGATGCAAAAGCTGAAGCGCCAACTTTAGTTTTGAAATTTAACGCTAGGCACTTGGTCAAAAATACTTCATCAACAAATTTCTTTGCGCGTGCAGATATTTTGAAAAAGATGCGAAAAATTGGATTAATCCAAACCTGACTACATGTTTGAGGTGTATCATGGACGTATGACAACTGAAACATTTAATGCAGCGACTGAATTACATGCATTTGCATGAAACCCATCAAGGCACGGATATAAACGCAAACTGATCAACCAGCAATTGGAAATCGTGACACAGAATCTGACTCAGCCGCAAGCGGCGCTGCAGTGCACAGTAGACTTTAGTTTCGCAAATAAACCTTGAAATATACTGACTTTGAAAACAGTTGGTTGGAAACTAAAGTGAAACAGAATGCTTCCAAAATACTGCTACTGAGTTACATTCCTAATAATTTCACACATATTTTGACGAACCGTTTTAGAATCCGTGTTACTCTTAATGTAATGCATTGTTTTCAAAAGGCAAAATGTTTGTTTTTCCTCAAACACAGGGGCTCCTTCGGTTTAGAAGCTGTTGTCGTGTCCACCTAACATCCGGGATAGCAACAGTTATTCGCCACCATGGCCAGTGAAGTTAAATTCTGTGAACGCTTAGGAAGAAAATAAATAAAGGTATTTCCATTTCTCCATGCGCGTTGCTTATCCAGCAGCTGGTAGGGTTCGCCAAGCACCAACAATTGAACATTAGACTGAGAGACGCGAAGGTTTGATTTTAAGAAATAAACTAGATCCAATTCATGGATTTAAACGCTGAACTGAAATCAAACTTTTGGTGCTGGCGGCGATTCGAAGCACAAGTTTGTTGTGAAAGGTACTGTTTCTTAAAAAAAACTTGGTGTTCTCCATGACTGACCCGCTGTTGTGTGGTTGCTGATCAGCAGAAAAGCAAGTAGAAAAACTTTCAACGTGAAACGGATTCTTGGTCGTTTTATGAGTTTTAAAAGATGCACAACCTCTCATGCATTCATGCGGAACAACAACAGGACTATTCTAATTGGTTGAGATAAGAGGCTTGGTCTTCGGTGCATCATGATACGTCGGAACCTTCTGTAAAAGCTTTGTTGCAAATGAAGTTACCTCTGAAATGAGATCAGCAGCTTTGATTCCCTGTTGAACGACAGGGTGATGCTTGCTGTCCATGGTTTGGAATCCGCGATAACTTTCGATGGTTGCCTTTTTCTGTTTCCCGTACTCATTCTGAAACAAGCGCCAAACAATGATTATGACTAACGACAAATTTCAAAATAATTCAACGCCAACGGTAAAGTATGAAACAACTTTCATGTCAACAATGTTGGCAAAACACACTTTTACGATGAGAAACGCAACTGCGTGCGAAAATCTGCCTAACAACAACTTATTAACAGCGATGACAAAACAAAACTACGGTAAGCGAAAATCTGAGGATTCACTGCAAGGATGTAACTCATATACGATTACAATTTTGTAATATTCGTTTTGGTGCTTTTATTACTTGTAGGTGGCCGTGATGACTGTCTCAAGATGAAAACTTCAAGAGAAATTCTGTAGTTCTTAAATGCTTATTTCACTATCACTAGAAGCAAATATTTATTAAGGATTACCACAAACGTACATACAACACAGAAAAAAGATTATGCTTGTTAACCACTCACTGCTGTAAACTGACTGCAGCAATTTGTAAATCTTGGCAAGTTTTGCTTGCAATAAACCTGCGGCTGGCTGTGTATTGTCTGGAAAGCTGGAACCGGAACTAAATGATAATAGCCCTATTCCTTGTGAGATGACCAGTGTCAAGCACATCATTAATAGGAAATTGTGCAAAAGCCTAACAATAAACTAACTCCATTTTTTTCGCAGTCAAAATTACACAATCGCTGTAGCGATTTGGGTTATGCCTTTGGAAAACATGTTCGTGGGGAGGCTGTAGTTGAGTGGGAGGAGCGTTGGGAAGAAGGTTATTCAATTTTGAGAATGAATTTCTAATGAACAAGATAATCATCAGAAACAAGCGAAATTACCCTTTTATCGCGGAGTTATTTTCATTTCATTTGCACCAAACTCGCTAGAACAGAGGGTATTGTATCTTTTATGCAAGGAGCATTCCAAGCTCTAGCTTCAACAAACCATACGCACAATCCAGCATCAATGAATAACTTCTTGCTAAAAAGCCAAACAACGAACGTTCAGCCGATGATCCCGAATTATTTAAAGAAGCCCACCAAAAAGAATGTATTCCTCGTTTGAAATATGAGATATTCAAATAAATGCTCGAATACCAACAGCGGAAGAGCAGAGAAACATATCTGGGAATTAATTGATTTCGGTGAAAAGCTGCTTTTCAAACATGGAGCGCATGAACCGCTGGCATTTTTTGCGCAGATTTGTCTTCAAATCGATGAACAGACAAAAGCAAAGAAGAGCGGACGTAGTTTTAACCAACATATCCTTAGATAAGCTCCTTTTACCTCCATGACATCGACGCCAGATTATTGCTTAAAGATGCGAAGAAAAAACCTCCTAAAAGAACCCAATATAAGGATTTCTGAATTAACTATTGGCCAGTGCATGGCAACGAAATAGTGAAATGAGTGATAGGACACAGTTTTGTGGAACAGTATCCACACTAATGTGTAAGTAAAACTCTGTTTTCTAGACAGCGTTTTTCCAAGAACACCAAGCGCTTCGCACTCGACAGCCATGAGCGTGGGTAACGATCATTCCAAGCAACTATCTTAGTAAGTGGAAAGCAACAAAATAGGAAAATGTTTATGCGCGTCAAGTCATGATTGGAAATGATTTAAAAACTTGAACATCTGTGATGTTTCGAAATTTACGGCTGTTACTTTCGTTTTTGAAGCAAATAGTGAAACCAACTATGAATTACTCACCGCGCTGATCATCTTGTCCACTTCCTTCGCAAGTTTGATGGATGGCATGTCAGGAGGAATGATGTATTCGTTTCTGTGCATTTCAAGACCCTTCGCATATTCGTTCTGTAAGCGGAAAGAACAAACACGAAATATAATTCGTTTCTCATGGGAAAGCTCCCAATGCTTATTTTGACAATGATTCGTGACTGTTCAACGAACGTTTTCTGGAAATAAGCTTTGAAATGTCCGAACCGGTGTTTGTCTTGCATTGCGTGCAACTGAACTTGGTAAGGTGGCAAAACATTAGAAAGATTACCTGGCTTGCGTTCTTGGCCGTCTTCATGGCGTGCACATGCTCAGGGTAACTGTCCAAGTCATCGTTTGACATTTTTCCTTTTATTTCTTTCTCCCAATGGTCTCTATACTTTTTGTCCGAATACAACTGTATAGTGAAAGATAAATAGTAACAACAGTTGTTGTGAGTGCTATCTGGGTTAATGAAGACGCCAAAACGAGTCGTAAAGGTCGAACAGGTTAGCTCGCTTGCTTGGAGAGGAGCATGGAATGGGTGATTTGTTCTGCAGTTTGCAAGAAATGAACAAGAGCTGCGTACTGTTGATACTTAGTCCTCGCACAAATTAAACATGTATCGGAATTCCGTTCCATTCAGGAACTACAATAAATTTCAGACTCTGGTCGGAGATGAACCACTTCCCGCAGACGCCATAGTTGTTCTTAGTTTACAACTTATCAGGATTTTCCTTGTCATTTCACCACTTTTGCTAATATAACGTTGTTTTTCAGATTGGGTTTTTGCAACATAGCAAGGTTAAAGTAAACAAACTTGGGAAACCTCTAAAGACAAAGGACTTACCTGCACCCTGTACAAAATGCCATGCATTAAAAATCTTATACTTCATTCACAAGCTAAAATTCTGTATATACCTAAAAACTGTTCAAGTGCATTTGGACTGAACCGGCAGCTGAAAACCAAGGCATTGAAATAAAACCGGTCCTGGCCGGAATGAAAACCTTACTTTCAGTGCTTGCCTGCGCACCTCGCATAAAATGTTTAATTTTTCTTGACAGATCACTGGAGTAATTCTTACTTACATTTTTACTTAATTCTTACTTACATTTTTACTTAATTCTTACTTACATTTTTACTTAATTCCTACTTACATCATTTGCATGAAGGGCATGGACCAGTTTCTGGTCAGCCACATCAACGTGATATTTATCAAGCATTTTCTTCGCCTGGTCTCTGTAGAACCAGTAGCTAACCAGCGGTTTCACCGTCTTGGCAAGAACCATGTCGGGACCATCTTCAATTTGACTGAAGGGCAGAGAACCAGGTGGCAGCTTGTAATGAATCTGAAAGAATATTTATGAGAGTATAATGAACAGTTGTCAGGCGCCAATCTCTGATTACGACTGCCGCAAATGCCTGAATCCGGAAATGTCACTGGAAACGAAAAAGTAAAGTATGAAGTCTTTGCCACAAACGAATCTGCGTTTTTGAAGCTTTATCAATTTTACTTTGATTCCGACTTTAAAAGAAAGTCTTGGCAATATACAAATTCGTTTGTGAACAGTAACAGTCTTACATTGTCATATTCTCCAAGTCCGTTGCAATTTTTCTACAATTTGCAATCAACTGTCACTCAACTGTTTGACAACGGGGAAATCAACTGTTTATGAAACAACTGACGCTTTAACATCATTCAGTTACGACTGATTCGGTTAAAACCGCATCAAGTAATCACAAACTTTGCTCCAAACGCAAACTGTTAACTAAAGAAACACTGCCTGCCACTCACGTCAGCAAGCTTTTGTTGGTCTTGTGATGCTTTGTAAGTTTCCGTCTTGGTGACATCATAATGGTTCTTGTCTTTGTCGCGTTTGTAAGATTTCGTGTAGTTAGGCTGCACAAACGTAAGTTAGTGAAAAAGCGATGGCATGTGTCGATTTCTTGAGTAAGTCAAGAGATACACTAGATTTTCTCAACCACAGATCATATCACTATCTATCAAGAGGAATCCTTTCACAGCCCAGGCACTATGATATGATCCTATCAGAGCATATATCTCGCATTGTGCAAGTTTCTTCAGCTCTGTGAAGCGCATGGAAATATTAAATTAAATAACACCTACAAACAGTAAAGCTTGCCAGCTATGAATAAGCAAGTTGAGACGAATGCATAACCAGTCGTCCAATGTCTATTTGACAAAGGATAGCTGTAAATCCCTTCCTGGGAGCAACTAAACAAAACAAACTATCAAGGGTATAGTGACGTAATAAACGAGTAACAACAGCTCAAAAATCACAGACTGAAGATTGATTTACTTTTAAACCTTTATTTTAGAGTTGCGACGCATTTTTTAGAAAATATGGGGGGATTTTGTTAATCGTTTTGAACGTTAAGTTTCATTTCGTTCCTATCGAGGTTCAACGGTTGGTTCTGCGTCAGGAATGTCAGTTCCTTGTCAACGTTTGCATTTTGTTAACAGGCTTTTGCATAACAACAACAATTTTATTCTTTTTTTACCTCAACGCAAGTACACTTAACAGTACAGACACAGTAAGGTCGGGAGGCGGCGAAAAGACACTTCGGTCATCCCGTCTGCCACCACCCAAATATATGTATTACTTTGAAAAAACAAACCTTCGCAAAACTGCTCGTATAACTTTCATGCAAGCCAATAGCAAATATACTTACGCCGTGGATATATTGACTTGCTTTGATGGCCGCTTCATACCCAGGCGTCAGGTGGACAGGATAGTAAATGAGATCTTTGTCAACCAAGTAGTCTTCCTTGTATTTGCGCTGCAGCAGAAACAGCAAAGGTTAGAAACAAATACGAACCAATATTGAAGTGTTGGAAAGACACGAGATTGAAATAAATGAATTTGAAGACAAAATTTTACGTTACGAAAAAGTCTGAGAGAGTAAGCACGTAATGCAGAAACATTATTAAAAACCAAAAAAAATTGAATCACGAGTAAGGAGAGTTAAACAGAGTATCCTGTTGACGTTGCTGCACGGACGGATGCGAAATTCAATCCTGAGTCAGTATAATTGAAGTGAGTGGTTGGCTGCTAAAAATATTGGCATGTTTTACTTACAAGCAAAATAAAACAACAAAACTGAAAGGTTCCCGTAAATAGTGTGGTTCTCAATGTTAACTAACTGCTGCCTTTGTGACGTAACCTGTTCAGAATTATAAATTGTTAAGGAGGGTGTCTCAAGCTTGAGTTTTCTTAAGTGACTTTTTGAAATGTAGAAAACATAATCGTGCAACAAGCAGTGGTTTAAATGGAAATATCTAAAGTTGATATTTTGAAAACAGCAAAAATCGAATGACGATGAACGATTTATTTTGATAATTTCTCCTGACAACAAAAACATTTGTTTATCGAAAAGTCCAACATGATTTCAATTAAATCATTAGTTGCTGGGTTTTTGCTTCTGATACAACTTTGCAAGGTCTTGCGTTTTTCTCTGCTCCAAAACGTTTAAACAGTTTTTTGAAAAGAATCCAAGAATCACTGGTCCAAGCAGCTCGAGAGCGATCTTTCATATTTGATCAGTAGATGGTAGATCCAACCAAAAGACTAACGTGCTTTCAGAGCTTAGACAAGAAGTGCACAATTTGAAGTTGCATTCACACACAAATTAGCGAAAATTTTCTGCAACAGCTTCAGATTTTTACAAACGTAGCATCCTTAACAAGAGAAGTGTACGTAAATTGGTGCATGTGTTGCGTTGTTGCGCATCGAGATCTGTCAATCAACATTATGCACCTTGCAGCATTGAAGACAAGAGGTATTGAAAGACCATAACGCCGGGAACAATAAAAATTTACAACTCACATCAGATATAAGTTCAGCAGCTTTGATTCCTCTTTGAACAACAGGATGATCAGAACTGTCCATTGTTTGGAATCCTCTGTAGTTATCAATTGCTTCTTTTCGCTGTTTCTTGTAGATGATCTGAAATGTTTAACAAGATCTGGTTTCGGTTCTAATATTGATCAAGTGCTTCAGGCTCAAACAACAGCAAAGTCACAAACTGTTCAGAAGTGAAATAAAAACTTTCTTAAACAGCCCACGAGCACTTACGTCACTAGCGTTTCTGGCCGATTCTTTCGCCCTGTTCAGCTCTGGATTGTCAGCATGCATTGTGTAATGATGAATAATCTTTTCATTGTCTTTTGTGTATAGACTCTATTAAAGACAAGGGAAGAGTGCAGAAGAAAAACTTAAGAGGAGGTTAATTATAAAAAAAATACAACACGAAATAAGCAGTGCTGGCACAGCGCACGAATAAAAGATTCTATCACATAAAATACACCAAAAACACTGTATATAAAAGTTAGATCGACAATTACTTTATCGACGTTTATTTTCACAGTAACAGAACTTGTTTGAGGATTTTATTACTTTGCTGGCCAATTTCGTGTTGTCCAACGCTTTGATGTAATCCGGGTAAAAGTCCAGCCCAGTCCCAGAAATTCCTTTTCCTTTCACGGCTTGCTCAAACTCTTTTCGATACTGAACTTTTGATAAGAGAGGAGTGCAGAGAAGGGCGTGAGCTATCTGGATCACATCGCTATTGATGTTATACTTGTCCAATCTTTTCTTCGCGTCTTCCGTGTACAATTTCTACGAAAAAAATGTTTAAAAAGTGAATTTTTACGATGGAAGTAAAACATTTTGAAGAAATATTTCTAGAAGTAAATATTGTTACTTCACTCAGGAGGGCTAAGGACCAGGGGCACATGAAACCAAAAACTGACAATTTAAATTTGAATCATGTGGAATTAAATTTTTTTGTTTTTTCGAGAGGTCACCACTTTCTAGGCTTTTTCAGCAAAAACATTCGGCCTTCGATTAATATTGGTGGCAGCAAATGTAACACACGGCTACACTTTTAAAATAAAACTTTCAAAAATTTGTGGGTCGGTAAAAAA
>JGI24158J21664_10010114_pt1 | contig 12594 bp, 12 predicted proteins | sample Ectturendosymbi3_FD_21664 | JGI IMG/M metagenome (IMG submission 21664) | reverse complement strand
AGGATTTAACCGGGACTTTGCAGATTCTGAAGTGTGGTGCATAAGCATCACACCATATCAAGCTAATTGTTTTATCTAGATGATTATTTGTGATTCAAAAGCAACAGACTACGAGCCACTATCAATTGAATTATGTAGCTGAGTTATTGAATAAGGATACTTGCTTATTTAGACCCGGGTAGGCGGGTACTTACAGACATAGGCGCAATTATGTGGGGGCCACAGGGAAGTGTCAGTAAATAGGGGTGCATGAGTTCATCAAAACATCTTTAAGGGTTCACCGTAACAAAAAAGGTTGAAGAGCACTGGTCTAATCTATGAATCTGGTTGTGGTTTTTATCTGGAACCAATTGTATGTGGAAAACGGTGCAATTTATGTTACAATTTGTTTGTGAACAGACCATCATGTCACGTAATAATCCAACCACAACTGCAATGAGCAGCTAGCACATAGCACAGATCTATTGCTCCGTGAGGCTCCTGACTACATTGGCACACACACTGAATGACTAACACACACAACTTTTATTTTATTCTATTCGTGTCTGGTGGATTAGGCATGCGTGACAAGTTAAACTCTCTCAAATGTGAGGACAGGTAAACCCCCCACTGGCCACTCCAGTACTGGGTAGTTATTTTGAAAGAGTACAGAAAGCGCCTTATAATCCAGTGCGCCTTATGTATGAAAAAAGAACAGTTAGCATTCAATTTTTGATACTGCGACTTATGGTCTGAAAAAAAAAGGTATTTTCATTTGTCATGCATATGTAAATATTTCCACTTCATCAGATTCCTAATGACTACTACTTTGTAACACAACAATTAGTTAAAGCTACTACACATTTCGTTGAGCACATTTCGTTTACTTAGTCATAGAAATGTTGATACATATTTTTTGTATACTTTGCAGGTGGATTTTCAATGGTGTTCTTGGGAAAGTTGCCAAATGGTCAAAAAGTAGCTTTAAAACGAATGTTTGTTAACAATGCTGCGGATCTACAAATTTGTCAACAAGGAAATAAACATCATGGTCAGAAACATTCAGTTTTAACTGATTTTATTAACACTTTCAATACTGGCTTACATATCTTTATGTACTTTGTATTTATGGGACAGATATCAGGCTTCGTACCATCCTGGATTGGTATCTGCCTGGTACCATACCAGCTCTTATCTTTTTCTCTATAAAGTTCATACACCTAATATGAAAAATTGAAGAGAAATAACAGATTCAACAATTTAAGCCCTTGTTTGGTCTTTAATTGCGGTGTGTTTCAATTGCACACAGGGTTCCTACAGGGTCGTATTGAAAAAAATTGTCACTTTCCAGTCTGGAAAAGCTTGAAAAAAAAATTTTTTGGTCTGTTGGTATTGAAAAAGAAAATAATTTTCCAGACTTGATGTTTTGGCATGCATTTTCACAATAATTTATTCAAGAGAGGTTGTTTTACACAGCAAAAGCACCCAGACCTGAATTATGTTAATTTTAATTTGGCTGTGAAATTTGTATTCTTGCAGATACTTTACCTGTCCAAACTATAAATTTTAGTAAAACTTACCTAACGGTTGAGGCAATTGCTTCTGTATAAAGCACCTAGAGAAAGCACGTTTTGATTTTTGATTACTTGCATTTGTTTTATGCCGTGTATTTATGAGTTACACTTGAAATATGGCAAGAAAAATGTGTGAATAAACTTCATTGCCGTGTAGTTTTCAAATAAACTTTGTATATATATATGTATATATAGATTAAGGTTTTATATTACAGAAACAACACTGTGGCAGAAAAAATATTGTTCGTCTCTTGGATGCATGTGTCAATTCTTCTTCCAACAGTTCAGATGTGTATGAAGTTCTGATCTTAATGGAGTATTGCAGGGGTGAGCTTTGCCTACTTTCTTAACACCTGTGTTTATTATCATCAAAACAGTTATTACCACATACACCTTGCATCCCTGTAGTTTTGTGTAATATGTCAGCATCACGATGAGTTTCAGTTTAACATAGCTGTTAACCAACCTTGGTTCACATCATTAATGCCAACAATTTGGATATGTCTGGTTTACCAATTATACAAATCTTGAAAATATTCTTGATTCAACCTTATATAGTCATTTGCTTTTGTTGGAATACTATCTTAATTAGTTTTACTGTTCTTTTTTCATCATGAAAGAGAAAGTGTTTTCATTAAGAACCCTTAACCTGGAGTAAATTTACTGGGATTTTTATTCTGTCGAAGTGCACATTAAGTTTTAGCTAAATAAAGCCTAAGTTGAGGTTATGCTAATCTCTTTTCATAACATGATGATGTGCAGACCATGCAAGTGTTTTAAATTTCAACCTTCTAGTGTGTTGAAATCTCATTTCATTTCTGGTACTGCTGCAGATAATATTTGCTCTTTTGTTTCAACAGATGTGCGAAGCCAGAACATTTTGTTTCAGGAAAACTAAGAGGTTTGTTTTTTTTAGCTGGTCATCTCGTGCAGCTAATGAACAACCGCATTGGATCTGGGTTTACTCAAATGGAAGTACTGAAGATTTTTTGTGATGTTTTGGAAGCTGTGGCCTGTTTGCATCATTCCAATCCCCCCATTGTTCACAGGGATTTGAAAGTAAGCAAAGAATTTAATTTTAGAAAACATTCCCCTAACGTGTGTTGCTGTGACGGTTTGTTGGAACAGGTGGTTGTACAGAAGAACTTTTTAACAGGTGGAAAACGTACTTTTTCATGATAACGGAAACTACGTTCTGTGCGATTTTGGCAGCGCTACTACTGAAGTGATGGACCCAAGCGTTCAAAATGCTCGACAAAGAATAGAAGAAGATATATCCAAGTAAAGATGTTTGTTGTTGTGTGCATGAAACGAATCGCAGCTGTGCGGTTTTGGGGTTGAATCAATACAATGATTCTGCAACCCGGATAACCACAACTGTAAATTTTTGACCGAGCGTTTCTGGGCTGGGGGCAAAAACTGTTCTTGGGTCAATGCAACTGATAAACCGTTTGATTCTTGTTTCCGATGTACAGTTTTACCAAAGTTTAGTGACATACATGAATTATTGTTCTGTGCACACTATCAGACCTCCCGTTTAAGACTACAGCGGACCACAATACAGTAAACACCGTGACAACAGATTAAAACATGAAATGCACTGCAACAGCGACACTGCGCACAGCGCCGTTCACAACTACAAAATGAAACGCTACAGGACAGCGGAATAAACACTCAACGCTACGCCAGCGGAGTACAATACACCAAACACTGTGACAGCAGAGTGCAACACACTGAAAGCAATGACAGCGCAGTTCGCAACTATACAGAAAGTCACCACTCCACGATAGCGGAGTACAAGGAATGCACTGAACACTCTGAAAGCTGAGCAAAGCACACTGAACGCTGCAAAAACGACACTGCAAGCGCAGTTGACAACTACAAAAATCGACACTCCACGACAGCGGAGTAAAGCACAAAACACTGCGACAATTACATGCAAGAAGTACAATAAACACTGTGACCAGAGGCGTAACGAGGGGATCAAGGGAGGCGCAATTCCCCGGGTGCCGAATCACTGCGGGGGGCGCTGAAAAGTACTAACAATGTCACAAGTACTTTCTTCAATACTTTGTTGTTGCCATGTGGTGAACCCAATGCAGATATCAAGGAGATAAATTACCCTGTTAACGACGAGTTGTGGATCTTGAATGATCAAACTAATGGTGTTAAATCGTTGAAGAACTTCGCTACAAAACACTGTCCTAATCCCTGTTTCCAAGTTGTCCATCGAGTTAACAGGCGTGCTGCGTCGAGGCGACGCTCTTGTTTCTGCTGTGCGTCATCTCTGAGTTCCTCTGGTGCTTTCCTAATGGTGAATAACCAGCAAGAAGAGATCTGATGGCGTCTGCATGCGCGTACCATCTCGTATCGCACAGGCTTTCAAACTGGCGTCCGAGTTTTGGGCAACACGTGAGTGAGCGCTTTCCATCGGTGAGTTCGCTGTGCAAAATACATGTGCAGCTTTTGCGCAAAGTCCAAAATCCTAACGGCTACAGGGCAGCAGTCCACCCCCGATTTCCCTGCCAGACGAGTGAGTGCCCAGCACAAGGAATATCAATTGCTAAACTATTTTTGGCAGAAACGACTGTCCGCCTTCTTCCATTGCAGATACCACTCATATTGGACGCGTTATCACAGGACTGACCACGACTATGTGCGATGTCAATCCCCAACTTCTCAAGCAGTAGGAACAGTACATTTTCCAGCCTTTCTCCAAAATTACTTCAATTGGAATGAACGGAATAAGCCACTACCGGGCCAGCAGGAAACACGCACAGAACGACACAGTTGTACACTGATCTTTAAATGGAGAGTTGTCAGAAAGAGTGCTAGTAGCAGTTAGGAAGTTCAAAAATGACATCTTCATCTCGTCCGTTCTTGTCTTTTATTTTTTGGACGGAAAAAAACTGCTGATGTTTGAAGCTCTTCTTGTTCAGCCTACAGACGGTTCTGCCATCCTCGCTGTCTCTGCGCCTCCTTAAGCTTTTTTCGTCACTAGTTTGACGCGGGTATCGGTTTCAAAATATTTAATTGCGAATTTGCAGCTGTTCAGAACGCTGATAGGTCATTTGCAGAAAAAGAATATGTCGGCCGACTAGCAATAACGCGGCGGCAGCGTTACAAACATAGAACAGTTTGCCATCAATTCAATGCACAATCTTTTAATTGCCTATAAATGCGTAATGGGCAAACTTCGACGTTATCGGAATATTGTAAATGTTAAAGAGTTCGATACATCTGTGTAATTAATCAATCATTTTCTGTTGTCGTTACATCGGCAAAACATTTTCATTATTAAATAAAAACTGTAGTCTAAGCTATAGTAATGCTCTCATGGATAAAACCCAGTGATAAACTGCTACCCGGGTTCAAGTCTAGTCGCAAATTGCTGCCCGAAATCATGTTTAGAAAGAACGGCTGCCTGCAATTACTGGCTACCCACACTGGGTCAAAATTGATTAAGGTGAAATTCTGCTTGTGCCTCTNTTTTCAACAGGCNGCGCGACATTGACAAGTAGACGAATTAGTTTTGTTCCACACGCAAAAGAGTTATTTTGAACGTTTTTCAAATTGCTCATCAGGCATGACATATCATTTCAAATGTACACACGACAAACTTAATTGAATGCCTGCATCACATCGTAGCAGCCCATGCACCAACTGTGCCACTCATGTTCCGGACGTTTGTTGCGCGGGATTTCGGGAAAATCGCAATTCGAACGTAAACCATCGTGATGATTGTGACATAAGCGTGGATTTGTGCAAACACATAAAACTGCAACAGGACAAGTAACATAGGACAAAATGATGGCAATCCTGTCTTTGCCAAAGAGCACAGCATTGTTCTGACATCGATACATAAATACATCGGGCTGATCAGTGGGTTTAGGCCAGGGGCAAATGTCCCCCCTGGTTCTGTAATCATTTGTGTGTAGCCACCTTCGTATCGACTGGTATAACGTGACATAGCATCAAACCGGAGTTGGACAACTAAATTCTAGTTTTCTAATTCGGTGAATTAGAGCGAAATGACGGTAATTGTAATTTACTAAAAGCTTCAATGCTCTAATTTTAGTTTTAATCTAATTTCTGATTTTGCCAAAAATGCTAATTTGTCCAACGGTATTTTCAAAGATGAAACCAGAATGCACCTTCGTGCAAGGAAAGTGCGACAAAATGGTCACAAGTGCCATGTCGTCATCCCATCACTTGAAAAGCGAAAACAGTAAGAATTCGATGAATTTCTTTTCTCATTCACAGCTGCAGTACAAACTGCGTGACCTTATCAATTTATCATTATTTCGTCACATTGCCTTTCCACTCACACGCAGGAGTCATAATAGTCACCAGGTACTTGCAACAATCATTTAGCTGTGATGTTTTAGAGCAGAGTCTCCAAACAACGGCCCGCGGGCCAAATCCGGCCCGCGAAGACATTTTGTCAAAAATGAAACAATTTCTTACGAAAAACTTGTTGATTTGGCAAAATGTAACATATCCCTAGAAAAGCTAAAAAATTCTAGTTGTCCAAGTCTGCATCAAACTGTACAATGATAGTATTACAGTTTCATATTGGTTGATAAGCCCGAGCCTCGGTGATATTTAACTGTTCCGTTCGTCAGCTATCTGTATGCTCAGTAGGTGAGTCATCTTTCTGTCTTATTTGGGTTTTCGATTGTGTGCGTACCAGCTCGATTGCTCCCTTTCAGGTATACGACGCTATCTTATCGCTCTCCGGAAATGATAGATTTGTTCATGGGAAAGTGCATTGGTACACCTGCTGATATTTGGGTAAGCACGATCACAAGTATTATGAGAGAACCAAGGTTTACTTGAAGCCAGATTTATTTTGGATTTTTTATGCTCTTTTCATACTGTTTTCTTCGCTTTTCCAACGTATTTTAGCTCTAGTCAGTAGATGATTGGTGTAAGTGTAGAAGTGACGTTGATTTTCATTTTGGCTGTTTTCAACATTGCCTTGTTTGCTTTGAAATTTCCACGTACCCATAGACCCTACAGTATAGTCAAATGGGGTAAAAAAAAAATTTCACAATGTTGGGGTAAAACAAACTACCCCCTTAAAAACTATTGAAAAGAAAAAAAGTTTTAAATGAATTGGTGCTGCAGAGGCATTCATTGAGGCATTGTTTGTAACATATTTGTTCCAACCTAAATCCTCCAATAAGGTTTGCAGCTTTGTTTGAAAATTTATGTTGATATTAGATAGGACCAAAAGTTTCAAACAAATGTATATAAACATTTATGCTGCTTTAGAAGTACTTAGCATAAACATGTCAAAGTTGGCAAGTGCTTTGGTAATGCATGTGTCTGCATACCCATACCAATAAAAAATATGGCAACTTTACATTATGAGTTTAATGGGCTAGTTCGTTCTTACCCCAAATTGGATGTATTGACTTGGGCAAAAAAAACTGGTCACTTTTTACCCCAGACAAGATTATTTTTACCCCATGTTTGTATTTTTGTATGATCTTACTGTAAAAGAAATGAAGTAAATTTCTCTATAGTACTGCTCTGCAAAAAAACAAGAACCTTCATTTGTTGTTGGGCATTTCAGCTATATTGTAAATGTATTTGATTAGAATAATAGCTCACAAGCAAGTGCCAATTATCGTTTTGTGCCTAGAACAGAGGTTCTTAAACTATTTTAGATGCGTCTTTAGCATTTACTGATTGATACTTTCATCTCAGCTAACCTCACAATCCAACCCAAAAAAACAGTAAAATCTTTATTTGCAAGTATAGTAAATTTTCAACAGTATGTTGCTACCACACCTGTGCTGCATCATAATTGCATTTTTTAAACTGTATCACAGTCGTACTGTGTGGCTAAAAACAATGGCAGATTCGTAGGGCTCTTTTTTGCTGGAATCACACTACAGCAGGTTTACCTTTAAGAAGAGCCATATAAGAAAAAAATAGTATTTAACTGCATAGAGCAATTGATAGAACGAGATACATTTAGTTAGATTAAAATAATGCGAAGATTTTCTTTACCAGATAAAAAATATTTTTGACACATATGTACCGCTCAAGACAGTGAAACATCTCTTGAGGCTATTTTCAGGTCTAAAAGTAGGCCAGCTTGAAATTTCACTCTCTAAAAAAGACAATATTTATTCATGGAAAAGTCATTACAAAGTGAGAAACAGAAGAAAGGCAAGTTGAAAGAGAAAATCGAATCAGATTAGGAGCTTGTTTGTTGAACCAGTTACCAATGCACCACAAAGTAATCAGTTAAAGTTTCCTAAGTAATACATATAAGAGTAAAGCTGAAGGCATAAAAATGATTGAGTAAATATGGGAAAATTTATGCTCTTTTTTCAGCAAGCCTTAAAGTCGACTATTGGGAACAACTTAAAAAAATTTTCTTTGAGGATGTTGATGATAAAACAGCAACAAGTATGGAAATAAACTTTTTGCACAAAAGTGAGAGTACAACTATTACAAGTCGCTTGTTGTGGAATTGGCCCACTCTGAAAGACATGGATATTCTCTTCCATGCATTAAGTATAGCTTTCATGGTCCAGACCAGAAAATACTAACAGATGCAGGCAGAGGAAAGGCTTGTTTAATTTTTAAGGGAGAGCATGGTGTCCAAAAAGTTCGCTAACCTCTGCAAGTTTGGAAAATATTACCGATGACCTGCTCAAGACTGCTTGAACTGAAGTGATCATTGTAATCTCCTGCTTTTGCATGAAAGCATGCTATGAATAAATCATTGCAAGTCTACATTATGGTTAAATGTTTGTGCGAAAATGTGGATTACTTTTAAAAAAAAAAGCAAATCTGGATGAAAAAGCAGTAGTTTTTTTTCCATAAAAAGTTTTTTTTACCCCCTTCGCCTGGGTAAAAAAAACTAGTGTTTATTTATTATAATTTTTCTTTGGGAAAAGATAACAAAAAAATTTCAATGTCACAATATACTTTGGCATGGGGGCTACCTTTTATCAAAAGACCAAGAAAATACCTTAGCTTGTTTTAAAATTATTGCAAACTTAAAATTTTCGGTTTTTTTACCCCATTTGACTATAATAAAAAAAATTCCCCACATGAAAACTTCGTCGAAATTCCGATGGGCTGTTCTACAGTTCCCCTGCTAGTTGGAGCCCTGGCTTGCAATTCATTAGAATCTTTTCAGTTCTTGTATTTGCAGGCGCTCGGATGTCTTCTTTATAAAATTTGTTTCTTTGACCTTCCATTTGGGGAAAGCACCCTCTCTATACAAAATGGAGAATTTACTATTCCGGACGATTCCAAGTTCAGCAACGACATTCACTGTTTAATAAGTGAGGCGATTATTTTCATATGTTGAACTGTACATCCTCCTGTTATTGACACGTATATGTTAACAGATCTAATGAGTTTATTAGTGAATTAAATTTCAATTCGGTTAGTAACGTTGAGCCCTACAACTTCAAATTTATCTCTTTTCTTGGAATTTGCTGTACTAGTAAGTTCGAACTTGATGGAAGCCGCAAAAAAGCCTTGAAATTTTTGTCTGTTGGATTTGCGTTTGAAATGGGAAGTTAATCTGCAGGGTTGTAAGTTCTGACCGATTTGCTTTCGTTTGGTTTCACATGTTCTTTCATACATGACTCAGTCAGGCGCTTTGTATGGATGCTGTTTTGAGGTGTTCTGATATTAAGGTTGAAGTGTAGGGCTAGACAACTTGATTGAGTCCATGTGTTCGTGGAGGTTTCGAAAAAAATAACGTTATCTGAACGCATTCCGGCGTTTTTTGTTGACAGCCAAATGTTTTCTGGAGCAGGGGTTTCAGTGCAAGGACTACGTTTAGAAATCCTCAATTATAATGGACTGCATAAAACTTTAAGTAAAATGAGTAGAATTTACAATAGCCAAAATGTATATTTCTACCCAGCAAGCGTTTTTTTGTGGTTCATTTATAAATTTTGCCCGGCCTAACGTATAGCCTGTTTGGTTTGAAAGTACCACTTCACAATGTATTTTCAAAACACAGCAACCGCTTCATGACATATCAAATAAATGAAAAGTTTCGACGTTCATCAATGCCTGCCCGTTTCTTTGTCTCAGTAGTGAAGGGTGCAGTTCTGAGTTTGAACTCCTTGCCTTTGGACATGCAATGCTCATTTGGACATTGCCTTTTGCAAGCAAAACCATTTAAAATGCAGCTTGGTACAGCGATGTCGAATGTAAAGTTCGATAGTACAACTTGTCGTTACGATGTTGATTCTCGGTGAAAAAGCCAAGAGGGTGAAAAAGTTGGATGATAATTCAATCAGTGTTGGTTGGTGGGGCCGATGGCTATTTTTGGTTATGTGCAGTAAGTTCGGAGAAGACAACTGAATTTCATGTTGAATCCTGTTCGCATTGAAACACAACAACCACTTAAATGTGCTTCTGAAGCACCAGAAATCGAAGCGAGTAGCAGCTTCAAGCACTGGCCGACGAATGTTGAAGCCTCAGAAAGTATCGTCTTTTTTCGACAAAATTTTGGTAATGTATTTTGAAACAATTCTCGGTCTCCAAGCATAAGGTCTCAGCGAACCACTGAATCAAAATTAAACCTGCAACTTCAGCGTCAAGGAAGAAAGCTTCAGGCCTGGTTGTTATTAAAAGGCGACACTCTTCCATTTTTCACTTTTCAGCTAGCTTCGAAGCAGTCATTTTGAATGGACTTCTTTCACGTTGGTCACCGAAAGGAACACTTCACGAATTAAATATGATTGTAAATCAGCATTTGTTGTAACTCCCTGCACAGAAATTCGACTTGCTGATACGGTAAAACCGCATATTTAGTAGGCCAGAGATAAGCAAGTCGTATTTTGTTCCTCTCCGTCTCCAAATAGTTATCTAATTTCGTGGCGGGCCATCGTGTGCCCATCCCTGCTCTAGAGTCCGTCATTACAACTTTAAAACAGAAGAGAATGCGTTTTTTCGACGTTCGACCGGTCGTTGGTCATGTTGCGGTACTAGATCGCGTCTGGCTCGATAACGGCGTGTAAGAAAATGCTTTGCAAAAGTGTGTTGATTTTTCTTGAAAAGAAATGCTTTGGGCGCGAAAAGCGCCAATGGGCGTGAAAAGCGTAGGGTTTGGTCTGTTGCTTTTTAAGTATTTCTTGAATTCGGTGAAGACTACTGCTGGCGTAAGTGTTTTCGAACGATGTACAAGCAACTTGGAAAAGCTAACCAAGTATGGTTGCTTCAAGCACAATATAAACTTTTTAAATGTTTAACGCAGAGTACATGCTGGATCCAGATCCAGACACCAGACCGGATGTGTATCAAGTTGGGCAATTTGCTTTCGCTGCTGCCAACTCGCCCAATCCAATCAAAAACATCAAGGTACGTTTGGCGTGTTTCGTCGTTGCAGCTAACGCTGTAAAACGTTCAGTCGCACATGACCTAAAATCGATCGCTTAACTGTGCACTTCATCCTCCAGTGCCGAACAAAGTCTCGTTTGCGTTTATCACGTGAGTATACTATTGCGCGCTACAGAGCCAAACAGGGCTGTGAGGACACGCTCAACTTGGGTTTCTTTTTCCGCTGACGTATTTCGGTCATTTGTTCCATAATAGTATTAAAACTCGCCTTAACAGTATTCACTAACTTACCTTTTCAGATTTTACGACCGATGTGACTTAATTTTTTTCGCCCATTCCAAATTAATTCGGTGTATGTCCGAAAAAGCAAACCCAGCACTCTCAACTGTCCGATTTTATTTGCATACCGTATTTATTCGATTGTTAGCCGCGCTTGATTGTAAGCCGCACGAAATGGTGTTAAAAAATTAATGTAAGCCGCACTTCATTGCACGCCGCACTTGAACATAGGTTATCTAAGCATCTGAGGTACTTTCGTGTTTGTGGCACGTTTCGCGTTCAATTGGCAATCCTGGCAATAATGCTCACACCACTGCAACTGCCTTTCATCGTAATCCCTCCTATGACGGAGCAAGCACGTGATGCTGAAGAAAGGAAAGATAATGCAAAAAGAGGGTTTGGTCAACAAAACGTAGCCAAGGAAAGACTGGGTGTCCCAGACCTTTCGATAAACTAAAGAAAAAAATGTAAGCCGCATGAAATGATGAAAAACCTTCATAAGGCGCAGCTTATAGTCGAATAAGTACTGTAACGGAACCTGGGACATTGTATGCGACCATCTCATTTTAAATGTTTTGTTGACAACAGGCAAACAGTCTGCGCTGAACCGGAATATTCGTTTGCTGAATAAAGCTGTGCTCGATGCCTAATCTGCAAATAAAGCGTGTGACCACACGAATTTGGTTAACCAAGGCGCTGTTGAAGAAGCCTTCAAATTTTGCGTCTGGCTTTACTTGTGCCGTACGTTTGTACTTGCAAAACCTTAATGGAAGAGTTTGTTACTAATCAGGATTCGCAACAGAGTTGCCTGTGCGTACTTTCGTTTGATATTAACTTGGCGTTCGTGCTTAGCAAGTACATCAATCTGCCCATCGGCCTGCACATGAAAAACGAGAAGTGCAGGTCTGATCTAATTTTCTGGTCGTCTATTGTTAGGAACCCAACACCGAACAACCTATAGCAACGAACAGTGTTTTGTGCAGTTACCGGTAACATTGTTTGTTATGTGTCGAGGGATCGCAATGTCATTGAACCAAACCCCACAAAGAACCAAATAAATAACGCAACGCGTAAGCAAAAGACACGGAAAAGCAACAGCAACGTCAGCACCAACAACCGATTATCTCAAATGAAACCCACAACAGACAGCAATGCAATATAGCACATTCCAACCCATGAGCAGATCAAGGAGTCACCAGTTGCCCGACATCTTCCGGATCAGTTTTTTTTTTCTACATGGAAATAAGCGTTTGACGCAATCCTCACGCCGCATTATAATTTGTTGCTCATTTATGTAGTTGAGTTGTGCATGATGTTGAGACAGCAACATCTTGACCGACTTGTTTTTTGGGCGTATTGCCAACACATACGCAGACGCAGTGTTTTTTTAAGGTGTTTTGAGGGACCAAAACGGTCTCTCAAATTCCTCCAA
>JGI24158J21664_10010112_pt1 | contig 12595 bp, 7 predicted proteins | sample Ectturendosymbi3_FD_21664 | JGI IMG/M metagenome (IMG submission 21664) | reverse complement strand
GAAGTTTACAAGACTTGTTAGGCCAGCAAACTTTGTTTGAAACTTACCTGGAGCTCATGGATGAGTTTATAAAGGGTTCTAAATCAATTCCAAATCCAAGCGAGAACGAACTCATTTCACTTTCAAAGCTGAAAATAGCATCTTCGACCAGTCTGCTTGAGGTAAAATGTGTTCTGGCAAATTCACCATCACTACCTTCTATATATTACATGACGTTAAGATGCCAGCAGCATGTGTTTTGTCGTTTATAAGTCACTGAACACAGAAACATGTTTAGGAAAAACAACAGAGCGAACATGTACCACAAACCTTATCTTTCATGTTATCCATGGATAACATCGTTTAAGACTTGTTTTGTTGGATTATTAGAAAATATTTCTGGCGAAAAATTGTCGCGCAATTCTTCTTAATAAAATCTTTGAGCAATGAATTATAATACCCTTAGCCTTAGAACTTTGTCTTTCACTTTCTACAGCGTGGATCATGACTCCCTACCCATCCATACATCCAGTGCATTTGTGTACTGCTCCTCGAAGTTGCTGCATACTAATATGCGGCACCTTGTGCTCTGAGATATTTTTGTCCCCGGGATATTTTATGCGCCCTGGGGATGTTACAGAACCACGACCTATCCACTTGTGACGAAAAATGTCAGGGACATAATGTCGCACACTGAGGGCATAACGAGCTGGGGGTCCATTTTGTTGAAATGAACTTCCTAATACAGTACGAACATACATATGGATAGGGACATACGGTCCACCCTGTAGAATGGAAAGTAAGCACATTTTTACGCATTTACTGCAGGATTAGGAAAATATCTGAATACAAATGAAGATTAAATTGCCTTGAAAAGAATATCAAAACATGAAATACGTAGTTTCAGCCATGGTGACAGCCATCTGCCTGCTGGTTTGGCTTGGCACTTGCAAAAATCTGTGAATTTTGGGTGAACAAGATTAAACCTCATGCAGCTTTTACTTGATGTCATCTTCACTTGTATCAAGTAAACGTCATGATTGTGAATGAGCCGTGAGACGTCTTGAGGCTAATGTTACAGTATATTTTTGATCTTAAACACAGGAAAACGGAAAGGTGTATGCAAGCGTGGTTTCCACCGTCGGATCAAATGGCACCGAAATAGCGATGGAAGATGGAAAAATCACCATTCCCAAATGTGCTTTAGAAAAACCCGTGGAATCGTCAATTACATTGGAATATACAATGAAACCACTTGAGGTTTATTGATAGATTGGCGTGTTCCATTACTTTTATGCATTTAAAGCCCAATGATTTTACGGCAGTGTGCTTTGCTTTTTGCGCATCTATCAGTAAACCTACCAGGTTGTAGTATGCGTTGAAAACCTTATCATCATGTTTGCTGTGACTTTCAGTGAACAAATATAAATTATAATTTGGTGAGGGTACGCATGCTGATACAAAAACAAAGGGGTACTTCGCAATAAAGCAAGAAATACTTTAGCTCAAGAGAATAAAATTGTCTCTTTTGTTACGATGCTTGCTGTGGTTTTTCATTATTGACATTCCAAACTTCTTGATGTTCAAACGCAAAGTTCGTTAAATTGAAAAGCGGAAAATGCTGCTATTAAACACTCAGAATATCTTTGTGTAATGTTGGCAAGCGTTATTAAAACTCCAGGCTACTTTCAAAAACTTCCTTTCTATAATAACGTTTGACATTGTTTCAACTCGAATTTTCTAAACTGAAGCTTAGCTGGTATCTTAATAATTGTTTAATTTACCCAAAAATTAACAGGCACTGGGATTGAGCATGCGTCGTTCAAACGTGACACGTTGGGTTCACGGGCGTCCGAAGAATTTTTTCCAGCGGGGAGGCACAAGTGGAATTTTTCCAAAATTTTTCTAGGAGGGGGCCAAAAGTGGTGAAATTAGTTTTGTCCCACTCCAAACTGAGAAAACAACCTTGTTTGCTGAAAATGTCAAAATCCATGGGGGCCAGGGCCCCCGTTCCCTCTTTCCGACGCCCATGCCTGGGCTCAACTACTGGAGAGTCAAAGCGAAGATTTGAAATCGGTTTTTGCGTTGTGTTCAATTACCTCGTTGATCAGTGTTAATTGGTAGTTGCTCGCAGCGCAATCACGTGGAGATGGACGCCAGTAATCGCTCGCAACAGTCCAAAGAGAGTTCTAATGCGATAATGAAATTGAACCTGAAAACGTTAACACACCCAGTACTTGTTTTATGCATTGACACTTTTTTATGTCATTTGGAAAACAAAAGAAAACGGATGAAACGAGGATGACCCCTGTACTTAAATGCGAACCTGTTGGCCTGGAGTTGAAAGAAGAAGCAGATGTTTCACTCCCATGTGCTTTTTCAGCTGAAGGAAACCAGTGCATAGCAGCTGAGGTTAGTTATAGTTACGTGTGAACATGTGCACGTTTCGGTAGAATGTGTTTACATTGGACTTGAACGAATAAAGTGAGGAACGCTAAGAGTGCGATACGTTCGTGCAGAGGGTAAGATTACTCTCAAAAGAAGTAAAATGACCTTTGCCAGTCAAACAGTTGGCAGGGTTGTCACCGGCTTGCTGACGATTGACCTGTCAATGACATCCCCATAAGTTGTACGCTTTTGCACTGGGATTCATCAGTCACTGGTTTTCATCTGTACAATAGGTCATGGCCCGGCCAGGGTCGGAACCAGTGGGGGGCGATTGCCCCATAAAACCTATATATGAAAGTAACTTTATTCACCATGATTTTGTACAATTCAGAAAACAACATTCCCAATTAAAGGCCATTTGTCGTCCATTGTTTTGTCACAACAGTGTTGTGAAGTATACTTCATCTCTCTTACAGCAGCGAAGCTGTTATGAGACTTGACTACTAGGTATAACTGAAATCGACCCCCTAAAATTACTGGCTGGATCCGCCCCTGGATAGGTCCTCTGCAATAGATTTCAATCCCCAAGCTACGATCTTTACGTGACAACAAATGGCTGCAACTGCACGCTGTTTATGCACTAATGTTGGACTTTAGGGTGTTGGGGGCCGAGGCAAGGCTGGAAAGGGGGTACTCTGATGATATCATTATACCAGGGACGGATCGGGACGGGCGATCGCCCCACCTAAAACCTATGCAAGTAACTTTATTCACCAAGATTTTGTATAATTCAGAAAACAACATTCGCAATTAAAGACCATTTGTCGTCCATTGCTTTGTCACAACAGTGTTGTGCAGTATACTTCATTTCTCTTACAGCAGCGAAGGTGTTATGAGACTTGACTACCAAGTATTACTGAAATCGCCCCCCTAAAATTACTGGCTGGATCCGCCCCTGGGCCCAGCAGTGTTCCACGAAAACACGTTCAGAGCATTTTTGACCAGAGTCTGTGCCCTATGCCCCTGTCCAAATACAAATTTTTCCATATTTGTGTTTTGTATGCATTAATGACTGTTCATTGAAATGCATAAGACACGTATATCAGTCGCCTTTAGATAATAAACTTTATTATTGAAAAATCAATTTCAAATTGAAATCCACTTGAATATACCTACTGTTTACCCATATGCAAAATTCAGTGATATAGGCCAAACAATAGTTAATCAAAGTGATGTAACAAAACCAACAACCTTGAAGATAAGCATGACGCTAGCTGTGATCTGTTTTCTTTAAAGCCGAAAGAATTCCGATCTTTGCCACAGTAAAACGCAGGGAAATCACTCTTATTCAATTGTGAATGCCACAGTAATTTCGTTAGAACAAACATTTTTAGCAGCTGTTTTGTTTTTTCAAAGTTTAAACAACCGCTTCAGGCTACCCGTACAGTCATTTGTAAAATTTTGACATAGCATTCAACCACATGGCGAGACGCAAAACATTTTTAAAGCAGTAATGTAGGGCACAGAACAAGAAACTTTGTAAGTAACTGATCTTCGAAATTTCTGCGTGCTGACAATGACAACTAAGCGGATATACTTCCAACTGGTCGCAATTTAAAAAATAAAAAAACTTTTCAGTTTTGTTTTTTGTATCCAATTCGGGTTCTAATTCTTAATTTTTTTAGCATATTAAAAAACTGATTTTGCGAAATAACCTCTACTGCTTTCATAGGAAGCCATACAATGGGAAAATCTGACGTCTCGGGCCAATGCTGAAACATCATAATCAAGACTCCTGAAAATCAACTGACCTTTGATAGTTTGTTGTCGTTATGTCATAGTGCGGCAAAGCAGTGACGGAAACCACTGGAAGACAATACATAGATTTGACCACCACAGTGGACATATAAGATTTCGAATTAAAAGATTTGCTTGGTAAGGCGAAGGAAGTCATTTATGTAGAAAACGATCATTCCCGCAGTTTGTTTACAAATTACTTTCAGGTATGACGTCATCGTCCGGAAGATGAGCAAGGCAGTCGGTATTTTGGTCGAAAAACGTATTGTCTGTGGTTTCTGTGCTCCAACAGCAAGTTTCCATGATGGCCTGCTTGTGAAATGTACCATATCGAATAGCAACGTCATTCGGGGAAAGGAGCTAGAGGGCTATTCTACTGGTTGCACAAAACTTATATTTTTAAGGTTAGTGGATGTACTTGTTAGTTTTGCGAAAAAAAAGATGAGAATCGGACTGATCTCTGTTATGACACGGCTGCAGGCCTGAAGAAACTCGAGCAAAAATCAAGTTGAAATGTGATTTTATTTCTGCTGAACCCAGTGAATGCGTTTTTGAGGATATTCGCACCACTCCGTATGACGAAAAAGAATTTATGTTCCATAAACGTGGAGAGAGTTGGATAAGCAAAAAAGTTGTTTTGTCTGTGGAAACAAATCAAAATACTTTGCATGACATATCATTTTTCGTTCGAACATCAATTCCTTGTGAGTTTACTTTGAACAAATTTTCAATTTTTTCGCTTTTTTTTCAATGCTTACAACTCTTCAATAAATTGTCCCTTTGTTTGTGTGATAAAACAGTAATATTTTAACAAATACAAAGGCATCTCATGTCAGCTAATTTTTTGCAAACACTGGTTTTCACCAGCACGTTTTGCTTGATCATAACAATATGCAACTTGTACGTTTCATTTGTTGGTATTGTCAGTAACAAAGTTAAAGTTCCCTTCTGTTTTAATTGTACAAATTAATGTATGGTTTTTGCATTGGTATTGAAACAATTCATAATTCATAGGATTGCTCCGAAAACTGTTTTTTCAACGGGAAAATGCTTTGCTTTGCTCGCGATTTGCTCTGAAATAGGTAATTGCAATCATTTCGCGTCCCCCAAAAATATACTGTAAGCTGGTTAGGGCTCTGCCAAACGGAAATGCCGGAAAGTGCAGGCCATAGGAAACGAGCATGTCTCCAAAGAAATAACGATGGAGGTTATCGGGAGAAGCATTGGAACAATGGAGTGTTCCTCCATCCTGTTGACGAGTTACAGCATCCATGTCCATTCCTCGCTTGCACTTTAGGAGCGAAATTAATCTTCTTCTCAATCGGTTGGTCAATTTATTGCTCTGTGCTTACAGTTAATAGACTTCCATCAGCATCCTCGAAAGTGTATACCCAAATACTTGAAAGCCATAGTGTCATTACGACCCAACGCGCTCTGCATAGTCACTTTCTCCAGACCAAGTGGTTGCTGCTGAAGCTCATGAGGCTGAGCCTGGGTCCAAAAGCGCATATTCCATTTGATCACGTGGCCGTTATGGTGAAAAGTTTCTCTCATTACTTTAAGACAGAAGTTCAAGAAACCAGGATGGTCTTTGATTCGTTGACTGATAGTTTGCCCAAAGGCATGGCTTTCAGCCTTATTTGCATCGGTCTGAAATTGTAAAATTTGTATGTAATAAGGGAGCAGGTGAAGATCCCACTGAATTATGTGCAGAAATAAACTCCTTAAAAGATCTGTCTCCCAGGACAAACACGTTGTGGATTTCCGTGGAGACTGCTCCAAACCTTGCCACTGTTGCGATCGGAAATCCCGAGCGGAATATGCGCAGAGCTTCGCACCGTGGCAGCAAGCCACAATAGAGATCACCCGACGAGATCACTCTATTATTGCTTGTTCGCGCCACACACATATATTTTTGTTCTTCGCGCACATCCCGTTCGTGGTGGATCACACAATCAAGGCAACACCACCGGAGTGGTTGCAACACCACACAGTTACGATGTGATTTTCTGTCATGATTGACCGCGGCCCACCACTGCGACCTCCGTGTACCTAAATTTGTCCTGGAGGCTCTTTAATGTGAGTCTGATTGGAACTTGTCTGCCTGGAAAATTCCTCCCGAGCTTGTCGTTGGCGTTTTGGATAAATGTCATCGTCGCGAAATATGCCTCTTGAATCTTGATCCTGTCCAGCACGGAATATCTTGCAGCTTGATGCATTAAAGCATGACAAAAGGACTTTTTAGATCTAACTACGATTGTCTTGGAAAAAAGAAGACAGGGTTATTTTGATATGAAATGATAGCGAAAACAAAATTGATGCAACTTTTGGAGCACCCTATACAACGTCTGTTGAAAACATTTCAAAGAATGGGCTTTGGTCCAAAATTTTCTTCCTTCCATTGACGGGCCTTTGAAATTTTTGTAAAATTTTACCAATCGTTGACAGTGATCTGGGCAAAACGCTTACGACGTGATGAAACAAAATGACATATGACAACGTCTAACTTTGTACCTCTTTGGCTAAACGAACTTTGACTTACGCCCTGAAAAAGTAGTAATTTCAGGCAAAACTGAAGACGTTTCAGTGCAGGAAACAAAAGCTAACTGGTTCGGCAAAAAACTCGAGTAACCGCTGTCATTTAACAGTGTGTGAATTAATGCGTTTGCTTTGATCAAAATGCTTGGTCCCAGAAAAATATTTTAAGAAACTTCGAAAACTAGAATTTAGATAAGGTATGCTATCAGGCACTTGTGCATATTTACTTTCATTGGCAATATTTCGTGGTAAATTGCTTGAATCCGCGTTCTTATCTTTTGTTTCTCTGCATATAGGGCCGTAACGAGCTTGGGATACCAGGGGGGCAAAGTGTTTTCTGAGAAGGGCCTAAAATTTTTAAATATGTCCATTAGTTCTAAACTATGTCCAAAACATTTTTCCAGAAAGGGCGAAAAATTTTGCAGGGGGTCTTCGCACATCCTGCGTCCCTCTACTTACCGGCCTGTCTGTATGTCTCTATCCTCTCTCACATCCACCCTTCACTTTTATTTGTTTTTTCGCATTCGTACGTTTGGATTCAAAGATTTTTTGCATTAAAAACTTCCAGGTTCTCGTGTCACGAACATCAGTGTGGGAAGAGTGGAAGGCAACGCCAACATTGCTGGAAAAACTTGTGTGTCTTCAATCGGATCTCACGACCAAGGTAAAAACGCAACAGGTACAAAGCTTAGCCATTATTGTTTAAATGAAAGTGCTGCAGGTTTCGTGTGGACAAATGTACATTTTTACCACATATAAAGCAGTGTAACAGAATTGAACCAACAAAGCATTTTTCCCTTCATACAAATTTCAAATATCACACATTTGGATATACAAATTTCACAAAAACACATGCCATACAATTAAAAATCCCATGTTTACAATTGCAACACACATTTAAAATAAAATTTGACATTCAAATATACACATGCAAATTTCACATACCAATAGCTAATTTCACAAATTTCAGGTACATGCAAAATTCGGCTGCATGAATATCTCATGCGAATTGTTGACGAAAACGTACATACCGTTGTCGAAAAGCATGACTGTCTTGGCAAGTGGTAGTCAAACAAAGTGCGTTTGAGTTGGCAACTGTCAGTAAGAAAAAGCTGTCGTCTCTGTAAGTAATCTTTTAGGATGGAAAGTTTAACATGTCTTGTTCAAGTTTTTGTTTCATCTAGTTGACTTTGGTTATGTGGTATTTTGCGTTAGTTGCATGCAGACATCTCTGACTAAATTTGGGTAATCATGAAAAAACTGGACAGACTGATTTTATCGAAAGAACTTGCATAGTCACAGGAGAAAATTTCGCTTAAACCTCAATGCACAAATTTCGTTAAGAGGTGATATTGAACTTGAAGTTTGTCAAGTAAGAATGCAGCTCCTATAGTGAAAAAGATAGCAGATATCCGAGATGTGTGTCCCCGCATTTACAACGAAAGTTTAACTTTCTGACAACAGAAATACGGTCAACGTTGCGAGTCGGCGGCAGTATCATGAATCGATGCACTCCGTTTTTTTTGTTTTTTTTCTGGATACATTCCCCAGATGCATCAATTGATGAATTCGGTATCCAAAGTTGTAATATAACTTTTTGTGGCATCCTGGCATCTCCCAGCCCGTGTAAATAAAGGCATTAACCATATTTGCAGCTGTGGGTGTGGGTGTTGTACTAAGTCATCCGTACGTGCATGTGTGATTAATCTTCAGTGTTTGGAATATTGTATGCCTTGGAAAACCCCATTATTTCTCAATGATGTTTGATGAAATATACCTTGTGTTTATCACATTCTCTGTAAGATCCAATATGGAATGTTTCTTTATAAAGTCTCGTAGAATTTCCAAAGCACGACGATGATTTGAGTGTCTCTTAAATAAACAAAACTGCTTGCTCCTAATGAATTGGTTGGTTGGTGGTTTATTGTAAATCTAAATAACAGTGTCATAACATTCTTGCTGATTACTCTAAAGAATAAAAATGACAACAGCTTTTTGCTAATATTGCAAATTTGGTGCTCGTTTGGTTACTGTTTTCCAACCTTGCTTGAAATAACAAAAACAGATATGGAACATGGCGTGCGACGTTTTCCAGATATATGCCAACTGTTTGATAACTCATTGTCAAATNTGCCAACTGTTTGNTAACTCATTGTCAAATTTAGATGACATCGCTANCATTGCATAAACGTTGTNCTCAATAGAAACCATGTATTTACTTTCTTGACGTCGCTGTGTCAANGGCAAATATATGCAGACCATTGTGGTCTGCGGCAATTAAAGAGCCCACTGCTTTCATTTTCTCCGCTTCACAATGTTTCAATAGATCTTCTGACAGAAAGCATCGAATGGTGCACCTTTAGATTGCTTTGAGTTTGTGATTTAGCAGTGGTGTTTGCCTTTATCGTGATGAAACGGTGTTTGCTATTTTCAAAAGCATTTGCTATGTAAACATGAAGAAAGGTGGACGTGGGGAAAGCAAAAGCAAACCAGCGTAAGTGGTAAGGATCAAAAGTTTGAAGGAAACTTACTATGAAATTTTTTTCTTGAACAGGTACGGAAAGAATTTAAATAATACCAACAAAGCATGAGAAATTTGATGAAAATGTGCGGATTGAATTACTGTATAAAAGCAAGTGAACGTTGGTGTTTGGAGTCAGCTGTATCTTGCACGTCATTTTATTTTATATCTTGCACGTCATTTTATAGACAAAAGACGACAACACTAAAATGTGTTTGCATTTGAGGTACGAAAACATGAGAAATGTTAAAGCCTTGTTACTTAAAATCAGACCAGTATATAGTAAAGTGATATCATTTCGACCAACTCACCAGTAAATTTCTTTGCAAAAATATGTGCCGGTCATTGATAGCAATGACAGTTTTTTAGGAAAAAGGTGCAAAGTTTGTATTCTGTTTTTAACAGAATTTTTACGCAAACGTCTTGACGAATTATCCATAGATTGAAAAGCACCTTCAAACCAAAATACAACGAAATAAATTGTAAATGTAGCACAACAGCTAACTGAGGATTAATAAAACGCTTTAGGCAGATTGTTCAACAACTTACCAATTATTCTCAAGCTCGGCTGACCGGACTAAACAAACTTGTTGAATTTCGAAAAAGAAATTAATTTATAAAAACAAACAGAATTTCCTCAAAAAATTGTGGAGAAGCATCTACGCCAAAACCCCCAAATGGCAGGAAAAATGAAGGAAATTCCGCCAATAGCCCTTAATGGAAGTCGGTCGAAGATGAAAACTGCTTCCTTCTCGAAACTTGCGGATCTACATGCAACAGAAGTAAATTAGGTTGGGACATGAAACTAAGCTATATTCAAGAATATTTCACTTTTGAGTCACAAATCTGCATCGCCAAAATTCCCAAATGATATACCTCACAAATGTGTTAACATGTTGCGCAACACTTGTCCTACTAAACGTGCAATTGTCACACGTCATTTAACGCATTCCCGAACTGGGCATATATCCATTTGATACTCGGCAGCTTACCATGACTAGGATTAGCACTTATTCCTTTTGTTACACGAAAGTTACCCAAGGTCAATTTGGGCAAATATTTTTTTACATGTAAAGAAAGCAAGCCCGTATGGCCTTCCTTCTAGAAAAATACAAAACGTATGCAGATTTTGATAGGAATGCTCGATAGAACGCACGAAATGCAGCCCCTGAAGGAATCAACTTTAAGCGTTTATTCAAAGTATTTCTAAAATTTTGTTGAAAACTGCTTTTTGCAAAATTTGGCCGCGCGTTATTGGGCAGGGATCAGCTGCAGTCACCAGAAAACGATTTTTGCAGCCAAACAAACAACTGAACACACATCCCGACTCATGCATGTTCAATTTTTTTCAACAGCTGTAAAAACTCAAGTTGTGTCGTTTTTTCAGAAACTGCCATTTATGCAGTATTATATGCGCCACTATTACTTTTGCATATGTATTTAAGACGCAGGCAAACAATCCGAATATTTACCATATTTATTGGACCAATACAAAAGAAACCTCAATGTTGGGAACTTGGAGAAAGCAGAAAATTTGCAATCAAACATAACATCGATAATTAAAACAAATTCTCACCTGACTCCTGAAGGGATCAAACAACACGCTTGCAACTTACAAAAAGCTGGTCGCAATGTGCAAGCTATTCCCCTTTGGTACACTGCGGCTATTTGTTTACCGGGTACGGAAACGACTAGTGTCGCCAAGCTTGGATTGATGAAAACCTGCGTAAGCGGCATTTATGAAGTCGCTAACAAGTTTGCTGGGAATGATGAGAACATTAAACGTGCAGTGAAACTACACTTCATACATCTGATGCTTGACATAAGAAACAAGATGGAAAGGGTTTCGCCTGTTGATAAGGAGGTGAAATGCTCGGAGATCGTGAACGCTTTGCAAATGATAGCTTTGATCCAGGCCAATATTTCCGAAAACAGAACCGCAATGGAAACATTAAAGCAAGGCTTACAACATTTAAGATGCACGTACGTCAATATGGCACAAAAGCGCAAAGTGTTCGGTGCGTTACACGAGCAACTTGGAGACGTGTACAGCAAAATGTTGCAACATGAAGATGCTAATTTTTGTTATACACAAGCGATGGATGTTTATAAAAACGCTATTGACATGGACAAAGATGACATTTTGGAAAGCACTCAACACTGTTCAAAGAAAATGCGAAGATGTCCTAGCACACCGAAGTGCAAAGCATAACTTATTATTTGTTTATTACTTGCTGTAGTGGTGTTCTGAAAACTCACAGCAAATTGTTTTCAACAGTGTTTTATCGTAGGTTACGCAAATGTTTAAAAAAATCTCCGATAACGTCACTTGCATGACGACACGATAACAATAAAATTAAAAAATTCCACTTTGTTAGAAATGTCATGCAACTATTTCATTAATACTAAAAAAAGCCTTCAAAAAACTTTTTATGCAACTGCATACGAAAATGTTGGATCTGTGTCACGATCAGTTATGAATTTGACTTTCCACAGCTTCTGGCACATTTTAAGGGGCAAAAAACATGTATAAGTTAGACAAAAAGCCACAGCAACTAGTTTGATTTCGTACAGGAAATGTGGCCTTATTAAATTAGGTGCACGTTTTGGATAGTGCACTAGTACAACTGCAGTTTCATTTTCTTCCTTTTAGCCACATGCTCCGAAAGTATGATGACCATTATAACTATTGTTGCGATTGTTGATATGTTTGCTGATTATCTGTTCGTTATAGTTTGAAACTTGATGCGTCAGCATGAAAATATAAAAAATTGCGCTGAACAAAGTCAGAGGAACAGTATTCGATTTAATTGCAATTCAATAATTGGTGCCGACTTTGTAATTAGTATTAAAGTTGAGTGATTGATTCCTGGATAATTTATTGCATTCATGCGTTTGATATCCTATAAATAGTCTGCATAACATATTCACGTTTGCGTAGTTTTGTCACGCTTGCACAATTTCGTCATGCATATAGCTTCGTCACGCTTGGAGCATTTGTTAGTTTCGTCTCCGTTATGCTTCAGAAATCGTAGCTGAAGATTTGTTACCTTTGGCCCACATTTATGTGATTCTGACAGAAAGTTTTTACGCTGCCTTCCTCTGTGTGTCCAAGACAATAAATCTTCACCTATGTGTGTCCGTGTGTCCTCTGCGTGTCCGTGTGTCCTATGTGTGTCCGTGTGTCCTCTGCGTGTCCGTGTGTCTTCTGTGTGTCCGTGTGTCCTGTGTGTCCGTGTGTCCTCTGTGTGTCCGTGTGTCCTCTGTGTGTCCGCTTTACGTGTCCGTGTGCAATGTCTTTACCAGATACGCCAAGCTACAGTATTGCATATGATTTTTGCAATGGTGCAAAATAGGCAAAGGACTGTCAAG